>JADMIO011000779.1_pt1 | contig 29828 bp, 26 predicted proteins | sample 8958161 | NCBI WGS metagenome assembly JADMIO01 (sample SAMN16585339, study PRJNA669376) | soil metagenome | isolation source: Crop rotation soil | place: USA: Cullars Rotation, Alabama | collected 2011 | reverse complement strand
GAGCATCTCACGGTAACGATCGGCGACAATCATACACGCGCTGCCTGTTTCGAGAGGGCCCGCCGTCTCGGGTTTGTCGCTGCCACTCTGATCCATCCTTCGGTCTGGATCTCGCCATATTGCCGCCTTGGCGCCGGAACCGTGGCCTTGCCCGGTACGAAGATCAGCACGGAGGTCGAGGTCGGCGAGGACTGCATTCTCAACTACGATGCACTCATCGGGCATGACTGCCGCATTGGGGACCATGCGCACATCTCCGCCGGTTCCATTCTCGCTGGAGGTGTCACGGTCGGCTCGCTCGCGCTGGTCGGCATCGGATGCCGGGTGGCCCCTGGAATCAGCGTCGGGGAGGGCGCAATCGTGGCGATGGGTTCAGTGATTGCAAAGCCCGTACCCGCAGGTTACATTATGGCGGGATCGCCGGGGCGGGCGATACGGAAACGCGACGATGGTTGATAAACAGCCGGATTCTTATCGCTCTTATTCCGTCTCAAACCAGGACGAATTCGTCGTACCGCTCAGGTATATACTTGCGGTGTTCCGGAGGCGGGCACTTCCCGTGCTGCTGTTCATCGCCGTGGTGACTGCCGCTACGTTCGTGGTCTCGCGCAGTATGCCCGCGGTGTACGAATCAACCGTAACGCTGGACCTCGAACGCCAGACTCCGCAGGCCACATTCGGTCAGGACGCATTCCTTACCACGCAACTGAACATCATCCGTTCCGACGCCGTACTGCGTCCGGTAGTGCAGAAGTACAAACTGGATGGATACGATCCCGCCGCGGCCGAGCGCCACGGGAACGCCTCCGAGCAGGAAATTCCGGTTGTATCGAACCTGCGGGTCAGCCATCCTCCCAATTCGTTTCTGATCCTGATCTCGTACCGCTCGCATGATCCCGAACAGGCCGTCAGTATCGTCAACAGCATCGCGGACTCTTACCTTCGCGATCGGCTCTCAGTAGGCGCGCTGTCGTCCCAGGTGGCCGAGCAGCAGCTTGCCGGGGTAAAGGACAAGATGGAGCGCTCCGCCGCGCGGCTGCAGCAATTGGATAAGGCCGCGCAACAGGGAAAGAATTCCGCTCTGTCGTCACAATTGATGCAGGTTGAAAACGACCTCGTCGCGGTTCAAGCGGAACGGGATCGCAGACAGGCCGCTGAGAAGCTCTTTCGCGACGGAACGCTCGATGCTGTCCAGGCCTCGCCTCAAGGTGAATCGCTGCGGCCGTTGTTCGCGCGCATGACGGTGGAACAGGCGCGGGTGGACAAGCTGAGCGCGCAGTACACGCCGAAGCACCCCGAATTTACGAAAGCCGCGAATCAGCTCAAGGAGACGCAGGACATGGTGGAGCAAGCGCGGAAGATGATCGCCGCGAAGCTCGCCGATGATCTCAATGAAATAGCAGGGCGCGAAGCCGGACTAAACAAGCGGCGGACGGAGCTGAAGGCGGAGTTGCAGCATCTCGGCATCCAGGCCGTGGACTCGGAGGCGATCCGGCGCGAGGCCGATGCCGACCGTGCTCTGTACCAGGACATGCTGCGCCGCATGAAGGATCCCGGCGCCACCGCAAAGACACCGGAGAACTCCATCCGCATTCTCGATCGTGGTCGTATTCCGAGGAGCCGTGTATCGCCGGATGTCCGCACAAACATGCTGCTGGGCCTCGTGGTGTCGACCGTGCTTGCGCTGGGCGGCGCCGTGGTTTTGGAACTGCTCGACGACACCGTTCGCGATCCGTTGCAGGCATCGCGCCTCTTCCACCTCGATATTCTGGGCACGCTTCCCACTCTAAAGGGACTGCGAAAAGAGGGCGCGTTGAAGCAGTTGTTGACGGGGGAAACCAGCGACCGGCAATCGGTGGAGTTTCTCAACTCACTCGAGACGCTCCACAACAGCATGCTGCCGGCAGGGCCGTCATCGCAGGAGCGGATCCGTTCGATGCTGGTAGTGAGCTCCGGGCCCGGAGACGGCACAACCACCATCAGCGCGGCTTTGGCCGTAGTGCATGCGCGGCAGCGCCGGCGGACTCTGTTGATCGACGCGAACCTGCGCCATCCGGGTGTTCGCGAAACGCTCGGCGCCGGCCTGGACACCGGGTTCTCCGATGTGTTGAACACGCAAACTTTGTGGCGGGAGGCGCTGGGTCATTCGAAGGACTGGCCTGAGTTGGATGTGTTGAGCGCGGGCGCAGGGGGCGTGCGCGCGCTGGATTTGCTTGCGCTCAAACTACCGGCTTTGCTCGCCGGAGCCGCCGCCGAATACGATCTGGTGGTGATCGACGCAGCGCCGCTCGGCGCGTTTCCGGAATCGCTGCAGATCGCCCCACTGGTGGATGCGGTGGCGGTGGTGTGCGCCGCGGGCAGGAGCAAGAACGCGGGAGTGCAGTCGGCGTTGGTGAGCCTCGCTCGCGTGAAAGCCAAAGTCGCCGGGCTCGTGCTCAACCAGGTCACGGTTCATGGCTAGCTCGCTGCCTTGGACCCCCGTGGGGCCGCTCGGATCCAACGCATTCGCCGGAAGATCGATAAGCATCTCGACGTCAGGATTCGTGGGCGTGTGGGTCACGATGGCGATTGCTGCCGGGTTTCTGTTGTCCTCGGAGCGGTTCCTCCACTGGTGCGTTCCCGTTCTGGTGTTGTGCGGCTCTCTGATTGGCAGAGATGCCGTGGATTGGGTGCGCGGACGGCTGGATCTGTTCGATCCTGCGGGGATCCTCGGGATCTTCGGATACTACTTCTTCTTCATAACGCCGATGCTCCAGATCTATCTGGACTACCGGCTGGTGTATGTTCGCGTGCAGCCGGATGATTATCGGCCGTGGATCGGCAGGATGGCGATCATCAACGCCATCGGCATCCTGATCTATCGCTTCGTTGGATGGCTGGTGATCCGGTACCGCCGGCGCCGCCCGCGCGTTGTCTGGAAACTGGACCAGCGACGGTTTGTCCTCTCGGCGATACCTGTGATGATCTTGAGCGCCGCGGCCCAGGTTTACATCTATGTCCGCGTAGGTGGCATCGCGGGGTACGTTGCGTCCTACACGTTGTTCCTCAACGGCATCGACGGGTTTCGCGGCCTGGGTTGGCAGCTCACCGTTGCGGAAAGCTTCCCGATCCTGGCGGTAATGGTCGCCGCAGTCTATGCACGCGGCAGACACATTCGTATGGGCTGGCTGTTCTGCTGCGCCGCGATGGCGGCTGTCTTCCTGCTTGAAATGCTCTTCGGTGGATTGCGGGGCAGCCGTATTAACATCCTTTGGCCTTTGCTGTGGGCGGCAGGGATCCTCCACCTCTATGTCCGTCGGATGACGCGCAGCTTTGCGTTCGCGGGAATCGTGTTCGTGTCGGTTTTCGGGTACGTGTACGGCTTCTACAAGAGCGCTCCGCAACATGTAAGCCTTGCGTTGAAGGGCGCGGAATATCGTGAGGAGATCGTCAAGGCGTCCAACCGCACGCCCACCGCCGTCATGCTAAGCGATTTCGCCCGCTGTACCGAGCAGGCGTTCCTCCTGTATCGCGCCGTCGGGATGCCGCGAGATTGGGAATACGCCAATGGCGCCACATATGCAGGCGCGATGTTGCTGGTGATTCCGCGTGCGGTGTGGCCGAATCGGCCGCCGACGAAGATCAAATGGACTACCGAGGTGGCCTTCGGACCGGGCACCTATGAGGAATCCTCGCTCTCCTCCAGCATGGTGTATGGACTGGCCGGCGAAGCGGTGCTCAATTTTGGGCCTTATCCGGCGCCGCTGTTATTTATCGTGCTTGGCCTGGTGGTCGGCTTCGTGAGGCGAACCATGGAGGGACTTCCGCACTCCGATCCGCGCATGTTGATGTTCCCATTTCTTGCATTGATCTGCCTGTTCCTGCTGCTCAATGACTCCGACAATGTCCTGTTCATGGCGATCAAATATGGGGCGGTGCCCGGTGCCATCATCCTCTTCAGTTCCTGCCGGCGGAGTCCTGCTGATTGAAATAACCAGGCACGCACCAGGGCGGACTTGGCTGGGCGGCAGGCCGGATTGCGCTTTAGGGAGCCGCGGTCGCGATGCGCGCGCGCAAGTTTGGCAGGACTCACTGGCCGGGACGGTTCCGGAGGTGTGTTTCGAGGGTTTGAGCGAGGAGCAGGGCGGCGACCCAGTGTTCGGGATCGGGATTGGGTTCGTTTCGTAAAATGGCCGTCGCGACGGGCAGTGCGATCCAACTTGTTGACTTGAGAAGGCATAGAGTGTTAGCACTGACGTCATGCTCAGGCGCAACCTGCTCGCCCTTTCACTGTCTGGTTTAGCTTCACGGCTTTACGGGCAGGGACAATGCAATTCGTGTCCCGACCGTTCTACCGCCGACCCGTGGAAGGAGCTCGAAGACGGTAACAGACGTTTTGTCGAAGGGCGGCGGGCCGACCGCCAGGACCAATGCCGCCTGGCCTGTACGAGCGGAGGCCAAAAGCCGTTCGCTGTCGTGCTCACTTGCGCGGACTCGCGCGTCAGTCCGGAACTCGCCTTCGACCAGCGCATTGGCGATCTCTTCGTGGTACGTGTCGCTGGTAATGTCGCGACCGATGAAGCGATCGGCAGCATCGAGTATGCGGTAGAGCATCTGCACACACCCAAGCTGATCGTGGTGCTGGGGCACGAGAAGTGCGGCGCCGTCGATGCCGCCCTTCACGCCGAGTCGGCTGAGGGACTGGTGCCGAGCATCCTCAACCGCATCTATCCCGCAACCAAGGATCTGGGCTCCAGCGATCTGGATAAGGCCATTCGGGCCAACATAAGTCTGACGGCCAAAACGATTGCCAGATACTCGCACGCGATCCGTAGCAAAGGCACTCCTATCGTGGGCGCCTATTACTCGATTCAGAGCGGTCGCGTGACGAAGGTTTAGGGGCGTTCCCATTCGCCCGGACCGACGGCGCCGCCGCCCTGTCCGCATACTGCATGAGATTATGCATTACCACCGAAGAGCACTACCTTAGAACGCCTGACGGCAAGGTCTGGACCGTTGTTGGCAACGGCTGCGAACACTTCCGTCGCTATCTTGGCGCGTTTGACGAGGTACGTGTTATCGGCCGCGTCCGTGATGTTTCCGCATCCGGCGCCGATTGGAGGCGGGTGGACGGTGAGCGCGTGTCCTGTGCCGCAGTGCCCGACTATACCGGAGCGCTCGAGTATCTGCGCGCTCGCAGGAAGGTGATAGGTGCGATCCGGCCGGCTGTGGGCGAACGCGACGGGATCCTGCTTCGCGTGGGTTCGCAAGTCGCGGCTTGCGTGGAGTCCGGTCTTCGCGAAGGCAGGCCCTTCGGACTGGAAGTCCTCGGGGATTCAAGCGAGGTGTTCGCTCCCGGCGCGATGTCTCATCCGCTGCGACCGTTCCTGCGAGGATGGTTCGCGCGGCAGCTTAGGGACCAATGCCGACGGGCAAGCGCGGTCTCCTACGTTACGGGCCGCGTTCTCCAGCAGCGCTATCCGGCTCGCGAGGGCGCGTACGTGACATCGTACGTGAATCTCGAACTCGGCGAGGACGCGTTCGCCGATAAGGCACGCACGTTCCTCGTGCCACCCGATCCGTTGCGCATCGTCAGTGTTGGCGCCATGGCGCGGCCGTACAAAGGCTTCGACGTTCTCATCGAAGCGGTGTCGGCGTGTGCAAGAGGGGGGCTGCGGTGCGAATTGTCCCTCGCCGGCGACGGAGTTTACCGTCGATCGTTGGAGCAGCTCGCCGAGAGCTCGGGGGTCGGCGAGCGGGTCCATTTCGTGGGGGCCTTGCCGGCGGGACCCGCGGTCCGGGCGCAACTCGACCGTGCGGATCTGTTTGTTCTCGCGTCGAAGACAGAGGGGCTTCCGAAGGTGGTTGTCGAAGCGATGGCTCGAGCGTTACCGTGTCTGGGGTCCGCGGTCGGCGGGATTCCCGAATTGCTGGATGAGGATTGCTTGTTCCCGCGGGGAGAGGCGGCCGGGTTGGCGCGTTTGATCGGAGAGGTAGGGCGTGATCCGGAGCGCCTGACCCGAATGTCGGTGTCGAGCCTGGATCGCTCGCGCCGGTACGCTGATGAGGTGATGGACGAGAAGCGCCAGGCGTTCTTGCGTCACCTGCATGATGTGACCCTCGACGAGCTGCGTCACCGCTGACGCTGGTCAATACGAACGGCTCCGCTCAGTTCAGCTCACGAATGCGGATATTGCGATACCACGCGTCGCCTCCGTGATGGGTGATCACCAGCGGATACTTCTTCGCCGGATCGGCTTTCAGTTCGTCCAGGTTCTTCAGCTTCGGGATATCATCGCGCGACTGCGCCTCCATGGTTCTGCGCAGCGTCTCCGATTCGAGGTCCGTATCGAGAACCTTGACGCCATCCAGCCAGTGCTCCACGTGAGTGCCTTTCACCACGATGCCCGCGGTGTGCCACTGCTCGATGGGCAGCGGCGGCAGTTTCGCCGTAGGCGCGGCGAACAGGTACAGGGCTCCAGTGCCGTGGCTCGGTTCCAGCTTCGCGTCGGCTACGCGTTCGTCGTCGATCAATTGCAACTCCAGGCCCAGGGCCTTGGGCACTTCCGGGTCAATTCGTCCGACGTCAGGGTTCGGGCGCATGCCGAACACCAGGTACTTCACGCCACTGTTTGTGCCTTTGGCCAGCTTCCAGTCGAACAGCAGTTCAAAATTGCGGAAACTGCGCCCGGTGGAGATGTCGGCGCGTTTGCCTTTTGCCACAGACCGGAGCGTCCCGTCCTCCACCGCCCATCCACCGTTGGCAGGGAACTGCGGCTTCGCCAACGTGCGCCAGCCTGCCGAGGTCTTGCCGTCAAACAGTGACTGCCATTGGCCGGCGCCGGGGATGTCCCAGGACTGGAGCAGTCCGAAAGTAAAGAACTCGGGGAACTTGTCCACAGTCATGTCGCTGCGAAGTACGTCGTGAAGCGACGAAAGCGCGCCGTGCGTTTTGGCGGCCGTGATGGCTTTGGGTTCCAAAGCAGCCGCCACGGCGGCGATGAGGCTGGTCCGCGGCCCGAACGATTCCACGGTTACCGGTGACTTGATCCATCGCGCAACAGCCGCAATCTGGCTCGCCTGAATACCAAGAGGACGATCGCCCACGGAGGAAATCAGCAGCGCGAACAACCAGTCCCGTTTCGCGATCTTCGACTCGCCGAAGTAGAAAGGATCCACGACAATCACGCGGCGGCCTTCCTGCTTCACCAACCTGCGAGCCTCGACGGCGAGACCGGCTCTTCCCTGATCGCCGATGAGCAGAGTGACTTTGGGGTTGGCCGGCTCGCCCATCTCGACCGCGGACAGAGTCCAGTCGTTGTCGAGCCGCAGACGCCAGTAGCGGAATGGAGCGCCGTCTATCTCCTGGCCGGCGCCCGCATCGATTGCGCTCACTTTGTAGATGTGAGCCTTGACGACATCGGCAAGCTTCGGGGCTCCTGTTTTGCGCGGCAGGCCTTCACTCAGCTTCAGCGCGAGTTTATGGATGTCCAGGTTGTCAGCGGGTAGTTCAATCCGCAACTGCTCCGCCGTACGGACGTCGCCCTCAGAGGGGATTTCCTTCCGGGAAAAAGCGGCGTCATCCCCGCCATAAAAGTTGTCGCGGACGAAAAGATAGAACGCCTCGCGATTCTCCAGGCCATAGTTGTGGCCCGGATCGAAGTTGATATGCGCGGTCAGCTTGTCCGCCGCACCATACAACGCGAAAAAGGGACGAGCCGCCCAGATCAGAGGGGCGTTGGCGTAGTCTCCGCGGAAACAACAATTGTCATACGCGTTGTTGCTGATCATCGTGGGCCGGGGAGCACGCATCGCCGTGAGGGTCGTGTAATCCGCGATGCTCGCCAGGTCCACCGGCGTCTGCTCGCTGTCGCCGAGGTCCGGCTCAGGAAACTGTGCGCGGGTAACGAAGCTGGAATATCCCGCCACCGGAATCGCGATGGTGACCCGAGGGTCCAACGAACTGATGAGGATGGTCTGCCAGCCACCTCCGGAAAGTCCGGTCACCGCGACGCGAGAAGGGTCGGCGTTCGGATGGGCCAGAAGGATGTCGAGACCGCGCTTCTGAGAAAGGTAGTGCAGGGCAACACCGTTGGTTCCCACCAGATCGAGTTGGTTCGATCGTGTGTGGCTGAAGCCGTCCGTCTTCAACTGTCCCATTCCGAGCCACTCGAAGTTGAGTGCGAGCGCGCCTTTCTTGGCCTCATTGATGCAGCGGGTCTGGATGTAGTCGTTCGCCACGCCGTTCCCCTCATGTCCGTTGGTGTTGAGGATGACGGGAACCTTGCCGATGAGTTTTGCAGGCTCATATAACAGCGCGGGAATCCAGAGGCCGGGGACCACCTCGTAACGGAGGCGTTTGATGCGATAACCGGTGCCGGGAAGAACGTCGAGCCATTCCACACGAGTCTTCGCTTCAGCCCAGTTGCGACCCTCGCCGCGTAGAACCACTTCATTGAGCAACTGTCGCCGCAACTGCTCCTTCGTGTTTGTCCATTGCTGTGCAGTGCTGACCAACGGCATGGACTTCACGTGGGAGGCGGTATACACCTGAACCTCGATTAGCGGCTGGTTTGCAGCCAGAATCGGCTTTGCCAGCGCATTTTCGAGACTGGATGGCTGAGCGGCCACGGACAGGCATGCGAGGAGCGAGACCAGGAACAGCATTAGAAACGGCATCAGGTAGTATGTTACTCCCTCACGGGAGCCAGATTCTCGAGTAACATCGCTAAGGAAACAATAGCAGCGGAGGTTTATGATCCCGCAAGAAAAGAGCGCGGCAGTATCTCGAGGCCTCGAAGAAGCTTTCGGTGCGGCGGCGATCGAAGACATTCGCCCGGTGAGCAGTGGTCTCAGCTCGGACCTTATTTTTCGCATCGTCGTGCAGGGATCTCCATGCCTGCTGCGCATGATGACGCGCATCGATGAAAGGATGGATCCGGGCCGCATCTTCCCATCCATGAAAGCCGCGGCGGAGGCAGGTGTGGCGCCGCGCGTCCGATACAGCAGCGCGGAGGATGGAATCTCAATCACCGATTTCATTGACGCGGTGCCGCTTTCGGCAACGCAGGCACTGGTTCAGCTTCCTGCCACATTGCGAAGACTCCATGCACTGCCGCCATTTCCCAAGACGTTCAATTACGTCACGGCGCACAACTTCTTCATCTGGAGGTTTCGTACGGCAGGTCTGCTCCAGAAGGACGAAATCGAGGAGGTCTTCAGGCGGTACGTACAGGTTTGCGCCACTTACCCGCGTCTCGATTCGGATATGGTGTCGTGCCACAGCGACCTGAAGCCGGAAAACATCCAGTTCGACGGCCAACGCGTATGGCTCGCCGGCTGGCAGGCCGCTTTCGTAAACGACCGCTACTTCGATCTGGCGGTCGCTGCGAACTTCGTGGTCAGTAACAACGACGACGAATGGACTTACCTCGAGCAGTATTTCGGCCAACGGCCGGATGAGTACCAGCGCGCGCGATTCTTCCTGATGCGTCAGGTGGTGCACATGCTCTCCGCCACGGTTTTTCTTTTGCTGGGATCGGCGGACAAACCGATTACGCGGAGTGAGAACCTGCCCTCATTTGGAGACTTTCATCGACGGATCTGGGCGGGGGAAGTCGATCTGGCGGATAACGATCTGAAGATCCTCTATGGCATGGTTCATTGGGAACAGCTCCTGGAGAATATGCGCCGAACGCGGTTTAGCGAAGCACTCGGAATCGTCGCGGAGCGAAATGCAAGGCAGAAAGATGTTCGTCTACTTTTGCCGGCAGCTCCATAACCCGGGGTTGGCTCGTCCGTCAGCGCGTGGGAAACGCCCCGGCGTCGAGGTCATTCCTGACCCAGCAGCGGAGGACCACCTTCAGCCCTGAACACCTCCATCGCCTCCTGATGCAGCGCCTGGGCCCGGTGCAGGATTCGTTTGAAGTCGACGTGGCAGCGGATCGGGTCGAGCCATGGATCGGAAGCCATCTGGGGGTAACAGAAGTACCCTCCATCGACAGCGTGCTTCAACACGCGGTTCGCACGGTCAACGTCGCTGAGATAGGCAAGCTGCCGCGCCAGGTAATATTCCCCCTCCGGATCCTTGAAGCCGGCATTGATCAGCTCATCACTCGCCTCGAGACTCGCTTCCCTATTCCCTTCAAGCAGCGTGCGCAAAGACACGATAAAGACGCGGCCGAGCCGCTCCGGCACCGTTGATTCCTTCTCCTTCATTATCGCGATCGCTTCCTCCACTCGTCCGAGCATTGCAATCCGCAGCGGCACGAAATAGCCGAAGTCGCGAACGGATGCATTCAAAGAGTTTTGGTAATCGCCCATCGCGAAGTACGTGTGGGTCACCGTGGTTTGAATGTTCGGATCGAGCCGCAGCGCCTGGCGACTCGCCTCGAGCGAAGCCTGGAGCAAGCCGCAGTAGCGGGTGGCGTGGCTCAGACCGGCAAACAATTCGGGGTCGGTTTTCGACTTGCGGAGGCGCGTCAGCAGACGCTTCATGGCATCCATAGCGTGGCCCTGGTCCACCTGGATGTTGGTATATAGATTGTGAGCCAGCGGAAGATCGGGATTGAGCTCCAGCGCCCGCTCTACCGCGCTACGCCCTTCGGCGCACTTCTGCGCCTCTCCTTGGGAAAATTTCCCTACCAGCCAACGCACCCGGCCCAAGCGGGCCCACGCGGGCGCGTACGCGGGATCCAGTTCGATGCATTGCTCGTACAGTTCGATTGCTTCTCTAAACCCGCTGAACATCTTGGCCGCTTCATTCGCGCGCAGGTACAGATCGTACGCCGCCGCGCTAGCCGGCGCATCATGCGCGAGCTGCTGCCGCTCGCCCGCCGTCAAGGGCAGCGCGAGTGATTCGACGACGGCAGTCACGAGCGCGTCCTGCAGTTGAAAGATGTCGCGCAGCTCCACCTGCGATGCCTTCGACCAGATCAGGGTGCCGCTCGGCGCCTCGACCAATTGAGTCGTCAGACGCAACTGCGTGCCGGCGCGGAGAAGGGTCCCGGTAAGGACCGTGTCCACGTCAATCTCTTTCGCGATTTCTCTGAAATCCAGAACCGCTCCGGTAAAGCGAGCCGCTGCAAGGCTCGAACGGACCACAAGCGAGCTTAAGCCGGCCAGCGACGCCGCGATCGCATCCGGCAGACTGAAGGCCAGAAAGTCCGTCTCGGGATCCGAACGAAGCACGCGGAACGGGAGCACGATCAGCCGCTTCATTGCGCGCGTTTCCACGTGCGTGCCCGAATCGTCCAGAAGGATCACCGTACGCAGCTCTGCGGCCATTTCATCCGCGGTAGCGTAGCGGTTCTCGGGGTTTTTGTCCATGGCTCGCCGCACGATGCTATCCACCTTCGAAATGGCGTGTGATCCGCTCAGTGCCGGTGGCCGTTCATACATCACGGAGTGAAAAACTTCTACCGCCGAGTCGCCCGTGAACGCTGGTTTGCCGGCCAGCGCCTCGAACAGGATCGCGCCGGCAGCGAAGAGATCGGATCGGCCGTCCAAGGGCTTTCCTGCCACCTGCTCAGGGGATGAATATCGCGGGGTTCCGGCGATCACTCCATGCGCTGTCACCTCGGTCTGGGTCAATCCGTCGCCGGAGAAAGGCGAGACCGGCTTGGCCAGCCCGAAGTCCAGGAGCTTTACGCCCTGCGTCGACAGAAACACGTTCGAGGGCTTCAGATCCCGATGCACGATCGACGAACGATGCAAAGCCCCCAGCGCCGATAGGACGATGAGCGTAACCTGCAGCGCTTCGGCCAGAGGCATTGGTCCGCGCTCCAAACGCTCCGACATCGATTCGCCTTCGAGTAGTTCCATCACCAGGAACGGGCGGCCATCTACCTCGCCGATGTCGTACAGCCGGCAGATATTGGGGTGGCTTACTCGCGCGGCGGCCTGGGCTTCGCGGAGAAACCTCTTGCGGCTCTCCGCGTCATTTCCCGAATCGAGTATCATTTTGACGGCAACTGGCCTGTTCAGCCGTGTGTCGGTAGCGCCGTAGACAACACCCATCCCACCTTCACCCAGTTTTCCGGTGATTTCATACGGGCCTATGCGTTGCGGAGGGGCGGACATCACTCCTCAGTTTAGTCGCATGTGCGTTGAGAGTGCCGCGTGGAAGAGAAACAACATCTCACCCGTCGGAAGGGACCGCGCACTCGGAGGCGCATTCAATGCGAAGCAGCGTCACAACCCGAGTATCGCGAGCAGCAATAATAGGACGAGGGGAGCAGACAGCCACATCAAGATGCCGAGCAGGGCGCGGAGATAGATCCAATCGAAACCGCGGTTGGGCGGTGCTTCGCGGCACTCCACTTTGAGGCGCGCAGAGATCGCCTCCGCCGCCAGACGTGCCTCCTCACGGGTATCGAATGTGCCGATCCGCACCGGAAGATTCGTCTGAATCGCCAATCGATAGCGAATGCCTCCCTTCCGCAGATGCAACCAGTGGTGAACGGCGAGAATTTCGAGGCGAGGGATCGTTCGCGGCGCATAGAGAGCAATGGGTATGAATCGGATATGTACCTCCTGCGACGTAACGCTCACTTCCGTGGAGTTCATTGCCACGATCGCGATGAGTCCGAGCACCATTACAGCCCACGTGAATTCGACGGCTGTTCTCAGTGATATTGCGCTTCCGGCATGGTCGGTTACGAGGATTATGACGGCAAGCGCGAGAAACAGATACAGCGCGTAGCGGACGAATGTCGGAGCGACCTGATAACGGATGATGGTTTGGTCAGCCTGGTCGTCGATCGACAACCGTCTGGTACTCTTCATGGCATCCATGGAGCCGTAAGGCCGTAGAATACCGGACCATGGGAAACGGGGGCTATCATCGTGTCCACATGCCCGGCGGCTTCCAACGGAAAATCAACTACCTCCGGCTTACCGAAGACCTAAGCCAGCGAACCGTTATCATACTGTAATTATTGGGTTGTAACATTTCTGGAGCCAACCGCTTGAATCCTTCCACCCGCTTCGAGGAAGTGAGGCAGGGAGCCGTAGCGACAGCGCCCTTTCGTGTCACCGGCCCGTCCGCCTGGCGGGCGCTTCAATACCTGACTGACGTACTGGCACCTGTCGAACGTTAAGGATTGTAATGGATCGTGCCCGCGCGTCTTAAATCTGCGATTCCGGGGCTACCATCAGAGAGACGAGTTGAATGAGGCGCTTAGGTCAGAACCGGCTCGAGTGGGCGCTCTTGGGCCTTATCACAGTGGTGTGCGCCGCGCTTTCGATTCTCCAATACTTCTGGACGGGTGAAGTGAGCCGCGCCGAACGGGCGCGCCTCGGATCCGCACTGAATGAGCAAGTGATCGGCCTGACACGCTCATTTGATGACGGGCTGCGCGAGAATTGCGTATCCCTGATTCCCAGCGCAACGGAGATTCATGACAGCGGGGTAGTCCAAGCGCATCGATCACGGTACCAGCAATGGGCTTTGTCGCACGATCGGGACATTTTTAATAGAATCGGGATCGCAACGCCGGAGCACGGCAAGCTCCATTTGTACGGTATCGACGGGGAAGGGGGCATCGTCGCCATGGATTGGCCTGCGCAGTGGGAGACGCTACGGACGACGATGTCGGGGCGTTTGCAGGCACTATCGGCCCACCGAAGGTGCCGGTGAACTCCACGCTTATTGAATTCCCAATCCTTGACAACGCACGCCGTCGTGATGACCCGCGTCCGGAACTCGAGTGGATGATCTTTGAAGCGAATGCCGACAACCTTCTCACGAAGACAATACCGCTCCTGGTGTTGCAGAATTTAAGGCCGGAGGAAACAGGCTACGAAGTTTCCGTGAATTGGGCTGACAGGCCCGGTGCGGTCCTCTTTTCAACGCGCGGCGACAGATCGAGCGTCGCGTCCGGGGCGGACATCACCGCCGGAATGTTTTCCAGCGACATTGCCGGATTAGCGGACCGCCGCCTGCGGCGTTCGGGGCAGCCCGGTGCCCCGCCCCGGTGGATTCTGGCGGTCCGGCATCGTGAGGGATCGCTCGATGCGGTGGTATCGCGCACGCGCGTCCGCAATTTCGTCACATCGCTCATTTTGATCTTTGCGGTGGCGGGTGCGGTTTGGGCGCTGGTGCGGTAAGATCGCGGAGGTTGGCGGAAATGCAGTTCCGTTTTGCGGCTGGGGTGTCGCATGACTTGCGTACTCCGCTAACGGCCTTCCGGGGCGCGGCGTTCAATCTTGTGGACGGTCTGGTAACGGAGCCGGCCGGCAGCGCTACGCCAAACTCATCCTGCGCAACGCTGAAGAACTCACGTCGATGATCGAAAACGTTTTGGCATTCTCCGCCTCATTGCATTCCGGCGCGGAGGAACGGCGGGAGAAGTTTGCGGCCGGCGATCTTCTGGCACATGCAATTGACGCCCTATCGCCGGAAATCGAACAGGCCTGCTGCGGCGTGGAATTGAATGTCGCGCCGGATTTGCCGCCTGTAAGCGGCGATCGGGTGGCGATCGAACTGGCATTTCGCAATCTGATTGGGAATGCCATGCGGCATGCGGCCGAAGGCCGGTGGATCGGCGTTTCGGCGGCGCGCTCTGGCGATGATGTTGAAGTGCGCGTCTGCGATCGGGGACCCGGCGTTTCGGCAACCGAACGGGAACGTATCTTCGAACCGTTCTATCGCGGCGAGAAAACGGGTGAGTCGCAGGTCCGCGGTACCGGTCTCGGTCTCAGTTTAGTGAAAGACACCGTCGAGCGGCATCGGGGTACGATCACCGTGCACAACTTCCCGGCGGGTGGTGCGCAGTTCACGGTGCGGCTACCGGCGACGACCGAAGTGGTATGAGTTCGCGGGTCTTGTTGGTTGAGGACGCTCCGGACGTCCAGTTGATCGTTGCGGACTTGCTGCGCGGACACGGTCACGATGTTTTCGTGAAGGTCTTCGAGTGGCGACCGAAAAGCCCGTCGATTTATTGATTCTCGACGTGATGCTTCCGGGGATGGACGGTTTCGAAGTATGCCACGCTGCGCGCGAGCGGGGCTTCGACGGCGCGATTCTCATGCTCACGGCCCGGGGGCAAGTGGACGACCGCGTTAAAGGACTCCACACCGGCGCAGACGATTACCTCATCAAACCGTTCGATCCCAAGGAACTGCTGGCGCGAGTGAGTGCACTACTGCGCCGCCTAGGAGAAACACAACTGACGCCTGTTCTGAAGTACCAGTTCGGCGACGTGCTGGTCGATTTTGAACGTCGCGAGGTATTTCGCGCCGGAACAGGTGTGAACCTGGCCGCGAAGGAGATGCTGTTATTGCGCCATCTTATCGATCATCGCGGCCAAGTGCTCTCACGGGAGCGGTTATTGAATCGCATCTGGCATGACCAACCGTTCATCGGGTGCCGGACCCTGGATGTTCACATCGCCTGGCTACGGCATAAACTTGAAAATAATCCGCAATCGCCCCGCTACATCGTAACCGTTCGCGGAGAAGGTTACTGTTTTGAGCCGTGAGGATGAATCGCATAACATTCCTTAACAAACCTTGCGAAGCGGAGCCGCGTTTAAGCGTAGAGGAGCCTGTTTTATGAGAGTCTTACTGGTCGCCGGGATATTGTTGACGGCAATGCCGCTGTTTGCACAACGAGGAGGGCGTGGTGGCGGCGGTGCTGGACCGAATCCGCCGCTCGCTTCACTCAAGACCGTTTCTCCGCCGGTTCCGACCGGCTTGGATACGTTCGTGTCGGACCAGCACGCTCTGGTTGTTCTGGGCAAGGCCCTGTTTTGGGATATGCAGTGCGGGAGCGAGGGAGCCACGGCGTGTGCCAGTTGTCATTTTCACGCCGGTGCCGATCATCGACTTCAGAATGTCTTATCCGGATCCGATGCGGTGGTCAATCAGGTTGTGACGGCCGCGGATTACCCGTTTCACAAGCTCTCGAACACGGGCAATAACCGCTCGAGCGTCATCAGCGACAAGCAGCAGGTGACGGGGTCCACCGGCGTGGTATCGAAGGCGTTTGTGAGTCTCGACGCCGGTAACCCGACGGAGAGCGCGAGTCTGGCCGCTACTCCCGCCGCGTTCATTTCCAATGGCGTTCACGTCCGGCAGGTGACCTCACGCAACGCACCGACCGTGATTAATGCGGTCTATAACGTTCGAAACTTCTGGGATGGCCGCGCCAACAACGTCTTTACCGGCGCGACACCCTTTGGTGATTCCGATAGCGGGCTCAACGTGCTTGCCTACCGCGATTGCACGATGCAACGCGAAGCCCTCCGAATGCTCAACGCAAGTCTTGCGTCGCAAGCCACCGGTCCGATTCTGAGCTCCGCTGAAATGTCGTGGGCCGGCCGCTCCTGGCCGGAACTCGGACGGAAGATGCTGAGGTTGCCGCCACTGGCGAGGCAGAAGGTTTCTCCAACGGACAGCGTCTTGGGAGCGCTCGCGAATCCTGATGGCAACGGTTTGGCGGCGTCCGTTTCCTATGGCTCTTTGATTCAGGCAGCTTTCCGGCCGGAGTATTACAACGCACCCGACTTCATAGATGGCTACAGCCAGGCAGAACAGAATTTCGGCCTCTTCTGGGGCTTGGCGATTCAGGCTTACGAGGCGACACTTATCGCCAATGACTCGCGTGTAGATCAGTTCCTGGAGGGACAAACATCGGCTCTCACGGCACAAGAGCAGCAAGGTCTCAACGAATTTCGCAACGGCGGTTCACAGTGCACCAACTGCCACAATGGCGCGGAGTTTTCCGCGGCCGGATACACCGCCGTTCAGAGCCGCGCAGGCAACGCCGCAGCTCCAGCGAATATGGGATTCTTCAGAATCGGTGTGACGCTGATTGCCGAAGATATCGGCTTCGGCGGTCTCGATGGTTTTGGCTTACCTCTCTTTTCCACGTCGCCGGCCACTGCGGCGGGCACGTTCAAAGCTCCGAGCCTTCGGAACGTCGAATTCACAGGTCCTTACTTTCACAACGGGAGTCAGGCGACGCTAGACTACGTGCTGCTGTTCTATTCGAGAAACGGCGACTTTCCGGCCGGTGGAAACCTGGGTCCTGGAATTGGTAACATTCGCCTGAATCAGGGCGACCGGACGGCAATCGTTGCTTTTCTAAAGGCGCTCAGCGACGATCGGGTACGCTACCAGAAGGCTCCCTTTGATCATCCTTCCCTGTGCGTGCCGATCGGAGAGTCGGAGCTGTCTCCAGGCATCCTGGCAACTGACCCCGCGCAGAACGGATCGGTTGCGCTCGATAAATGGGCTCTGATTCCTGAAGTCGGGCTCGCGGGATTGAGCGTACCGCTTCAAACCTTCGAGGAGCTATTGGCTGGAATTGGCACGGACGGAACCAGGGCCAACACTATGACCACGTCCTGCGTGCCCTAAGCGAGCGTGCCGCCGCCGATTCAGCTCTATGATGATCGTGGCGATCTCAGCGAGTTAAAAAGGCGTGCGCCTGTCGTGCGAGTATCGGCTACTGCGCCCCGCGAAACAGCAACATCACCTTCAACGTGTGGAATATGATGTACGCATCCAGCGTCGCGGCCAGGTTCTTGATGTAGTACAGATCGTACTCGAGCTTTTTGATGGTGTCTTCGAGCGAGTCGGAATACTCCAGGTTGATCTGTGCCCATCCCGTGATCCCCGGCTTCACACAGTGCCGCTGCCGGTAATACGGGATCTCTTCCGTCAAAGTCTTGACGAATTCCGGACGCTCCGGCCGTGGACCGACAATCGACATCTCTCCACGCACCACGTTCAGGAGTTGAGGCAGTTCGTCCAGCCGTAGCTTACGCAGCCAGCGGCCGGCCGGTGTCACCCGGGGATCGTCCTTCGCGGCCCACACCGCGCCGGTCATCGCTTCCGCGTCTCTATACATCGACCGGAACTTAAACAGCGTGAACGGTACGCCATCGCGTCCGACACGGCTCTGCCGGATAAAGATCGGACCGGGCGACGACAGCTTCACGATGATCGCCACCACCAACATAATCGGAAGTGTGATGAGGGTCACCAGCAGGGCCAGCACAAACGAATAAACGGATTGCCAGAACACTCGATTCCGCCGCGGTCCGAGCTCCGCCGAAAAGATCAACTGCGATGGACGGAGCCCGCGCACGCAAACGCGTCCGAACGTCGATTCGTATGTGGTCAAGGCATCCTCGATGCGGATGCCGGAAAACCGCAGATCGAGTAATTCGTGCACCGGCAGCCTGGCCCGGCGCTCGTTCATCCCCACTACGATGCGATCCGGTCTCGTCTCTTTCACGACGCGCATCACATCCGTCACACACCCCACTCGCCGCATAGCGGGCAGCTCGGGAACCGGATCCTGGCAGTCATCCAGATAGCCGATCGCGGAAAGCCCCACTTCGGGATGCTCCAGAATGTACTCGCTGATCTCCTGCACCATCGAAGACGTGCCCAGGAACAGCACCCGATCGGACCCGAGCGCGGACATCACGACGCCGGCGTATATCACATGCCACGCCGGCAGAAATACGAGCACCAGCGCGCTGCCGAGGATCATCACCCAGCGCGGCATGATCCAGCCGGGCATCTTGAGATAACTGAGCAGGGCCTGCGTGAGGAACGCAATTCCCACCACAAGGCAGACCTGCTGTAGCAGGAGGATTCGCGATTTGATGCGGAACTGCGTGAAGAGGTCGTGGAAGTAGATGCCGAGCATCACGCACCCCACCACCAGGGTGATGCGCGTCAGCCCGCCTTCGTAAAGAAGAAAAACCCCCGGGTCGCTATCGAGTACGAAGAAACACGCCAGGATGTAGCAACTGAAGATGAGGACAATTTCCGAGAGCAACAGTGTAACGACACTGGTAGGTACGAAGACTCGGAAGAGCCGGACCATCTATCGGTATATATCGTCCAAAACGGGGCGTACTCTTAAAGGGCAATGGTAACATCCCGCTTCGGACCGCTCGTCCGGACAGTCGCGATGTCCCTCAGCTCATGCTTGCAAGCTCATATAGGTACTCGACATGCGATCTCGCGGCGCCGTCTATTCCCTGCACTTTCGTCGTGCTCGATTCGATGACGTAATACTCATCGGGGGCGTGCGCCCCGTTGCCGTGCCCCATTCCGAAATGGCCCGCCGGCAGCCGTACGGGATCGCCTGTGAACACGTAGCCCGGCCAGGAGCCCGCCATGCGCGGCCACAGAATCGGATCGATTCCGGCCCGCTTATACACCGCGGTCGCCGCGCGGATGATGGCCGCATCGGCGGGCGTGCTCGTCGGATCGTACCCTCCGGTCATATTCACCTCGATGTCGCCGAACCCGCGTTTGGCGAGGTGTGCCTTTAACGCCGCCAGCGCGCCCTCCGCAGTGATGTCCGGCACCAGCCGCATGTCGATCTTGGCCACCGCACGATGCGGCAGAATCGTTTTCCCGCCCGGCCCAGTATAGCCGCCCACGAGGCCTTCGATATTTACCGTCGGCCGCGAATCGAGCAGCTCCAGCGATTCCAGGAAGTCCACGTCATGCACCCAGCGTTGGACACCCATCTGCTTCTTCAGGACCGCTTCGTCCTGACGGCGCGCCGCTTCCCGGATCATCGCCTTCTCTGTCGCGGTGAGCGGACGTGCCTTGTCGGCGAAGCCCTCGATCGCGGGTGTGTGCCCGTCCGCCGCAACCAATGTATTCAGCGCCTGAACCAGGTGCCACGCCGGGCTGTCGACACGAGCCTCGTTGCTGGAATGCAGGTCCTGCTTCGGCCCGCGGCCCCAACGTTCGCCGCTCGAGACCAGCTCCAGTTCGATGACGCCCTTCGCTCCCAGCGCAATGGTCACATTGCCGTCCAGCCCCTGTTGCGCCATGGGCATAAACACGCCGCTGCATTTGCGCAGCGCGGCGAGAACCTCCGGCTTGTGCACCACCTCTTTAAAGTGCGGCGACCCGATCTCCTCCTCGCCTTCCGCGACAAACACGAGATTCACGGGCAGCTTGCGCCCTGCCGCGCGGAAGGCGTGCAGCGTCGCCAGAAACGCTGCCTGCGGACCTTTCTGGTTCACAGCGCCGCGACCCACCACCACTTTGCCGAGTCCGGGCTTGTCCACCAATGCGGCTTCCCAGGGTGGCGAAGACCATTCCGATGGATCCACCTGCTTCACGTCATACATGAAATACATGCCGATGGTGCGTGGAGCGCCCGCGTCCAGCGTCGCGAATACACCCGGTTGGCCTGTGGTCGGCATCTTCTGAACGGAATCGAAACCGGCGTCGCGCAGCAGCCGCATCATGAGATCGCAGCCTTCCGTCATTCCGCGGTTCTCCGCTGCGATGGACGGCTGCCGCATCCAATCCTGAAGCCTGTGCACGGCCTCATCATGCCGTTTTTCGATCTCCGCCTGAAGCGGCTTGAGATCGGGCGCGGATGCGGCAACAGCCCTCCGCGGCGCAGCGAATGCAGCCGCACCCGCAATCGCACCATGAAGAAACGAACGTCGATCCATATCGCAAGATTATGATTGTTGTAAAGTGGCCCGTCAAGTAGAGCCAAACGCATGGACTTCTTTCTGGCAAACACTAGTACGCTTCCAAACGGACGATCTCAAGCCCTGGATGGCCCTGCGCAATGCACTGGGAATTGCTTTGGTCCTGGGCGCCGGTGTGGCGGCCGGGCAAATCCCAGCCGGCCTTGCGACGGCCACCGGCGCGTTGAACGTCTCCTTCTCGGATTCCCAGGAGCCCTACCGTTTGCGCGCGAAACGGATGCTCGCCGCCAGCGTGCTCGTGGCGTTGGCTGTCTTTGCGGGAGCGCTTGGAGGACACAGTACGGTCGTCGCGGTGATCTTCGCCTCCGTGTGGGCGTTCGCCGCGGGCATGCTGGTGGCGCTCAGTCCGGCCGCCGGAGATGTCGGCGCCATCAGTCTCGTGACACTCGTGGTGTACATGGCGGTGCCGCAGCCGTTCGATCGCGCCCTGTTGGGCGGTTTGCTCGCGTTTGGCGGCGGACTGTTTCAGACGATACTTGCCCTGGTTCTTTGGCCGCTCAAGCGCTACGTGTACGAACGGCGTGCCGTGGGAAATCTGTACGCGGAACTGGCGAAAACTACGGCATCGCCCGTGCAGGCCACCGAGGCACCGCCCGCGAGCGCACAAAGTACGGCCGCACAAACCACACTCGCGAATATTGCCCACGATCATGCGGTGGAAGCGGAGCGCATTCATCTGCTCCTCAGCCAGGCAGAGAGGCTGCGGCTCGGCATCATGGCCCTGGCGCGCCTCCGCACTCGCATCGAACGGGAAGACATTTCCGCCGCTGCTGGCCTGCGACGCTATTTCGAAATCAGCTCGCGTGTGCTCGATGCCATGGCAAGAGCGCTTCAGGCCGGCGAGACCGCGCCTCACGATGGGGCAAGCATCCAGGAGCTCGAGACGTTGGCGGAGAACATGCGAGAGAATCCGCAGCCGTCCACAACAAACGTTGCGGCGATGCTGCGCGATGCCCGCGCTCAAATGGACGCTCTCACCGGTCAGCTTCGCACCGCCGCCGAATTGGCTGCGTCCACCGCGCCGTCCGGTGACACCGAATTTGAACGCCGTGAAGCGGCCCGGCCCTGGCATCTGCGCCTGCGAGGGACGCTCGCAACCTTGCGCGCGAATCTGAGTCTTGAGTCGGCGGCGTTCCGGCATGCGGTCCGGCTCGCACTATCGGTGGGGGTGGGCACCGCACTTGCGCGGGGATTCGGACTGAACCGATCTTATTGGGTTCCCATGACCATCGCGATCGTTCTCAAGCCGGACTTCACCGCCACCTTCAGCCGCGGCATCCTTCGTCTCATCGGGACCATCACCGGGCTCGTGCTTGCGACGGCTTTGTTTCACGTTCTGCCGCAGCAACCGCCGGCCGAAGTGGTGCTCATCGGCGCCCTGGTGTTCCTGATGCGCTACATCGGCGCGGCGAATTACGCGCTATTAGTTACCGGCATTACGGCGGTGGTGGTCCTGCTGGTCGCGATGACCGGCGTGGCGCCGCAGCCGGTGATGGCTGCGCGTGCCCTGAATACGGCGGTCGGCGGTGCTCTCGCGCTGCTCGTTTACTGGTTGTGGCCGACCTGGGAGCGCACGCAGGTGCCCGAAGCGATCGCGAGAATGCTCGACGCCTATCGCGCCTACTTCCGCGCCGTGAGAGTCAGCTATGCGGACGATTCCGATTCACGTGCGCGTGAGCGCGACCGCGTTCGTCTGGCGGGAAGGCTGGCGCGGTCCAATGTGGAAGCGTCTATCGATCGGCTTCTCGCGGAGCCGGGAACGTCAGCCAGGACCAAGCACCTGTTGAGCGGGATCCTGGCGAGCTCGCACCGCATGGCCCACGCTATGATGGCTATCGAAGCCGGTCTGTACACCAGCAGCCCGCCAGTGCCGCCGGCGCCGGAGTATCGCAAGTTCGCCGACGATGTCGAGCTGACGCTCTACTATCTGGCCGCAGCGTTGCGCGGCTCGCCGTTAACGCGTGCAGCGCTGCCCGACCTGCGCGAAGATCATCACGCGCTGGTCCATAGCGGCCACGACTCGCCAGAGCGCTACGCTCTGATGTACGTCGAAGCCGACCGCATCACCAACAGCTTGAACACTCTCAGCGAGGGCCTGCTGCGGTGGGTTGGTGCAGGCGCGCCGGTGTGACCTCCCTGGACAATTGCACCGCCTCGACGCCGGTCAACGAAAGCACGTCCGCAATCAGTCCTGTCGGCAATTGCTGCAGCAGGGCGGTGGCTCCCCCGCGGAAGCGAATCCCATCCCGGTACTCCCGGGACTCACCCTGCACGAACGTCGCTATCTCGTCCGCGTTCCCGCGGTTGCCCGACCGCAGCCATCCCGGTAAATCGCGCAGCAACAGCGTCGAACCCGGCGGCACGCACACAGCGCACGGTGTTTCGTTTCGAAACCAGGCTCGGATCCGGCTCCACAGCGTCGGGTGACTGCTTGCGAACACAGTCAGCTCCGGATGTGACACGAATCCTTTAACGCCGTTCGGAAAGCGGTAAGCAACAAGCCGCTCACCTTCGACAGCCAGCCGGTTTGGGAGACCGCTTAAAGAATAATCACACATCGGAAATCACCTCGATACGCGCGGTAAGACTCCGCCCGCGACGGCAGAGTTTCGGAAATTTACATAATCCCGTTTCACCAACCCATCTGCCGCATCCGCAATTCGATTTCCGTACTGTACTCGTTCATCGCAGCCGGGCGCCGCCGCGTGGGCGCCGGAATAATAGCGGCCAGACGCACACCTTGCTCGCGGCCGATGCGCGCCGCAGGAACGTGATACCAGTACAGCGCGGCCGACTCCGCTCCAAACACCGCCGGCCCCCACTCGATCACATTCAGATACAGTTCCAGAATGCGATCCTTCGGGAGCATCAGCTCCATCAATGGCACCAGCGTGAACTCCACGCCCTTGCGCACCAGAGAACGCGAGGTCGTCAGAAACAGGTTCTTCACAAGCTGCTGCTCGATGGTCGATGCGCCGCGGCCGAGCCGCCCCTTCTCGAGGTCCTGATCGATCACTTTCTTGAATTGGATCCAGTCAAATCCGTGATGCTGGTAAAAGCGTGCATCCTCGGCGGCGATCACCGCATGACGCAGGTCGGCCGAGATCCGCTGCAGCGGCACGAACTGGTAATGCTTGCGATATGTTCCGTGAGCTTCGAATTTGCGCTGCAGCTGCACGCTCGTGACCGGCGGGTTGATCCAGCGGAGCGCTGCGATCGCGACGATGCAGGCCAGATAGAACGCGGCCACGAGCGCTGCCAGAGAAAACAGCAGCATGCGAAGCCAGCGTATCCGCTTGCGCGGCGGCGCCTTCACTCCAGTCCCAACGCTCGTGCGGGATTCGCCTGCGACATACGCGCGATCTCGGCGTCTGTCAGCCCCTGCTCCTTCAAAGCCTTGAAAAATACAGTCAGACCGTCGGGGTGCAGTGGATTACCCACCTGGCCAAGATCGCTCGAAAGAATACAATGCTCCGGCCCTACCTGGCGGATCGCCTCCACGTATTCCTTCACCCCGAACATTTTGTTGGGCCCGATCAGCGCGTTGTAGACGAACTCGATGTACGCGCCCAGGCCCGCTGCTTCCTTCATCTGTGGAATCGTCATACGAACCGGCGCCAGCATCGCGTGTGTGACCACGATATGCTCCACGCCCTGTTTGAGTGCTTCGCGTATCAGCAACAGTCCCTCAGCCGCCGACGAGTGTCCCGTTTCGAGCATCAGCTTGTGCTTCGCAACGACGGCGATCGTTTCTTTCACTTCGGGCAACAGCTCGCCATTCCTCGACACAGAAACATAAGGACGATTCTCATGCGAGTACTTCACCTGGTTCTCGGCGTCAAACGTGGGCATCCACACGACACGCCCCAGCCCGCCGTGCATCATCGTCATACGCTCTACCGCCGCGGGGTTGACGCCGCCCACCGTGCGGTTCAAATCGATGCCGCCGAAGATCTGAATCCCCGGAACCACCTGGCTCACTATCCAGGCAAGCGATGCCGTTGCTTCATAGTGGTTCTTGAGCACCAGGCCGCGCATACCCCTGCTCTTGGCGAGCCGCGCCAGGCTGAGCGCATCGATCGAACGAGGAATGCTGTCCGGCGCCGCATGCACGTGGATATCGATGACGCCCGTCAGCGTCTGAGCAGAGAGCGCCGCGCTCAACACACACGCACAGACCACGGGCCCCGCCTTAACGAATGACATGTACCATTTTAGGATCAGCCGGCAACGGACCCTTCAGCGTCTGTTCAAAATCGTCGAAGGCAACGCGATGAATCATACTCCGCAGCACGCGTCCGTCAAAGCGTGCAAGATCGGTCAGCGCGTTGTGGAACGAATCGGCCGCCGCATTGACGCTCCCGATCAGCGCCTGGTTCTTAACGATCAGGTCGCGGAACGGAAACGAAATCGCGGCATTCGGCGACCCTAGCGTGATCATGACGCCGTTGCGCGCCAGTGACCGTGCCCCCGTGGCGAGCGCCTCCGCCGCCCCTGCGGCCTCGATGACGATGTCGGCTGTCCAGGTTTCCTCCGTGCCGATATAACGGATGCCGGCAGCGTCGAGCACGCGCACGCGCGGATGATCGCGCGGCTCCCGAGAGCACACGGTGACATCGAAACCACGTGCACTCAGTGCCAGCGCTGCAAGAATCCCGATTGTCCCGACACCCAGAATCAGCGCGCGCGGAGGATCGAAACCGAAATACTCCACATGCGCACGCCGCGCCACCTCGATCGACTTCTCGACCGCCGTCAAAGGCTCCACCAGAATCGCGACGTCCACCAGTTCTTCCGGCACCTTCACGACGAAGCGGCTGTCGTCCATCGCAAACTCCGTGAAATACCCGTGTAGACGCACGATCCCGCGCTCCACGTAATTTCCGCTGGCACAGAGATCCATGCGGCCCCCGGCGCACGGCTTGCATGGTGGCGCGCACGGCCGCCGGACCATCGGCACCACCCAATCGCCCGGCTGCATGCTGCTCACATTGCGCCCGGTCTCCACCACCTGGCCCAGCGCTTCATGGCCCAGCGTCAGAAATGAATCGCCCGCCGGCGGCAGCACCAGCCGGACGGCCGCAATCTCACGGTCCGTCCCGCACACTCCGACCTGGTTGACGCGGAAGAGGACCTCGTCGTCTCCGGGAGCCTGCGGTTCGCGGACACGCTTTACTTCAACCGCGTGCGATTCGAAGTTAACGGTGACGGCTCTCACGCTACATGCGTTCGCCGTTGTCGGCCAGCGTGATGCGGATGTTGTTCGTCCGGCCGCCGCGGAAAATCGTAAGCTCGATCGTGTCGCCGGAACGCTTGCGCGCCAGCGAGCGCGAAATCGCGTCGGCGCGATCCACTTGCTTGCCGTCGATGGCCGTGATCAGGTCGCCGCCTACCACGAGTTGCTGGTTCCCGATCTGCACCACCTGCCGTCCACCCCGAATGCCCGCACGCGCCGCCGGAGATCCCCCGGTCACTTCCTGGACCAGCAGACCGCCTTGCGTCGGCAGCTCCAGCGCGTCGGCATAGTCGCCTGCCACGTAGATCACCGAGACACCCAGCTTCGGACGCTGCCGCCCAGTCTGGAAATCGTCCAGCATCGCCTTGGCGCGATTGATGGGCAGCGCAAATCCGATGCCGATGTTTCCGCTCTGGCCCAGAATCGCCGTGTTGATGCCGATGACGTTGCCCGCGGAATCGAGCAGCGGGCCGCCGCTGTTTCCCGGATTGATGGGCGCGTCGGTCTGCACCATATCGTCGAGCTCCTGATCGTTTTCACCGCGGATCTTGCGTCCCAGCGAACTGACCACGCCCACCGTCAGCGTCCCTTCGAGAAAACCAAACGGGTTGCCGATTGCGAGTACCTTCTGTCCCACCTGCAAACCATCTGAGTCCCCCAGCCGCAAAACACTCAGCTTCTTTTTCGGTTCGATTTGCAGCAGCGCCATGTCGTTGTACTGGTCCTGGTGAACCACGCGCGCCTTGTAACGCGAATGGTCGGACATGATCACTTCCACCTGGTTCGGATTGCCGATCACGTGGCTGTTTGTAAGGATGCGGCCTTCGGAGCTGATGACAAATCCCGAGCCGAAATCCTTCTGCGGATACACCTCCATGAAGATGGTCTGGCGATACACAGTACTCGTGATGTTGACCGTCGCCAGATGGGCCATCTTGTAGATGTCGATGTTGTTGACTTCGTCCGGGCTCAGGCCGGCGGACTTTGCCACGTCCGGGCCCGACCATAATTTTCCCGCTCCGGCGATTGGACGCAGAATGCGGCGCTGCCCCCAATCCGTTCTCGACGTGATCAACAGAAACGCTGCCACCAGAATGGTGGTGATCATCAGGATTCGCAAAATCTTCATCGTTGTAAGCTCCGCAGCGACTGGTACACATCATGGACCTGCGCGATCGTATGCTCCCTCGATCCCGACGTATCGATGACGTAGTCCGCCAACTTAACCTTCTCCTCCAGCGGCAATTGCCGGCTCAGCCGCGCCATCGCCTCTTCCTTCGAATACCCGTCGCGGCGCATCGATCGCTCGATTTGCTGCTCCGGCGTGCAGGCCGCCACAATCAGCTTGTCAAACCGCTGATAACTCCCAGTTTCAACCAGAATCGCTGCTTCCACAACTGTGATCGCGTCCGGGTCACGTCTGGAAATGTCCTGCTCTATCTCCTGCTCGAGGCGTATCACCGGCGGATGCACCAGGCTGCTGAGCTTTTCGAGCCTCTCGGGGTTGCGGAACACCACGGCCGCCAGCTTGCGGCGATCGATCATACCTTCGTCGTCCAGAATGGCGTCTCCGAATTCGTGGACCACCGCATCGTACGCCCCGCCGCCCGGCAGCAGCACTTTATGTCCCAGCTCGTCCGCCTGGATCAGATAACAGCCCAATCCGGCAAGCGTCGCGCCCACCAGCGACTTGCCACTGGCCAATCCGCCCGTCAGCCCTATGCGGAGCATTGATGACGCTCCGCGGCATCCACCGTGTTGGACATCAGCATTGCGATGGTCAGCGGACCGACGCCTCCGGGAACGGGCGTGTAAGCGGAAGCAAGCTGCCGGGCTGCCTCGGCTTCGACGTCACCCGTGAGACCGCCTTTACCCGGCGCGATGCGATTCATTCCCACGTCGATCACCGTTGCGCCGGGCTTGATAAACCCGCTCGTGACCAAGTTCGATCTGCCGATCGCGGCGACCAGAATGTCGGCGCGGCGCGCCTCTGCCGCCAGCTCGTGCGTCCTGGAGTGGCACACCGTCACGGTAGCGTTGGCATGCAGCAGCATCAGAGCCATGGGCTTTCCAACAGTGTCGCTGCGTCCGATTACGACGGCATGTTTGCCTGCCACCGGAATGCCGTAGCGGCGAAGCATTTCCATGATTCCGGCGGGAGTGCACGCGCGGGGAGCCGGCATATTCGCCACAAGCTTGCCGATATTCAACGGATGGAAGCCATCGACGTCCTTGTCCGCCGAGACGCTCCCCAGTACCTTGCGACTGTCGATCTGCGCGGGAAGCGGCGTCTGCACCAGGATTCCGTCGATCTCCGGCCGTTCGTTGAACGCGCGGATAATCGCGAGCAGATCGGCCGTCGCTGTGGTGTCCGGCAGCGTGACTTTGTCGCTGTAGATACCGAGATCGCCGCAGGCCTTCACTTTATTGCGGACGTAGATTTCGGATGCGGGATCATTTCCTACCAGGACGACAGCAAGTCCCGGCTGTCTGGCTAAAGCGCCGATGCGGGGCGCCAGTTCCGAGAAGATCTGGTCGCGCACCCACTTCCCGTCCAGAATCGAGGCGCTCATTCAACCGTGAGGATAGCAGAGGGCCCGCGCGCCGGCGCCTATTCGTACCGCAGAGAGGTCATGGGATCGACAGTGATGGCGCGCCGCACCGGACCGAGCGTTGCGATGATGCCAGTCGCACTCAAGACCAAGGTCACCACCAGAAACGTAACCGGGTCCGATGGATTCAATCCGGGGACGAAAAACATCGCGAGCGGCCTGGTCACAAAAATTCCGATCGCCAGACCTGCCACGAGTCCCGCGCCGAGAAGCTTCGCCGATTCGAGGAGCACCATTAGTGCGATCGCGCGTCCCGTCGCTCCGATCGCGATCCGCACTCCGATCTCGCGCGTTCTCCGCGCCACCGAGTACGTGAACACGCCATAGATGCCGATCGCCGCAAGCAACAGGCCCAGCGCTCCCACACTGCCGGTAAGCACCGCACCTATCTGCGACGGCAGAAATGCCAGGCCGATGCTCGAAAAGAGAGTCTGCACTTCCAGTCCCGCGGCAGGCTCCACGCGGCGCAATGCCTGCCGCACCGCCGCGAGTTGCGAAGCCGGCGGCGTTGCCGAGAGAACAACAAATTGGATGCGCGGCCGGTCGTTCGCGATCTGCTGCAGCGGCTGATAGAGCTGCGGACGGTCGTCTTCGCCGATCGTGAGATTTTTTGTTCCGCGGACCACTCCCACAATCCGATACGGAATTTTCTGATCGTCCCACAGGAAGGTGGCGCCGACAGGCTGGCGCCCGCCCAGATATCGCGCTACAAACGCGTTGTTCACCACCACGACTTTCACGTCGCCGCGATCCTGCTCCGTGAACGGCCGGCCGAGCAGAACAGGGATATCCATGACGCGGAAGAAATCCGGTGACACGGCATTCCAGTGAAACAGGACGTGCCGTTGCTGACCGTTATCCGTAAACGTGATGTCGGTGCCGAACCGCGTCGAATCCGTGAAAGGAATGATGCGTGCTGCCGCGACCGCCTCCACGCCGGGCACAGCCGCGAGCGCGCTCAGCCCCTGTTCAACAAAAGCAAGGATGCGGCGCGAATCGTGATAGGCAGCGGGCGGCAGATGCACCTCGGCCCGCAGCGTATGCCGAATGTCGAACCCCGGGCTCATCGCGGTAGAGCGCAGCAGATTCTCGAAAAAGAGTGCGCCGGCCGCCAGCACGATGAAACACACGGCGACCTGCGCTACCACGAGAGTACGCCGCGCGCGCAGCTTGCGCTCTCTTTGCAGGTCGGAGCCGAGCGAGTCCTTCACAGACTGCCATGCGGGCATCACTCCACTGGCGATCGTCGAGGCAATCGCGAGCGCGGCTGCATACGTCACCACGCGCCAGTCCGGATCGATGTGAAGCTGGATCGGGATCGGTATAGGCAGACGCATCGAAGCGAGAAATCGCGCCGCATACAAAGCGACGAGAAATCCCAGCGCCGCCCCGGCCAGCGACAGCAGCAGGCTCTCGGCCAGCAGTTGTTGCAGCAGACGCCAGCGGCTCGCGCCGAGCGACAGCCGTATCGCGATCTCTTGCCGCCGCGCCGCCGAGCGGGCCAGCAGC
>JADMIO011631557.1_pt1 | contig 29829 bp, 30 predicted proteins | sample 8958161 | NCBI WGS metagenome assembly JADMIO01 (sample SAMN16585339, study PRJNA669376) | soil metagenome | isolation source: Crop rotation soil | place: USA: Cullars Rotation, Alabama | collected 2011 | reverse complement strand
CGGCGCCGGGCCACGCGCCTGCGTTTCCGCGCGAGCAGCTCGCCGCGTTCGCCGAGCACCTGCGCGCGCCCGACGGCGAGGGCCTCGGGGCGGCGCTCGCCGCCGCGCGCGCCGCGTTGGGCGACGCGGCGGATGCCACGGCGGTGATCGTCCCGATCACGTCGGCGCTGATCCGCCGGCGCAAGCTCGACGAGGCGTACGCGTTGATCGAGGAGCACGCTCGGCGGCTCGAGCCCGGGCTCGCCGACCTGCTCCACGGCAAGGTGCTGCTCGCGCTCCGCCAGCCAGACGCAGCCGCGCGCCGCCTCGAGGCAGCGTGCGCCGTGCCCGAGCCGTACTACCAGGCCCGCGCGCTGCTGCCGCACGCCCTGCGCCACGCCCGCCGCAACGCCGAGGCCCGCGCCGCGCTGCGCGAGGTCGCGGCGCGCGCGCTGTACCCGCACGGCCCGCTCGCGACCCTCGCCGAGTGGACCTGGCGCGACGGTGATCGCACCGCCGCGCTGGCCGAGATGGCCGACGCGATCGCCGCGGCGCCGCGCCACCGCCGCGGCCGGCTACGGACCCGGCGCGCGACCTGGCTGCTCGCACAGGGCGACGTCGCCGGCGCGCGCGCCGAGCTCGGCGTCGCGATCGACGAGGACCCCGAGTACCCGGGGCCGCGCGAATTGCTCGCGCGGCTCGACGCACCGAGCGTGTAGGGCTTCGACGGCCGACGATCGCGTCTTCCCTGATTCGCCGCTCGCGTGCCGGCTTGCCGGCCCGAGGCTCACGGCGCGTAGAACAGGATGTCCGCGCTCGCGGCGTCGTCGGGGACGCGCACCATCCAGATCGCGCCCGCGCCGACGAGGACGCTCGTGATGTCGTCGCCGACGGCGAGATCGAGCTTGCCCGCGGCCCCGGTCGACACCGAGCGATCGCGCAGGTGGCCGTCCTCGCGCGTCACGAGGCGGTCGCCCGCGGCGCCGATCACCTCGCCCGGCCCGACGCGCACCGGCTTGGGCTCGGGTGCGCCCGCGATCGTCTTCCAGATCGCGTCCTCGGCGGTGTAGTAGACCCAGCCGCTGGCGATTGCCCACCCGCCGACTCCGCCGGCGTCGTCGGCGCGGGTGACGTCGCCGCCGGTCTTCGCGACGCGATAGATCCGGCGCGGCGTGTCCTCGAGCTCGTTCGCGAAGTAGACGCCGGTCGCGTCGATCGCGAAGCTGTCCATGTACGAGTACTCGACGCTCTCGGTGAGCTTCACCGGCGCGCCCTTGCCGGTCTTCGGCGCCTTGACGACCTCGCCGCCGCCGGTGCCCCAGTACAGCTGGTCGCGATCGACCGCGAGGTGATCCGCACCGGTGTCGGCGCGGACCAGGACGTCGTGCCCGCCGTGCGCGCCGACGCGCCGGATCTCCGCGGCGCCCTCCGGCGGCCGGCGCGTGAAGTACACGGTGTCGCCGTCGACCACGACGTCGGTGATGTCGCCGGTCGCGTGGGCGATGACCTCCGGCGGCTTCCCGCCGTCGCTGGCGCCGAGCCGCAGCACGGTCGCGTCCTCGCCGGCGTCGGTCACATTGGTCTCGATCCAGTACACCGCGTCGCCGTCGACCGCGGCGAGCGCCGGGTTGGGCCGATGGCTCGCGACCACGATCGGCGCTCCGGTCGGGACCGCCGTGCCACTGATCACCGGCGGTGGTGCCGACCGGCCGCCGCACGCCGCGAGCATCACCACGATCGCCATCGTTCGCATTCGGTGCAGTATCTCACGGTCATGGCGGCCTGGACCTGCCCGCGGTGCGATCGGCAATTCGGCCGCGCCAATCGGCCGCACGTGTGCGAGCCGGGCATGCCGGTCGAGGTCTGGCTCGACGCGCTGCCCGAGCCGCACCGCCGCGCCGCCGATGCGGTGCTCGCGATCGTCCGCCGCCACGCCGGCATCATCATCGAGGCGGTCACCGTCGGCATCCTGATCAAGCGCGACCGCACGCTGATCGAGCTGCGGCCGAAGCAGCGCTGGCTCCAGCTGTCGTTCGTGTCGCCGGCGACGATCACGAGCAAGAAGATCGCGCGCTCGATCGAGGTCGCCGCGGCGACGTACTACGTCATGCGCCTGGCCGACGCGACGGCCGTCGACGCCGACGTGCGCCGGTGGCTGGCGGCGACGCTCAACGCTTCCAAGTAGTTACGGCCTTGTCGAAATCGCGGCCGGCCGTTCGTCGTGTCGATGAAAGGACGACGACGATGCCGACCACCCTGCTCGACTCCGATGGAACTGCCTCGATGGCGACGTTGCTGATGTGCTCGCACCACGCGTTTCGCCGCGACCTCGCGTGCTTCGCGGCCGCGCTCGCGGGCGAGGTCACGGACGCAGAGCGGACCGCGGCGCTGCGCGACGAATGGGCGCGGTTCCGCGCGACGTTGCACGGCCACCACACCGCGGAGGACGCCGGCCTGTTCCCCGACCTGCGCGCGCGGCGCCCGGAGCTCGCCGCGGCGATCGATCGGCTCGACGCCGATCACCGCGCGATCGATCCGCTGCTCGAGCGCGGCGATGCCGTGTTCGCCGACCTCGCGGCCCACGCCGCCGCTGCGCGCGAGGTGATCGCGACCCTGTCGGCGTTGATCGCCGCGCACCTCGAGCTCGAGGAGCAGACCATCACCAGCCACCTGCGCGACGCCAAGCAGTTCCCGCTCGCGCCGACCGAGGACGTCGTCGCGGTCTACGCCGAGGGCTTCGCGTGGAGCTCGGCGGGCATCGCGCCCGACGTCCTCGACCGCGTGTTCGCGCTGTTGCCCGACGCGCTGCGCGCCCGCCTCCCTGCCGCGCGCGCCGCGTTCGACGATCGCAGCCGCCGGGTGTGGGGCCACGCCCACGCCGGCGTGTCGACGACGTCGGTCCCGGCGTGACCGATCAAGCCAGCGCGATCACCGCGACGTTCATCGCCCGGTGGAGCCGGAACCCCAGGGTCTCGTAGAGCTGGATCGCCGCCGTGTTCGACGCATACGCGTGGAGATACGGCGTCTCGCCGCGGGCGAGGATGCGGCGCGCGACGTGCGCCGACAGGATCCGGCCGAGCCCGCGGCCGCGCGCGTCGGGGTGCGTGCACACGCCGCTGACCTCGGTATAGCCGGCGTGCTTCATCCGCTCGCCGGCCATCGCGATCAGCGCGCCGTCGACCTTGATCCCGACGAAGTCGCCGAGCGCGCCGGTGCGCGCGGCGAACGGGCCGGGTTTGGTCAGCGTCGCGAGCGCGAGCATCGCGGGCGCGTCGTCGGGCGTCAGCGGCTCGATCCGGGGATCCGCCGGCACGTCGGCGAGCCGGTCGAGGATCATCTGCACGCCCGGTGCGGTCGTGGTCGCGACCACCGCCGGGGGCAGCACGACCGGATCGGCCTGGAGCAGGATCAGCGCGTCGCCCGGTCCGATCAGCGCCGCGAGCGCCGCGAGGCTCGCGGGCTCGTCGTCGCGCGCCCCCGCGAGCGGCCCGATGTCCGGCGCGAACCGGCGCGCGCGATCGCCGCCGACCGCGAACCGATCGTGCCGCGTCGCGAGCGCGTTCCACACCGGCCGGGTCAGGACGTCGGCGCCGTCCGCGGTCATCGCCGCCTCGCGCGGATCGCGCCGGCGCGCCGGTCGAGCGACTCGTGCTCGAGCCCGTCCTCGATCGCCGCGAGCTGGTCGAGCAGTGGGCCGGACAGCTTGCGGCACAGGTCCTTCACCGCGCCGTCGATCACCGGCCACACATCGCGCTTGCCGACGTCGACCAGCTTCTGGCCGTGCCGGGTCAGCGTGACCGACTTGCGGCGCTGGTCCTCGCTCGACGGCGCGATCTCGACGTAGCCAGCCTCGGCGAGCTGCGCCAGCGCGCGGGTCGCGCCGGGCTGGGTCACACCGACCGCCGCGGCGATCTCGCCGACGGTGAGCGCGCCGAGCCGATCGATCGCGGCGAGGAACGGGAACTGCGCCGCCTGGATCGGCAGCTCGTGCGCGTCGAGGATGCGCTGGGTCTGCGCCTGCATCCGCTCGCCGATCCGCTTGAGCCGCGTGCCCAGCGTGAGGTGGCCGAGCTCGCGGACGACGTCATCTATCATGCATGGTTATATAACCGTGCATGCATTTCGCGTCAAGTCGTCGACGACCAGCGCGATGTCGCCGGCGCGCTCGGGCACGGTCGGGCACCACGCCAGGCCGATGCCGGCGGGGCCGACGTGCTTCACGACCGCGCGGGTCTCGAGGATCGGGCAGGTGTCGAGCCGCTTGCCCGACGCCAGCGTGACCATGACGCGGACCAGGCTGCCGACCCGGAGCCCGGTGGTGGCCCCGCGCAGGCCGAGGCCGCCGTACGACATGTCGACGAGCCGGAAGCTGAGCAGGTCCGCCCCGACCTCGACCCGGGCCAGCCCGTCGGTGGGGACGCGAACGAAGGTACGCCGGCACGCCATGCCACGAGCTTCAGCAAGCCCGGCGCCAGCGCCGGCCCCGTGTTATCGGCCGCCTGCGCTGGGGCTACCGGACTCCGGCAACCCGAGCCGCCGGGTCAGCGCGCCCCGCTGGAATCGCGCTGTTACATCAGAACCGGACGGCGATCTGCGTGACGGTGCCGTCGGCGCGGCGCCGGACCATGACCTCGTAGCGATCCTCGACGGCCTGGAGCGCGATCATCGCGAGCCCCACCGTCGCGCCGTCGATCGAGGCGATGGTCTTGATCGCCGCCGGCGCCTCGCCGAGCGCGGCGACCAGCTCGCCGTAGTGCGAGCCCGGATCGACCTCGAGGTCATCGCTCGCGTCGCCGTCGATGATCACGAGCTGGTGCACCATCGGGATCAGGACCGACTCCTGCTCGTCCTGGCCGTCGGCCACCGGCTCGACCGCGATCCGGAGCGCGTCGATCCACGGTCCGACGTCGCTCGGCGTCACGAACACGCGCAACGGCGTGTCCGGCAAGTTCTCGACGATCCCGGCCAGGCCATCGCCGGCCTCCGGCTCGGCGAGGGTCTGCGGGTCGACGAGCAGCAGCATCCCCGACGGTAGCTTGACGGTTCCGATCTCGATCTCCGCCACGCTCAACGCGGCACCATGCGACCGCCGGTGCGGAGGACCGGGATCGCCGAGGTCGACCGCCGCACCGGGGTCGACGGGATCGGAGTCGAGGTCGGGATCGCGTGGTGGACGAGCGAGCCGACGAAGCTCGCCGCGTCGACGTCCTCGATCACGATCGCGCTCATCGACCACGCGAGACAGTCGGAGCTCGACGAGATCTGCGTCGACACCGAGGTCGCGCCCGCGCTGACGAACATCGTCGCGTCGTCGACGCGGTTGTCCCAGAACGTGCCCTGCGCCCCGGGGAACGCATCGCCACCGCCGTACTGCGTGCCCTGGATGTAGAGCTCGTCGGGGAACGGCTGGCCGTCCGCGACGAGGTTGATCGCGGTCACCCGATCGAACCCGACGCCGACCGTGAACCCGGACGCCGCCGTCGACGCCGACGTGCCGACCCCGACGAACCCGATCCCGCCGTCGCTGATGCCGACGTAGTTGGCGCGCGGGTCGGCGCTGTCCTGGTAGATCGCGACCAGGCTCGCGCCCTGGCCGTCGGGCCCGCCGACCGCGGACGACAGCAGGTTGCCGACGGTGTAGGTGCCGTTGCCGGTGGCGGTCAGGGCCGTGACGTCGGCGCGATACATGAAGTTGTTGCCGATACCCCAGCAGGTGTCGCCGGTCGTCCCGATCAGCGTGCCGGTGACGGTCGTGCCGTTCAGCGTCACGGTGTCGTACGGCGTGCCGATCACCGTCCAGTACAGGTAGGTGTTCAGCACCGACGCGGTCGCCGGGATGCCGGCGATCGTGATGTCGACCTGCGGCACCGCGATGCCGGTGCCGCGCCCGGCGAACCCGGCGCCGGCCGACGCGATGTTGCCGCCGACGATCGTGCCGGACACGAACGGCGTGATGACGTCGCTGGCGCAGGCGTCGCCGATACCGTCGGCGTCGGTGTCGTCCTGGGTCGGGTTCGCGACCCGCGGGCAGTTGTCGGCGGGGTCGAGGATGCCGTCGTTGTCGTCGTCGGGATCGCAGTCGTCGCCCAGGCCGTCGCCGTCGAGATCCGACTGCAACGGGTTCGCGACCAGCGGGCAGGTATCGCTGCCGTCGGGCACGCCGTCGTTGTCGTCGTCGTCGTCGCACGCGTCGCCGGCGCCGTCGGTGTCGGCGTCGTCCTGCGTCGGGTTCGCGGTCAGCGGGCAGTTGTCGGCGGCGTCGAGCACGCTGTCGTTGTCGTCGTCGTCGTCGCACACGTCGCCGGCGCCGTCGATGTCGTTGTCGTCCTGCGTCGGGTTCACGATCAGGGGGCAGTTATCGGCGGCATTGAGGACGCCGTCGCCATCGGCGTCGGGATCGCAGTCGTCGCCCACACCGTCGTCGTCGGTATCGGTCTGCGTCGGGTTGGCGACGTCGGGACAGTTGTCGTCCGGGTTGTCGACGCCGTCGCCGTCGGTGTCGGCGTCGCACGCATCGCCGGTGCCGTCACCGTCGGCGTCGTCCTGGCCGGGGTTGACCACGAGCGGGCAGTTGTCCGTCGCGTCGGCGATGCCGTCGCCGTCAGTGTCGACCGGCATCGCGTCGGGCGCGGCGTCGGCCGGGTTCGCGGCGTCCGGCTGCCCGGGCGGTGCGTCGGGGAGCTCGGTGTGGCCGCCGCCGCACGCGGCGATGGCACCGAGGCCGAGGATCAGGACGAGCGAATGGCGAATCATGCGAGCCCCCTCGCGCAACGCTCGCCCGGCGGCGGCCCGGCGGACAACGCGCGGTGGGATATCACCCGGGTAGCTATTCGAGCTCGCCGATCGCCTCGATCAGGTCCTTGATCGCCTTGTCCTTGATCTTGCGCAGCGCCGGGACCTGCTTGCGCAGCGCCTTCGCGCACGCCGCAAAGATCTCGTCCGGCTCCTCGGCCGAGGCGACCGCGTCGGTGATGCCTTCGAGGTAGGCAAGCGCGTACTTGCGACCGAGCGGCGCCGCCGAGTCGCCGGCGAGCAGCGCGACGAAGAACGGCACCGCCTTCGCCGACGCCTCGCCGACCGAGCCCTGTTCGATGTCGACGCTCATCGCCATGCTGGTGTATCCGTACCGGCACACCAGCGGCTCGGGCGACGCGAGCGCGGCGAGGAACCGCGGCATCCGCGCGTCGGCGTGCGCGGTACCGGCGCCGGACAGCGCGGTCCAGTCGATCGCGGCGGCGGCCTCGACCTCGGGCACGCGCAGCGACGGCAGGTAGCGCGCGACCAGAGCGTCGCGCAGGTGGCGCTCGAGCTTGCCGTCGTCGGGGCACGGCGCGCCGGTGAGATCGATCTCGAGCCGGACCCGGTGGTTCGCGTCGTACGTCCGCCACACCCCGGCGAACGCACCGTTCGCGATCGCGCCCTCGGCGGAGTACGGCACGCGGTCGACCTGGCCCTCGACGGTCTGGAGATCGGCGTCAGTCATCATCGGCGAGATCGAAGGTGCGGGGTCCGTCGTCGGCGAAGCTCTCGGCCCAGTCGAGCTCCTGCTCGGGATCAGCCGGGCGGTTGACGTCGCCGCCCGGCGCGTCCTTGGTGAGCGACGCGAGGAACGCGTCGAGCGACGACGCGCCGCGCTCGGGCCCGTCGCTGCAGTGCTCCTCCTCGTGGTACCAGCCGGTGCGGCACTCCGGGTGGGCGAGATCGACGACGACGTAGAGCCCCTGGTCGGTGACGAACAGCGGGACGTAGTTCTTCGCGCCGTCCCAGTCGCCGCGCGGACCATTGACCGCGTCGTCGCCCTTGTTGAGCCACGTCGGCGGCGTCAGCGCGAGCTGGAACGCGCTCGAGCCCCAGCTCGCGACCTTCGCCTTGACGTAGGTCAGGTGATAGCGATCGAAGTCGCCGGCGAAGAAGTTCTTCACTCGATCGGGGATCGAGACCTTGTAGCGGCGAGCGTGGTTGTCGAGCGCGGCGAGCGCCGCGGTCCGTTTCTGCGCGGTGTTCATCGCGGACGCGTAGAGGCAAGCCGCGCGCCAGCGTAACCACGCAGGCTGTCTCACCTCGGGCTCGCGCGGCTCCGGCGGCCGTTGCGCGATCGCGCAAGATCTTGCGCGCGTGCGGCGCACGATCCGGATGCTAGACAGCCACCAGTGCGCCGCCGGTTCCAGATCGTGCTCGCGATCTACATCGCGGCGCATCTGTACGTGTGGTGGCGGCTGGTGCTGCCGTTGCCGTCGCCCGCGTGGCAGGCCGGGTCCGGCGTCGTCGCGCTGTTCGGCGCGTGGTTCCCGATCGCGATGACCCGGCTGCGGCGGCGGTCGCGCTCGGTCGCGCGCGGCTGGTTGCTCGTCGGCTACCTGTGGTTCGGCGTCATCACCTACGCGGTGCTCGGCGCGATCGCGAGCCACATCGCGGTCGCCGCCGGCGCCGGCCGGACGATCGCGGCCGAGATCTGCGGCGGCACGGCGCTCGCGGTCGTCGCGCTCGGCCTGATCAATGTCGCGCGCGGTCCGATCGCGCGGCGCGTGCGCGTGCCGATCGCGCGCCTGCCGGTCGATCGCTACACCATCGTCCAGCTCACCGACGTCCACGTCGGCACGATGATCGGCCGCGACTTCGTCACCGAGCTGGTGCGCCGGGTCAACGCGCTCGCGCCCGACCTCGTCGTCATCACCGGCGATCTCGTCGACGGGCCGCTCGCCGTGCTCCGGCCCGCGGTCGAGCCGCTGCGCGAGCTGCGCGCCCGCGACGGGGTGTTCGCGATCACCGGCAACCACGAGTACTACTGGCAGCCCGAGCCGTGGCTGCGCGAGCTGGCGTCGCTCGGCCTGCGCGTGCTGCGCAACGAGCACGTCACCGTCGGTCGCGTGCTCGAGCTCGCCGGCACCGACGATCCGGTCGGCGGCGAGGACGTCGCGCGCGCCGTCGCCGGCCGCGATCCGGCGCTGCCGCTGGTCCTGCTCGCGCACCGGCCGCGCACGGTCGCCAAGGCGCTCAACGCCGGCGTCGATCTCCAGCTATCCGGACACACCCACGGCGGGCAGCTCCTGCCGTGGGGCTGGCTCGCGCGGATCTGGGATCCGAAGGTCGCGGGGCTGGCGCGGTTCGGACCGACCTGGCTCTACGTCAGCCAGGGCACCGGCTACTGGGGCCCGCCGCTGCGGGTCGGCACTCACTGCGAGATCGCGGTGCTGACGCTGGTCCCCGCGGCGTAGTCGGGCGCCTCGAGGTCCGCGGTCGGCGGCACCAGCCCGGCGGTGATCAGCCGCAGCTCGAACCGGCGCGCCATCGCGTCGAGCAGCGCCCACTCGTCGTAGGTCAGCTCGATGTTCAGGAGCTGGGTGTTGACCTGGCGCAGCCGGTTCGCGAGCACCGGGCCGGGGAACGCGTCGCGATCGAGCATCACCTCGAGCCGCGACAGCTCGGCCTGGAGCTTCTGCGCCGCGGGCGAGCCGACGATGTACGCGTGGCGATCGAGCTGGGTGCGGCTGAACATCGCGCGAACGCGGGCGACCTTGCGCGGCTCGCCGCGCAGCAGCAGATCGGCGGGGTACAGGTACATCTCGACCCCGGCGGTCGCGACGCGCTCGAGCTTCTCCGATACGAACGGCGCGACCGCGCCGCGCGCGAGCGTTCGCATGATCGTCGTCGCGAACACCATGTGCTGGCGCGCCTCGGTGATGGTCGGCTCGAGCCCGGCGCGCGCACACGCGTCGGCGAGCGCACGCACGACCTCGTGATAGCGATCCTCGTGGGGCTGGACGTAGACGTGCTCGTCGCTCCACCGCCGAACCATCGACGCGATCTTGATGAAGATGACGGTCACCGCCACGACGATGAACGCGACAAAGAACGCGAGCGCCGTCGGATAGCCGGTGATCGCCGCGCGCGCCGGGCTGCCCTTGCGCCTCGGCGCCGCGTACCACACCAGGAAGCCGACGCCGATCGGCGCGATCACCGCGAGCACGATCCAGATCACGCGCAGCGCCGGCTCGCCGAGCGACTTCTCGAACGGCACGAACGCGAGCGCCCATGCGGCGACCGCGGGCAGAAAGCTTCCGACGACGAACAGCGGCCACGCCAGCGACAGGACGAGTGCCCCGGTGACCATGACCTGCTGGCGGCGCGGCAGCCGCCCGAACAGCGCGGTGATCGACCAGCCGAACACGGCCTGGACGATGTCGTTGGCCTTCCGCGCCAGGAAGCTCAACACGACGCTGATGATGGCCACACCGACGGTTGGTGCAACGGCCATGCCCCGGCTCTCCGCCGAACGCCTAGCCCGACGGAATCGCACTTGCACTCGACCGCGACATGGTGGACGTCGCGATCATCGGAGCCGGCGTCGCCGGGCTGGCGGCGGCGCGAGATGTCGTCGCGCGTGGCGTCGACGTCGAGCTGTTCGAGGCCAGCGATCGCGTCGGCGGGCGCGCGCGCACGATCGAGGCGCCGGGCGCCGACCTGCCGATCGAGCTCGGCCCCGAGTTCGTGCACGGCGATCCGGACTGGACGCGCGAGCTCGTCCGCGATCCCGCGGTCGAGATCGAGGAGGTCGAGGACCGCCACTACCGCTGGCTCCGCGGCGAGCTCGTCGACGGTGGCGACGTGTGGAAGCGATTCGGCAAGCTGCTCCACGGCGCGGGCAAGCACGGCGACGAATCGGCGCGGTGCTTCATCGAACGCACGGTGACCGACCCGGTCGATCGCGATCTGCTCGCGCGGTTCATCGAGGGGTTCTACGGCGCCGACCTCGACACGATCGGGATCGCGGGGGTCGCGGAGGACGCCGGCGGCGCCGGCGGCGACGAGACGCCGAGCCAGGCGTTCGTGCGCACCGGCTATGGCTCGATCGTGCGTTCGCTCGCGGCGCACGTCGCGTCGGAGCGGATCCAGCTCGGCTGCCGCGTCGACCGGATCGACTGGCGCGGCGAGCCGATCGAGCTCCGTGTCCAGCGGGCGGGCCGCGCCGAGACGGTGACCGCGCGACGCGTGATCCTGACGGTGCCGCTCGGCGTCCTCGCCGCGCGTGGGATCGAGCTCGTGCCCGGGCTCGGGTCGCACGCGACCGCGCTCGCCGGGCTCGCGATGGGCCACGTGGTGAAGATCGTCCTGCGCCTGCGCGAGCCGGTGTGGGCCGAGCACGCGACCGACAAGCTCGACTTCGTCCACGGCCGCGACGCGGGGTTCCCGACCTACTGGTTACGATCGCGCGGCGCGACCCACCTCCTGACCGCGTGGGCCGGGGGGCGCCACGCGCAGGCGCTCGCCAGCGCTTCGACCGGCGAGCTGGTCGAGCGCGCGCTCGACGGGTTCGCCGCGTCGGTCGACGTCGAGCGCGCCCGGCTCGCGGCGGCGGTGATCGCGCACTACCACCACGACTTCACGACTGACCCGTGCACGCTCGGCGCGTACAGCTACGTCGTCGTCGGCGGCGGCGATGCCTCGGCGCAGCTCGCGCGCCCGATCGATGACCGCGTGTTCCTCGCCGGCGAGGCGACCGCGGCCGACTACGAGGGCACCGTCGCCGGCGCGATCGCGAGCGGCGCGCGCGCGGCGAAGCAGGTGCTCGCGTCGCTGAGGGTGTGATCTACCCGCAGGCGCATCACTTGCGCGCGGCGGCGTGGAGCACGATCTCGACCAGCAGACCGATGGTCTCGGCGCCGATCCGGACGCCGACGTTCATGCCGTAGTCGCGATCCGGATCGTCGCGCACGGTCTGGGCGCTGGCCGTGACCGCGATCAGATCGCGGATCCCCAGCGCGACCTCCGCGGTCTCGACGCGATCGCCATAGCCGAGGCCGAGGTCGATCGCGAAGCCGTCGTCGCCGAGGTAGCGCCGGAACCGCGCCTTGTACATCGCGCTGCCCTCGCCGGTGGGGTTGCCCTCGGTGTCGTAGGCGATGCCGCCGAACGTCGCGCCGAGCGCGTACGGGCCGGCGTTGATCAGGAGGCCGGCGTCGATCGTCCACGCATCGACGCTGCCCCAGCGACCGGCGATCTCGAGCACGATCACGCTGCCGCACTCGTACGGCCTGCCCTCGAAACAGATCATGTTGTAGTGCCTGCGCGGCGCGCGCGGCGGCGGCGCGGGCTGCGCGACCGGCGCGATCGTGGCTCCGGCCGTGGGCGGCGGCGGCAGCGCGGGCGGCGGCAGCGCCGGCGGCGTGATCCCGGGCTGCGCGCGGGCGAGCGCGGTCGTCGCGACGACGGCCACGACGATCGTCCCCATCACCAGGAACTTCCCCATCACTCCACGGTAAGGCCGGCGCGGACGGCAGGGGGGACCGATCACGCGGGGTTCACGCCGCTTGCCAGCCAATGCCTCGGGCCGTGCGCGGATGGGCGCTATTCGACGGCAAACCGCGTGACGGCTGCCTCGGGCAGCGACAGGCCTGTCGTGCTCACGAGCAGCGCATCACCGCGCGGCGACCACGCGACGGCTGACGGATAGCCGCCGGTATCACGCTCGACGCGGCGCGTCCCGTCGAGCGCGAACACGCCGAGCTTGCGATCGTCGCGATAGACCCGATCGGTCGCGTAATAGTTGGTCCACAGGATCGCGAGCTCGCCGGTCCCGGGCCGGACCGCGAGGCCGCGGATATGGCCCGGCACCGCCCAGGTCCATGCCGGCTGCCAGGCCGCGTCCCGATCGAGCACGACGATGTCCTCGCGGTCGGTGTCGATGTAGCGCACCGCCACGAGGTAGCGCTCGCTCGCCCACACCAGCGAGCTGATCGTGCCGTCGAGCTTCGCGGTCTCGGGCGCGGCGTCGCCGGTCGCCGGCCACACCGACAGCTCGCCCCACGACCATGCCGCGACCGCCGCCGGCGACGCTGCGACCTGGTAATCGATACGCGCCGCGTGCTCGGACAGCACGCGCTCGACGATCTGCTCGCGATCGAGCGACAGCCGGACCAGCGCGCCGTCCCAGCCACCGCCGGTGCCGCGGTCGCGATCGCACAGACACGTGCTCGGCGAGTCGGCGCCGTGGATGATCGCGACGCTGCCGTCGGCGCTGATCGACGACGCCTTCGGGCTGCCGAACCGACCGTACTTGTGCGCCCAGCTCCAGCCATCGAACCGCACGCTGCCGTCGGCGGCGAGCACGCGCGCGCCCGCGATCCAGCCGCCGCGCGGCAACGGCGCGAGCTGATCGTCGGTGCCGCCGACCATCACCGGATAGCGCGCCTCCTCGCGATCGCCGGCGTAGACGACGAGCTCGTGCTCGTCGGCCGCGATCCAGCGCTCGCCGTCGGCCGCGAACGCGACCGGCACCGCGAGCTTCGCGTACCGATCGGTCTGGCGCAGATCCGCGACCGGGGTCACCGTCCGCGGTCCGGACGCGATCGGCTGGGTTGGACTGGTCGGCACACCATCAGCGCTGCCACAGCCGAGCAACGCACACGCCAGGACGGCGCTCCGGATCCGCATCGAACGGTATCGACGCACGACCCGCCGCGCCGATCTCCTCACCGATCCGCCAGCATGCGTACGATCTGCGCGGCCGGGACGTGCGCGCACCCGGTGCGGTTCTGGCCCGACCACAGCGGCGAGAAGTCGCCGAGCCCACGCGCTTCGGCGGCCGCCCGGAGCGGCATCACCGCCGCGGCCGCGAGCGGGAACGCCGGCGCCAGGCCGCTGACCGCGCCGACCTCGCGGACCAGCCGGTTGACGATCGCGCGCGCCGGCCGCCCGGTGAACACGTTCGTGATCGCGGTGTGGCCGTCACCGGCGAGCGCGGCGCGATGCACCGCGGACGTGGTCGCCTCCGGGCACAGCAGGAACGCGGTGCCGACCTGCACTGCGGTCGCGCCGAGCGCGCGCGCCGCGGCGACACCGCGCGCGTCGGCGATGCCACCGGCCGCGATCACCGGGACGGTTCCCACCGCCGCGACGACCTGCGGCACCAGCGCGAACGTGCCGAGCTGCGTCGTGACGTCGTCGGTCATGAACATCCCGCGGTGACCGCCGGCCTCCGCGCCCTGCGCGATGATCGCGTCGACGCCGCGCGCCGCGAGCCACCGCGCCTCGTCGACCGTTGTCGCCGACGACCACACCTTCGCGCCGGCGCGCTGCACCCGTGTCACCAGCTCCGGCGCCGGCAGGCCGAAGTGAAAGCTGACGACGGCCGGCGGGGCCTCGACGATGACGTCGCAGAACGCGTCGTCGAACGGCGCGCGCGCGGCGGGCGTCACCGGCGGCAGCTCGACCCCGAGCTCCGCGTAGTACGGCGCGAGCCGCTCGCGCCACGCTTGCTCGCGCGCCGCGTCGACGACCGGCGGCGTGTGGCAGAAGAAGTTGACGTTGAACGGCGCCGACGTCGCCGCGCGCAGCTCGCGCAGCTGCGCGCGCAGCACGTCCGGCGTCAGCATCGCCGCGGGCAACGAGCCCATCCCGCCCGCGGTCGCGACCGCCGCCGCCAGCGCGACGCCCTGCACGCCCGCCATCGGCGCCTGGATGATCGCGTGTTCGGTCTCAAGCATCACCAAGAGTCTGCTCGATCACGCAAGAACTTGCGTGCGGCCGCGCAGGATTTCGCCGGCTTGCGCGTGGCGCGCCGGTTGCTCCGACATCACCGCATGGGGCCTCACTCGATCCTCGTCCTCGACGTCATCACGCTCGCGATCGCGTCCGTCCTCCACCGCCGCCAGCCGCAGGCGGCGTACGAGGACGTCGGCCTGCTCGTGCTGATCGGCGCGCTGATGCTGGTGTTCGACTCGACCACGCCCGGGCTCGTGATCTCGGCGATCGCGTGGGCCGCGCTCGCGATCAAGACGTCACGGGGCGCGGTCGCGGCGCGCCACTAACAGATGTCCCGCAACGGATCGCGGGACATCTCCTGGGGACCGCGCGATCAGCTCGCGATGCAGACGTAGACGTCGGCGCGTACGCCGCCGCGGCGGAGCGTCACGGTCGCGGGCTGGGCGACGCCGCGGCGCGCGAGCTGGCACTCGAACCGCGCCCGCCCGCCGGGCGCGCCGGCCCCCGCGAAGCTCGAGACCCGCGCCGCGATCTCCGCGGCGCCCATCGCTCCCGCGACCTCGTCCAGCGTCCGGCCGAGCACGCGCCACCGCGACAGCCCGGACCGGCGGGCCGCGGCGAGGTTGTAACGCCGCACGGTTCCATCGGTCCCCACGCCGATCACGCCGAATCCGAGCTCGTCGAGCGCGGCGTCATCGTGTTGATCGAGGTCGTCCATCGCACATTGGACGTCGGCTCGCGGCCCGGCGTTACGCGCTAGACTCGACCCGTGCACGCGCGGCGCGGAATCCTTCCGATCGTGCTGGTGGCGGGGTGGGGTTACGCCCAGTGCCGCGACGTCCCCGCCGGCGCGCCGCTGATCGAGGACCCGATGCCGATCGTCGAGGCGTCGGCCGCGATCGCGAAGCCGCCCGAGACGATCGAGGAGCTCCAGGCCGCGATCGGCCGGGTGCTGGCGCGCGAGCACGTCCCCGGCGCCGGCATCGCGCTGGTCGGCCGCGACGGCCCGATCTGGATCGGCGGCGTCGGCGTCCGCGATCTCGACACCGGCGCGCCGATGGACGCCGACACCGTGTTCCGGGTCGGCTCGCTCAGCAAGTCGATCATCGTCCTCGGCGTGATGCACCTGGTCGATCAGGGCAAGCTCGATCTCGACCGGCCGCTGCGCGAGATCCTCCCCGACGCCGGCATCGACAACCCGTGGGAGGCGGTCGCGCCGGTCACGCTCGCGCAGTGCCTCGAGCACACCGCCGGGCTCGACGACGTCCGGTTCAACGAGATCTTCACCGACGACGAACGCCTGCCGGTGCGCGACACGCTCGCGCTCAACCCGCGGTCGCGCCAGGTCCGGTGGCGCCCGGGCACGCGCCACTCGTACTCGAACGTCGGCTACACCCTCGCCGCGGCCGCGATCGAGGCGGCGAGCGGCGAGCCGTTCGACGTCTACATCAAGCGCGAGATCCTCGCGCCGATCGGCATCACCGACGCCGACTTCGCGCGCACCCCGGTGCTCGCGCCGCGGCTCGCCACCGGCTACATGAACGACGACGTGGCGACGCCGTTCCACGTGTTCGCGCATCGCCCGGCGGGCGGGCTGCTCGCGTCGGCGACCGACCTCGGCAAGCTCGTGCAGTACTTGCTCCGGCGCGGCGATGGCTATCCGCCGGTCGTGTCGCGCACCGGGCTCGATCGGATCGAGCGCAGCGGTACCCTGCCCTACCCGCACCTCGACAGCGACTACGGGCTCGCCAACTACGGCGACGTCAGCCAGCCGGTGTTCGGCCGCGGCCACGACGGTGGCATGCCGGGGTTCCACTCGACGATCCGCTACTACCCCGAGCTCGGCGTCGGCTACGTGATGCTGCTCAACTCGAACTACTCGTTCCGCGGCTATCGCGACATCCGCTCGCTGCTGTTCGCGTACCTCACGCGCGGCCGCACGTTCCCGCCGCCGCCGCCGCCGGCGACGCGCGGCGATCGCCCCGGCGCCAGGTTCTTCGCTCACGCGGCGCCGCGCAACGCGGTGTCGGGGTTCCTCGACGACGTCCAGGCCGGCTGGAGCGTCCGCGACGTGCCCGACGGCCTCCGCGTCACCGAGCTCGGCGGCGCGACGTTCGATCTGGTCCCGACCGCCGACGGCGGCTACCGGTTCCGCGGCGACTACGGCAGCGCGGTCCGGTTCACCACCAGCGCCGACGGCACGCCGGTGATGATCGGCGGGTTCTGGTACGCCGAGGCCGGCTCGTACTGGACCGCCGAGCTCCGGTTCCTCGCGGTGTCCGTCGCGATGAAGCTGGTGCACTTCGCGCCGCTGTGGGCGGCGATCGTGCTGGCGTTCGGCGCGATCCGCCGCCGCCGCGTCGTGCCGCCCGCGCTGGTCGTGTGGCCCGCGGTCGCCGCGCTGGCGTGCATGGCGTGGCCGCGTATGCTCGAGCTCGCATTCTTCGACGGCGTGATCGGCGTCGTCCATCCGCTGACGGTCGCCGCGTGCGCGCTGACGGTCGTGTTCGCGATCGCGTCGGCGGCGTCGCTGGTGACCGCGATCCGGTGGTCGGTGCGGCCGGATCGGCCGCGCGCGCTGGTGCGGGTGATGCCGACCGCGTTCACGATTGCCTTGGTCGGGCTGACGATCTGGTTCGCCGCGCACGGGATGATCGGGTTCCGGACCTGGGCGTGGTGAGTCAGCGCGTCACCGACCGGGCCTGGCTGCGCAGCCGGCTGCTCGCCGATCCGGCGCTGCACCTGTACGAGCTCGGCGATCTCGACGACTTCTTCTGGCCGCACACGACGTGGTTCGCGCGCGGCGACGCGATCGCGCTGCTCTACACCGCGTCGGAGCTGCCGGTGGTGGTCGCGCTCGGCGGCGCCGAGCATGCCGTCCTGCTCGCCGAGCTCCGCGCCGAGCTGCCGCCGCGGGTCTACGCGCACCTGTCGCCCGGGCTCATCGCGCCGCTGCTCGAGCGCTACGCCAGCGAGCCGCACGGCGACTTCTACAAGATGGCCCTCGTCGATCCGGCGGCGTGCGCGGACGTCGACGACACCGGCGTCGTCGTGCTCGATCCCGGCGCGCGCGACGAGCTGATCGCGTTCTACGCCCGGGCGTATCCGGGCAACTGGTTCGATCCGCGCATGCTCGAGACCCGGCAGTACGTCGCGATCCGCGCCGGCGGGACGATGGTCGCGGCGGCCGGCGTCCACGTCTACTCCGAGCGCGAGCGGGTCGCCGCGCTGGGCAACATCGCCGTCGCCCCCGACGCGCGCGGTCGCGGCCTCGCGCGCCGCGTGACCGCCGCGCTGTGCCGGTCGCTGCGCGACCGCGTCGATCACATCGGCCTCAACGTCCGCGCCGACAATGCCGCCGCGATCGCGTGCTACACGCGGCTCGGGTTCACGATCGCCGCACCCTACGAGGAGCACCTGCTGCATGTCGGATGATCGCGATCGCACGTGCGACGTCGCCCTGATCGGCGCGGGAATCATGAGCGCGACGCTCGGCACGCTGCTGCGCAAGCTCGAGCCGACGCTGACGATCGAGATCTTCGAGCGGCTCGACCGCGCCGCCGCCGAGAGCTCGGACGCGTGGAACAACGCGGGCACCGGCCACGCCGGGTACTGCGAGCTCAACTACACGCCGCCGGCTCCCGACGGCAGCGTCGATTGCAGCAAGGCGGTGAAGATCGCGGGGCAGTTCGCGCAGAGCCGCGAGCTGTGGCGATCGCTGGTGCGGACCGGCGATCTGCCCGACGCCGACACGTTCGTGCGCGAGGTGCCGCACCTCAGCTTCGTCACCGGCGCCGACGACGTCGCGTTCCTCCGCGCGCGCGCCCACCAGCTCGCGCGATGCCCGCTGTTCGCCGAGCTCGAGCACAGCGAGGATCCGGGCCAGCTCGCCGAGTGGATGCCGCTGATCATGGACGGCCGCGATCCGGCCGCACCGGTCGCGGCGACGCGGATGCGGTCGGGCACCGACGTCAACTTCGGCGCGCTGACCCGCAGCATGATCGCGGCGCTCGCCGCGCAGCCCGAGGTCGCGCTCCACCTCGAGCACGAGGTCGCGAACCTGCGTCGCGACGGCGATCGCTGGCGCCTCGAGGTGCGTGACCTCGCGACCGGCGACGACGCGGTGGTTCGCGCGCGGTTCGTGTTCATCGGCGCCGGCGGCTACTCGCTGGCGCTGCTCGAGCAGACCGGCATCCCGGAAGCGAGCGGTTACGGCGCGTTCCCGGTCAGCGGCCAGTGGCTGCGCTGCGTGAACGCCGACGTGATCGCGCGCCACCACGCGAAGGTGTACGGCAAGGCCGAGGTCGGCGCGCCGCCGATGTCGGTGCCGCACCTCGACACCCGGTGGATCCAGGGCAAGCAGGAGCTGCTGTTCGGGCCGTACGCCGGGATCACGACGCGGTTCCTCAAGGCCGGGTCGTGGCTCGACCTGTTGCGATCGATCGGCGTCCACAACCTCCGCACGGTCGTCAGCGCCGGCCTCGACAACCTCGATCTCACCCGGTACCTGATCGGCCAGGCGATGCTGTCGGTCGACCAGCGCATCGCGCTGTTGCGCGCGTACTACCCGCGCGCCGAGGACGACGACTGGGAGGTCCAGGTCGCCGGCCTGAGGGTCCAGATCATCAAGAGCGACGCCAACGGGGGCGGCGAGCTCAAGTTCGGCACCGAGATCGTGACCAGCGCCGACGGCACGATCGCCGCGCTGCTCGGCGCCTCGCCCGGCGCGTCGACCGCGGTCGCGATCATGCTCGACGTCCTGCCGCGCTGCTTTCCCGCGCAATGGGTTACACCGGCGTGGCGAACGCGACTCGCCGAGCTGTTGCCGTCGACTGCCACCTGAGTCGCGATCAAGCGCGGCGGGTCCGGCCATGGAGCAGCATGGCGAAACTCGGCTTCGTGGCAGTGGTGGCGGTGGCGGCGGCGGTGGCGGCGGCGTGTGGCGGTGGTTCGAGCGCTCCCGACGCGCCAGCTCCGGACGCGCGAGCTCCGGACGCGCCGGCCTCGGATGCGCCGGTCTCGGACGCGCCGCCGGCCGACGCCGCGCTGCCCGATGCCGTCGTCGCCGACGCTGACCCCGACGCGCCGATGCCGACTGGAGCGATGACCACGGACGGCTATACCCAGGTCCGCCAGGGTGACGCCGCGGTCGTGATCCTGACCGGCACCCAGCTCGACGGTGCGACCAGTGTCACGTTCGGGACGATCGGAGCGACGATCGTCTCGACCTCACCGACCACGGTCCGGGTCTCGCTCACCGTGCCGCACGCATCCGCACCCGGCGCCGTCGACGCGGTCATCACGTCGCCGACCGGGACGGGCACGCTGGCAGACGCGATCGACATCACGCCGTACGTCGCCGCCGCCGATGCGGTCGCCGGTGGCCACGGCACGTATCAGTCACCGTTGCGGCTGTGCGATCCCGACATCGGCACCGCGCGCCGCGGCGACACCATCGATCTACTCGCCGGTACGCACGTGTGCGCCGGCGAGGTCCAGCCGTGGGCCGGCGTCACCATCCACGGCGCGGGCACCGGCGCGACGATCATCGATGGCAGCGGCGCGGCGGCGCTGGTCGTGAGCCCGATCGGCCCCGAGGTGCCAGGCGACACGACGGTGATCCGCGACCTCACGCTCGGCGATCGCGCGACCGTCGACGTCATCGCCGGCAGCGTCGTGATCGACGACGTCGTCAGCATCGGCGCGGTCGATGCGCGGCCGCCGGCGCAGGACGTCACCGTCACGGGCTTCGACGGCGTTGCGATGGATCTGTCGGTCACCGGCACCGCGTCGGTGTCCGCGAGCCGGTTCCACGACGCCGGCTGCCTGACGGTGCGGGCCGACCCGATGTCGTTCGAGTGGGGCGCCTACACGATCACCGGCGTCGAGTTCGAGCGCTGCACCAGCGGCCTCACGGTCGGGGTGCGACCGGCGGAATTCGGCGCCGAGATCCCGTTCCCGGTCGCCGTCACCGCGTGCCAGTTCGCCGACAACGCGACGGCGATCCGCATCCGTGACGGCTCCACGACGATCACCAGCGCCACGATCACCGGCGACGACAGCGCACCGCCGGTGAGTCAGCGCGGCATCGACGTCCAGAACGGCGAGGTCGTGGTCGACGGCGGACAGATCACGGGTCAAACGATCGCCGGGATCAGGGTCTTCGGCCTCACGACGATCGACTACGAGGACCACGCGTGGGTCCGCATCCACGGCGTCACGATCGACGGCGGGCCGACCGGCATCGCGTTCGCGCCGTTCGACGACAACAGCCTGCTCGAGCTGCGCGATTCGATCGTCCGCAACCAGACCACCGCCTCGGTCGCGGTGTCCGACGACGAGGCCAACGCTGATCTCGGCTCGCCGACCGACCCGGGCGGGAACCAGCTCTCGGTCACCACCGGCTTCGCGCTCGACGATCACCGCGCCGACGTGTTCTTCACCAGCTTCATCTCGGCCCACGGCACCACACTCAACGGCGTCTCGTTCGACGGCACCACCGTGTCCGGACCGACCGCGAGCCCGCCGTATTACCGCATCACCGGCGACGGCGACATCGCGTTCTAAGAGATGTCCCGCATCTCCTAGTCCGCAGCTCGCGGACGATCATCCGTGCTTGTCGGCGCCCTCGGCGCGCTCGACGGTGTCCGACACGATCGTCGGGGTCGCGGTGGTCGACCCGAGGTCGACGTCGACGACAATGATCCGGTTCACCGCGGCCCAGTTGACGTGGGAGATGTCGTCGGCGCGGACCGACTCGACGAACGTGAACCGGACGCGGTCCGGGTCGGTGAGCCAGGTCGCGCTGTCGCCCCGGATCACCGTGGTCGAGACCGGGAACCCGCCGGCGTACGGCGTCACCGCCTCGATCGCTTCCTTGCGCCGCGCCTCGGTGTCGGACGACAGCGTCGGCTCGATGAACGCGGCAGCGTCGTCGCGGGCGGCCGCCACGGTGCGCGGATAGCTCCCGCCACCATCGACGCGCACGAGCTCGTCGGCCCGCGCCGCCTCGGTGCTGGTGCACCACGGCTGGCCCAGCCCGAAGTTCACCGTCACGTCGAACAGCCCGAGCGCGGGCATCGCCGGCGGCTTGATCTGCGTCGCGGCGCCCATCCACATCACGCCGAGATCGGACCGCGTCGGCGTCACGACGACCGCGAACACCGACTCGATCGCGTCGGCGGCCAGCGCTGGGTCGAACATGCAATCGCCGGCGCGCGCGTGCATCGGCGTCGAGCGGGTGTCGATCAGGACGCGCATGCGCGGGTGCGGATCGAGCTCGACCGGGCGCAGGCTGTAGCCCTGCTCGCTCGCGTCGCGGAACCGCCGCGCCCACAGCATCACTGCCTCGGGGCCGTGCTCGTCTCCGGGCTCGCCGGTGACGAACGCAGTGATCCGCGTCCCGGTGCCGGCCGCCGCGAGCGTGTAGCTGATGTCGATCCGCGAGCGGATCGTTGCTCCCGTCTGCTCGTCGTACATCGGCAGATCGATCGACCCGACCCACTCGACGCTCTGCCGCGAGCGGATCCGGATCTCGACCCCGGGCTGCGGCGCCCCGAACGAATCGAGCAGCGCGGCCAGCGCGTGCTCGGGATCCATGTCGATGACCGTCTCGACCACCTGCGACCGCGGCAGTGCGACCTTGGGCATCGGCCGCGACGGCGTGGTGTCGCGCGCCGGCGCGGTGTAGCCGTTGATCGCGGTCCACGACACGGTCGCCCCGAACAGGACCTGGGTCTCGTCCGGGGTCACATCGTCGAAGCGCTCGATCTTGTCGTAGCGGACGCTGAGGCCGAGCTGGACCCGCCTGGTCTCCGAGCGGAACACGTCGTCGAAGATGAACCCGCCCTTCTCTGCCGGTGGATCGTAATTGTGATGGCTCCTCAACGGCACGAGCAGAAGGCCGAGCTCGACACCGGAGCGCAGCGCGCCGCGGCCGTCATAGGTCGCGAGGAAGTGCGGCCCGGCGTAGACGCCGATCCGGCTCGACGGCGCTTCGAGCAAGACGTCGAACCCGGTGCCGCCGCCGATGACCGCGCCATCGTGGCCGGCGCCGACCATCACCTCGGGCTCGAGGAGAATCGCGACGGTACCCGCGCGACCGAGCCCGATCGCGACATCGCCGGTGACCTCCCCGCCGGTTTTTCCGCCGCGGACGCCCGCGCGCATTCCGAAGGCGCAGGCCGAGAGTGGGATGAGGACCAGGATGACGAACGGACGGACGTGCATCGCGCCTCAGACGCACCACCTCCGTCGACCCCGCTGGCAACGCGTGGCAATCCCACAGCGACCGCGCGCGCGAGCTGCGCGTCGCCGATCAGCGCGCCCGCAGCTCGCGGACGCCGGTGCGGAGCCTGCGGCGCAACAGCGTGCGCAGGGTCGAGCCGTCCTCGTAGCCGACCGCGCCGGCGATGCGGTCGACGCTGTCGTCGGTGACGCGCAACAGGTGCGCGGCGCGCTCGAGCCGCAGGTCCTGGACGAACGCGATCGGCGGCTTGCCGAGCACGGTGCCGATGTGGCGCTGCAGGGTGCGCTCGCTCGCGCCGACCGCACGCGCCGCGCGCGCGAGCTCGAACGGCTCGGCGAGGTGGCGGCGGACCCAGCGCTCGAACTTCTTGACCAGCTCGTCCTCGCACGCGACGTGAGCCGGCGCGATGAACGGCGCCTGCGACGGCCGGTTGTCGATCAGCAAGTAACGCGCGACCAGGCTCGCGAGCTCGGGACTCTTCTCGCGGATCACCGCCAGCGCGAGATCGAGGTGGGCGAGCGCGGCGCCGGCGGTGAGCACGCCGTCGTCGGCGACCAGCATCTCGCCCTCCTCGAGCTCGACCGCCGGGAACTGGGCGCGGAACGTCGGGCCGAGCCACCACGTCGTCGTCGCACGCCGGCCGTCGAGCACGCCGGCGCGGCCGAGCACGAACGTGCCGGTGCACGCCGCGGCGATCCGACACCGGCCGCGGTAGCGCGCGACCAGCTCGATCAAATTGCGCACGTCGGGCAGCTCGAGCGCACCGACGATCGTCGCCGGCATCTTGCAGGCGAGCGCGGGCACCATCACCAGGTCCGGGGCGCGCGCCGGCGGCTTCGCGGCGCGGATCGCGAAGCCGTGGTGGGTGCGCACCGTCGCGCGCGGCGACACCACGGTCACCGCGAACCGCGCCTCGCGCGCGAGCTCGTTCGCGGTCTCGAACGTGTCGAGCAGCGACGCCAGACCGGTGTCGAACACGTCATCGGTCACGGCCACGGCGATGCGCATGGCGGAAACGATACTATAGATGTCGTTTCCGACACTACCGGGAATCGCGTCCTGGCCGCATCCTGGGCCTCGTACTCACGAAAGGACACGCCATGACGATCAAGCTCGGAATCCTTGCCCTGCTCGAGACCAAGCCCACCACCGAGGCCGCCGTCGCGGAGCTGCTCACCGGCGCCGCCGCCCTGGCCCGCGAGGAGAACGCGACCGTGACCTGGTACGCGTTCCGGATCGGCCCGCGCCGGTTCGGCATCTTCGACACCTTCGCCGACGAGGCCGGGCGCAAGGCCCACCTCGAGGGCCGGATCGCGCAGGCCCTGCTCGGCAAGGCCGACGAGCTGCTGGCGTCGCCGCCGCAGCTCGAGATGGTGGAGCTGGTCGCGGTGAAATAGACTAGGGGACCGTGCCCCGCACCGCCGCCCTCGCGCTCGTGCTCCTGTTCTGGGGCATGCCGCGCGCGATCGCCGGCGGTTGAGCGGGTTGAAGCAATCCCAACCTCCCGGTCGGGGGGCAGGAATCGACGGACATCGAGGCCGGGCGGCTGCAGCTCGACCTCGGCACGGTCGGTAGCACCGCCGACGCGCGCCACGACGCGACCGAGACCCTGGTCGGCGGCGGCCCGACCACCGTCATCCACGATCAGTCGATCACGACCAACGAGACCCGGCTGTCGGGCGAGCTCGGGCTGACCGACTGGCTCGCGGTCGGCACACTGTTGCCGCTGCGGGTCTATCACACGACGATCCGCTACGTCGATCCCGACGGGGGCGAGGTCCAGATCGAGAACCCGTTCATCCATCACCACAACGAGACGCTGGTCGGCCCCGGCGACCCGTGGCTGTATGCGCGCGCGGCGACGAGCGTGTCGGGCTTCATCCTCGGCGCGCGGCTCGGGCTGACCATCCCGCTCGGCCGCACCGTCCCCGATCCGTTCGCGCTCGGGGACATGGGCATCTCGCACGAGCACTCGCAGTTCGGCACCGGCACGGTGACGCCGATCGTCGGGATCGAGGCGTCGCGGCTATTCGGCGGCGTGCACGTCGACGCGACCGCGCTGACGATCCAGTCGGTGTACGCGAACAGCCACGGCTATCAGGCCGGCGATCGCTACGCGCTCGCGCTCGGCGCGTCGTCGGCGCTCGGGACCAAGGCCTGGCGGTTCCGCGCGACGGTCGAGTCGATCTGGGAGACCGCCGAGACGTGGGGCGGCGTCGTCCACATGGACGACGGCAACATCGGCCGCACCGACGTCCTGATCGGCGCCGAGGCGACCTGGCAGATCGACGACGACTGGCACGTGGGGCTGTCGGTGAAGCTGCCGGCGTACACCCACGTCGAGGGCGGTCAGCTCGACGCGCTCGGCTTCGCCGGGCTCAGCGTCGGCACCCACTTCCACGTGTTCGGCGACGGCGACGATCACGACCACGCCGATCACGGCGATCACGACGACGATGACGAGGCGCCACCCGCCGACTGGACCGGGCTCGACAAGATCGATGTCGCCAGCGACGGCAAGGTCGTCCCGCTCGAGCCCGCGCCCGGCAAGGTGACGGTGTTCGACTTCTGGGCGACGTGGTGCCATCCGTGCCGCCACCTCGACCGCGCGCTCGCCGACGTCGCGCGCCGCCATCCCGATGACCTCGCGGTGCGCAAGATCGATCTCGAGGACACCGACTCGCCGGCGGGGAAGGCGTACCTCGGCGCCGCGACGCTGCCGCACGTCAAGGTGTTCGGCCGCGACGGCACGCTGCTGTGGGAGCGATCCGCGCCGCCGCTCGAGCTCGCCGCCGCGGTCGAGGCGGTCATCACCGGCGCCGGCACGCCGCCGCCTCCCCCGCCGGTCGACCCCGCCGCGCCGAAAGTCGCGATCGAGGTCGGCGATCACGGCTACGCGCCGGCGCGCGTCGAGATCGAGCACGGCAAACCGGCGACGCTGGTGTTCACGCGCACGTCCGACAAGACCTGCGCCGTCGACGTCCACTTCGTCCTGCCCGACGGCACCCGCGTCGATCGCGAGCTGCCGCTCGGCCAGGCCGTCGAGATCCCGATCCTCGTCGCACAGCCCGGCGAGATCCGCTACGCGTGCGGCATGGACATGGAGCACGGCACGATCATCGTGAGATGAGCGCGGCGACGAGCTTGCGCACCGCCGCGGTCTGGACCACCTGCCTGGGATAGAGCAGCGAGAACCGCCGCGCCGCGCCGCGGGTGCGCGGCAGGACCTCGACCAGCTCGCCGCGCGCGAGCTCGCGCGCCACCGCGAAGTCGTAGGTCTGGACCAGGCCTGCGCCCGCGCGAGCGAGCGAGATCGTCCCGAGCACGTCGCCCTGGACCCGCACCGCCATCGGCGGCGTCACGCTGGTGCCGTCGCCGAGCTCCCACGGCAACACGCGACCGCTGCCCGGCATCACGAAGCCGATGCAACGGTGATGCGCGAGGTCCTCCGGCCGCTGCGGCGCCGGACGGGTCGCCAGGTACGCCGGGCTGGCATAGATGCCGAGCGCGAAGTCGCCGAGCTTGCGCGCGACCAGGGTCTGATCGCGGATCACGCCGAGCCGGATCGCGAGGTCGAAGCCATCGCGGACGAAGTCGACGTTGCGGTTGTCGATCTGTACCACCAGCTCGATATTCGGGTGCGCGGCCGTGAACCCCGCGATCGCCGGCAGCAGCACGTGATGAGCCATCGGCGTGCCGACGCTGATCCGGACCACGCCGCGCTCGGCCCCGGGGTCGGCCGCGAGCTCGCGCTGGCCGGTCGCGAGCACGTCGAGCGCCTGGCGCGCCCGGCCGTAATAGGCCCGGCCAGCGTCGGTCGGCTCGAGGCTGCGGGTGGTCCGGCGGAACAGGGTGGTGCCGACGTGGGCCTCGAGCCGGGCGAGCGCGCGGCTCGCTGCCTGCGGCGTCAGGCCGAGATCGACCGCGGCCCGGGTGAAGTTGCCGAGCTCGAAGGTCCGGCAGAACACCTCGAGGTTCGCCAGGCTGGCGTCGATCCGGCGCTGAGCCATCTGTACATCAAGTGTACAGAAGTTCCGCCGCGGTGGCGGCTTCTGGCGAACCGGGGCCGCGCGTAGGTTGCGGTCATGACGAACCCGCGAACCCTCATCGTTCTCACCAGCCACGACCAGCTCGGCACCACCGGCAAGACCACCGGCGCGTACCTGTCCGAGATCAGCCACGTCTACTGGACGCTGATCCGCGCCGGCCTCGAGGTCGACTTCGTGTCGCCGCGCGGCGGCGCGGCCCCGCTCGACGGCGTGACCCGCGACGACCCCGACAACGCCGCGTTCCTCGACAACCCGGCGGCGATGGCCGCGGTCAAGTCGACCCTGCGCCCCGACCAGGTCGATCCGGCGCGCTACGGCGCGATCTACTACGCCGGCGGCCACGGCACGATGTGGGACCTGCCCGACAACGCCGGGCTCGCGCGGATCGCCGCCGCGATCTACGACGCCGGCGGTCGGGTCACCGCGGTGTGCCACGGCCCGTCGGGCCTGGTGAACATCCGGCTCGCGTCGGGCCAGTACCTCGTCGCCGGCAAGGACGTCGCCGCGTTCACCAACGCCGAGGAGGCCGCGGTCGAGCTGACCACGGTCGTGCCGTTCCTCCTCGCCGACGCGCTGGTCGCCCGCGGCGCACGCCACGTCCCGGCGCCGAACTTCAAGGCCAACGTCGTCGTGTCCGACCGCCTGATCACCGGCCAGAATCCCGCCTCGGCGCGCGGCGTCGGCGAGGCGCTGGTCGCCAGCCTGCGAGCCTGACCCGGTGACCCGGTAACCCGGTAGACTCGCGCCATGGGGGCGCGCTTCGATTCGATCCTCGACACCATCGGGCGCACGCCGGTCATCCGGATCGCGAAGCTCGCGCCGCCGAACGTCAACCTGTTCGTGAAGGTCGAGGCGTTCAACCCGCTCGGCTCGGTCAAGGATCGCCTCGCGCTCGGGTTGATCGAGGACGCCGAGCGCACCGGCCGGCTGCGCCCGGGGCAGACCGTGATCGAGGCGACCAGCGGCAACACCGGCATCGGCCTCGCGATGGTGTGCGCGCGCAAGGGCTACCCGCTGGTGGTCACGATGGCCGAGAACTTCAGCGTCGAGCGCCGCAAGCTGATGCGGTACCTCGGCGCGAAGGTCGTGCTGACACCGGCGGCGCTCAAGGGCACCGGCATGGTCGCGAAGGCGATCGAGCTCGCCGAGGCGCACGGCTGGTTCCTGTGCCGGCAGTTCGACAACGAGGCCAACGCCGACACCCACGCGCGCACCACCGCGCCCGAGATCCTCGCCGCGTTCGCCGGCGAGCGGCTCGACTACTGGGTCACCGGCTACGGCACCGGCGGCACGCTCAAGGGCGTCGCCCGCGTGCTGCGCGAGCGCAGCCCGCACACCAAGATCATGGTGTGCGAGCCCGACAACTCGCCCTTGCTCGCGAGCGGCATCGCCCAGCCGCCGGGCGCGAGCCATCCGATGTTCCGGCCGCACGTGATGCAGGGCTGGAGCCCGGACTTCATCCCCAAGCTGACCCAGGACGCGGTCGCGCTGCAGCTCGTCGATCGCGTCCTGCCGATCGACGGCGCCGAGGCGATGCGGTGCGCGCGCGAGCTCGCGCGCCAGGAGGGCATCTTCGTGGGCATCACCAGCGGCGCGACGTTCGCCGGCGCGCTCGAGGTGTGCCGGTCCGCGCCGGCCGGCGCCAACGTGCTGTGCATGCTGCCCGACACCGGCGAGCGCTACCTCAGCACGCCGCTGTTCGCCGACGTGCCGGCCGACATGACCGACGACGAGATCGCGATCGCGCAGTCGACGCCGAACTACCGGTTCGACGCGGCGCCGCCGCCGGTCCCTGCCCCGTCGGCCGCGGCGCCGGTCGCGATCGATCCCGACGCGGCGCGGTTCGTCGACGACGTCGTCCGCGCCGAGCCGGTCGTGATGTTCGCGTTCGAGTGGTGCGAGTTCTGCTGGGCGGTCCGCAACCTGTTCGCGGCGTACAAGATCGCGCACCGGGTGATCGCGCTCGACAGCGTCGAGTACCAACCCGACGACCGCGGGTTGAAGATCCGCGCTGCGCTCGGCGCGAAGGCGGGCGCGACGACGATCCCGCAGGTGTTCGCCGCCGGCGAGCACGTCGGCGGCTGCACCGAGACGCTGCAGGCGACCAAGGACGGCGCGCTGCAGGCGGTACTGGCGCGCGCCGGCGCGACCTACGACGCCGGCGTGCGCACCGATCCGTTCTCGTTCTTGCCGAGCTGGCGGCAGCGGACCTGAGAGCTACTTCATCGCCGGCGCGAGCACGCCGAGCGATGCGCCCTGCGGATCGGACCAGCACGCGAACCGGCCGACGTTCGGGATGTCGGTCGGCGGCACCATCACCTCGCCGCCGAGCTTCGCCGCCTTCTCGCTCGAGCGATCGGCGTTCTCGACCGCGACGTACGCGAGCCAGAACGAGTGCGGCACGCCCGGCGGCGACTTCATCATCCCGCCGGCGCCGATCGGTTTGCCGTCCGGGCCGCTGGTCCCGGGGCGACGCAGCAGCGTGTACGTCATCTCACCGCCCATATCGACGGCGTCGGGCTGCCAGCCGAACACGGCGGCGTAGAACGCGCCGGCCGCGGCCGGATCCGTCGTCATCAGCTCGTCCCAGCAGAACATCCCGGGCCCGGGCATCGCCGGCGCCGTCTCCGGCTGGTTCTCGCCGGCGCGCGCGCTGCGCCACGGCGCGAACACGCCGCCGGTCGGATCCGCGGTGACCGCGAACGTGCCGACATTCTCCATCACGGTCGTCGGCATGTAGACCATGCCGCGCTGCTTCTCGATCGTCGCGACCGTCGCCGCGACGTCATCGACCAGGACGTAGCCGAGCCACGCCGGGGGCTGGTGCTCGTTCGCGCCGAGCTTGCGCATGCCGCCGATCATCTTGTCGCCGGCGCTGACATGGATGTACTCGCGCTGGCTCGCGTCGAACTTCCAGTTGAACACCTCGCCATAGAACCTCATGGCGGCGTCGACGTCGGTGGTGTTGAGATCGTGCCAGACGAAGCGGTTGTGGTTCATGGCGCGCAGCCTATCAGCTTTCCAGCACATTGGGATCCTAAGCTTAGAATTCCACGTGGACAAGTTGTCGCG
>JADMIO011606021.1_pt1 | contig 29832 bp, 21 predicted proteins | sample 8958161 | NCBI WGS metagenome assembly JADMIO01 (sample SAMN16585339, study PRJNA669376) | soil metagenome | isolation source: Crop rotation soil | place: USA: Cullars Rotation, Alabama | collected 2011 | reverse complement strand
GCGACAACTTGTCCACGTGGAATTCTAAGCTTAGGATCCCAATGTGCTGGAAAGAGGTTCCTACCTGTCCGGTTCCGGGTGTGATCCATTGAATGGTTACCGTTGGCTGGTTAAGCGGTCCGATAATATTTCCGCCTGAAGCCGTCCAGGCATATGAATCGCCGGGTACAGGGTTGGTAACGGAGTAACTGCTGACATAGGAGGTGCATTCCACAGCAGAACCGGCAACCACCGGCGCCGGCTGTTGTCCCACAATTACGTTAAGAGACAATGTTGAATCACAAAAAGCTGAATTATATTCGGTAAGCATCACAGTGCCCGTGCCGGCATTATTCCATTGAATGGTGACCTGGTTGTTGCTCACCCCGAGGACCGTTCCGTTAACTGTGCTCCAGCTGTAGCTGTTGCCGGGAACAGCCGGTGTGCTGTAGGTATAGTATTCGCCCTCACATGCAGCCTGAGGCCCGGTGAGATCCGGTGACGGCATGGTAAGAATGCTGACGGCAGCTGAAATTGCCGAATCACAGCCCGCGGCATTGGTTTCCGTCACCGTTACTGTACCGCTGCCTGCAACACCCCAGTAAACATTCACGCTGTTTCCGTTTGCAAACCCGGAAATCAGACCGCCTGTAACGGCCCAGCTATACGTAATTCCCGGCAGAGAAGCTACGCTGTAAGTAACGGTGGAACCTGTGCACACGACAGGCGACCCTGCAATAACAGGAGCAGGTGGTGTAATTATATTGACGGCAAGGACAACGGTCGAATCGCACCCGGCCGCATTGGTCTGGGTCAGACTTACCGAACCGCTTCCGCTGAACGGCCACTGCACCGTTATCGTACCTGGTACCATGGCTGTAACCGTTCCGCCGGCAACCGTCCAGGTGCTTGAAATACCCGGGGTAACAGAGGTGCTGTATGATTGCACCGATCCGCCGCACACGGTGGCATTGCCGCTTATCACGGGAGCAGGAGATGCTGAGAGCGTAATCAGGATATTGTCCGTATCTGCAGGACAGGTATTGTTACCCGTCGTGACGAGTTGCAACGACAGGTTTCCGGCTGCAATTTCCCCGGCAGACGGCTGGTATGATGCATTAAGGGAAGAAGCTCCAGGAGTGAATGTTCCGCTTCCACCCGACCATTGCCCGCCGGCAGCTCCTGTAACATAACCGCTCAGCTGGACGCCTGCAGGCAGGCAAACAAGCTGATCGGGGCCTGCATTTGCGCTGATGGGAAGCGACATGGCGGTTACGGTTACGGCATCATTGGCAACCGAGCAGTTCATGGCATCAGTAACGGATACAGTATACGTTCCGACTCCAGCCGTAATGTTTTGTGTTGTGGCGCCATTGCTCCATACATACTGGTAAGGGGCAAGTCCGCCCGACGGGGTAGCCGTTACATTGGCGGTGATACCTCCGTAGCAGATTACAGGGTTCTGAGGTGTAATAGAAACAGAAAGGTTGTTTACGAAATACACCCTCATCGTATCGCAGAAATAAGCTGAGAGGCAACCGCCGGCCGGATAACCGCAAACCTGGTAGTCGACGTAAGCAGGCATGGGAGCGGTTGGTGTGATGATAACCGAATCGCAGCCGCTGGTGCAATTCAGGTAAGCATTGTAAGCTGCATTGTAAGGTATGGACGTCCAGTGAATGCTGGTGTCGCTTAACCCGGCTACAGTAAGCTGCCCTGTACAGGCCTGCGATATCCACTGGATACCATTTAGCGCAGGATCCGGTATGGAGGTGATCATGTAGGTATTCGTATTGTTGCCGGGTTTACAAAAGGTGATGATATGCGGACCGGGACCGGTTACACACACAGGCTGCCCCACCTGTACCGGAGGGCCGCAATTAATTTGGTAAAACATCGATCCGCCCGGGACGGCGCCGCTGACAATTTCAAACAGCACATTGGCTGCTGTTGAATCCAGTGTCACATCAAATTCAAGGCATTTATTTGAACCTGTTACGCTGCAGCAATGGCCGTCACGCTGAACAGGCGGGCTGGTCCATGAGCCATTAGGCTGACCGGCCAGGTTTACGGTAAAGACGGGTGTGATGGAATTGCAATTCTGGGCGCTGGCAATACGGCAGCATACCATCAGAACGAGGAACCATCCGGTAATGCTAATTGTTTTCATATTCAGGCAGATCCATTTAACAGGGATATGCACACTAAAGATGAAGCCAATCCGGTTTAAAAATGGTGCAGTTGAATGGTGATCCTTACATTTATGGACCGGGTAAAACAATGCCCGTTACAGTAGAAAAAGCAGCGGCAGGCGTACCTGGTGAAATTAAAACCACTGAAACTGCAGGGTTTTGATCAAAGCAGGAGCGATGTTATGTTATTCAATAAGTTAAAATCCCGGAATGCTTACCTGGCTGATTCCCCAGCAATTATAGCTGAGCGCCAGACAGATCTCAAATTCACCATCAAAGGATTTGTTTTGCTTTCTGGATTCATAGCTCAGCAAGCCGGTTACGCAACCTGTCGTACTCCCTGAAATGTATGATGAATTCGTGATTTTAATCTTAAGCCGTCGTATTTTGAACATGCTTTCCTGGAATGCCTGTATGATGCCGCTGAGCTCTTTTCTGTTGTATTTTTTTCCTTTCCATTCCGTTTCCTTTTTCAGGTAGAAATCAGAAAAAAAATCGTCCCATGTATTTTTGAGCAGGGCTTCGATGAATTCGCATGCGCGTCTGTCCATGTCTTCCTTAAAATTCGGATGATAATCTTCGTAAATGAAGTGTGAAGTCATTCCCATGATGGAAATATCATTCATGCTTTTCATAAAAAACTCTTCGGTCATGAATTTGTATATGACCTCATCGCTGTATTTGTATATAACACCCAGCTCGATGCGGTGCTTCCGTAAATGCTCACGCAGCCTTTGCAGCTCCGCGGTTATTTCAACCGGCGAAAGCTCTTCTGCTTTTCTGAACGGCGGCCGTTTAATATAATCGTAAAGCAGCACCTGCCTGTTTTCGGCATACTGTTTTTCGAATTCATATACATTGTTCAGAAATTCGCTTCTTACTTCTTCGGGAATGTCATCGCCTTTATGCAAATGCGTCATGCCCAATTCCACCTGCAGCCTGAGCTCCATTAGGTCGTTTTCAAATTTCAGGTCCTCCTTTAACGGCGGGTTTTTGTGCTTTTTGTTTGCCATGATAAAAATGTTTAAAAAAGATTTAACAAATGGTGAAAGCTGAAAAGTTCACCATAACAATTCATTCAAATATAACTTTTTCAAATCAAAAAAATAAGCGTGGATCCAAAATGAAAATAATTTTCGGCAGGCGTGGCTCACAGGCACAGCAGCATGAAGACCAAACCCGATAGCAGCGCCGGGCGGCTGACATTTCCGGCAGCTGCCCGACGCGGATAGCGGGCCTGAAGAAGAGACGGAGACGGAACGGCTCTTTACATAAATAAATATTCATGTATATTTGAAATTTACCTGTCATGCCGGTAATAACACTTCAGACCTTTATTCACGCGCCGGCAGAACGTTGTTTCCGCCTTTCGCTTAGTGTCGACCTGCACCTGATCAGCACCAGCGAAACGAATGAACGTGCCATAGCCGGTGTTACCACAGGTGTGATGAAGCTGAATGATACGGTGACATGGCGTGCGAGGCATTTTGGACTGGAGCAGGATCTTACTTCTAAAATCACAGCATACAGCGAGCCTGAATATTTTGTGAGTGAAATGGTAAAGGGTGCATTCAAAAAGCTGCACCACCAGCACATTTTTAAAATGGAAAAAAACGGGACCATGATGACAGATATTTTTGAGTTTGAAGCGCCATTCGGATGGGCCGGCAAATTTTTTTCGGAACTGATTCTGAAGCCTTATATGAAAGGATTCCTGGTAAAGCGCAACGAAGTGATCAAAGCAATGGCGGAAGGCGATGGATGGAAAAAGCTATTGAAGTGATCATGCTATTGACAGCACTTCTTTCATCAGGTGCCAACCCTTTCCCACGTATCGTTTGCTTCATTGCCAGCTGAGGAAGCCACCGAATGACACAGTGAGACCTTTTACCGTGTGAGGATCATCTGCTTTGTCGCAAAAATTACATCGTCAACCACCAGGCTGTAATTATAGGTGCCGGCTGCAAGTGTCGCCGCCTGCAATGTTATCTGGCCCGCTCCGGCAGCGGCTATGCTGAATGATTTCAGTTCCGTTCCTTCAGGCGAATAAATTTTAATGCTGCCGCCATGTGATTTCATTGGAAGGTAATAGCGAATTACAGTGTTTTCATTGAACGGGTTGGGGGAATTCTGCTCAAGCCCGGGGCTGTCACTATTATCGTTTACGCTACCCGTTATACCTGATCGGTGCTCCATGCAGCATGCTGCAAGCGATCGGTCCAGCTTTTCCGTCATTTCCCTCAGCGTCTTTATTTCTTCAAGGGCTTTTTCGAGGGCGGCGGCGTTCGTTTTGATCTCATCCTGCTGTTCCTGCATTCCTTTGATAAGCACGGGTATCAGCTCCTGGTAGTTCATGCTGTAAAGCGTTTGAGGTCCCGGCTTTCCGTCTTCGTTCAGTTGCAGGTCTTCGTGCACAAGATTCGGAAACACTTCTTTTACATCCTGGGCAATCAGTCCGAACTGCAGAGATCCCGGCAGGTTTAGCGGGCGTCCTGCCTCGCATGTACGGTCAAAATAATAAGATTTCGGTTTCAGCATCATCACCTTTTCCATGATGCGATCCATTCCTGAAATCTGATTTTTTATGCGGCGGTCGGAATTGGTCCATACGCCGCCTGATGCCAATGCGCTGCCGAGGACAGTAAGCTGATAGGTGTCAGAAGTCAGATTGAATGTTGCTACGGAACCTCCGTTATCGCGCAAACGCAGGATACCGGTTGAGCCCGAAGAAGACGGGCGGTTTACCGTCATATACGAAAGTGCGCCGCTGGATGCACCCAGCAGCATAGCCGAATTGGCCAGTTCTATTACCTGTACTTTCACACCGGTTGCCGGCAATGTAGTGCCGATACCTATGCTGGTACCGCTGGTAGCGCCGTTGAGTCCGGCCACGCTTCCCAGGATGAGGGTATTGCTGGCAGAAACTAGCGCTTTGGCGCCAATGGCTGTCGCATTTGTCAGGGTGCCTGAGCTTACATCGGCTGACTCACCGATTGCAGTGTTATACAGCCCGGTAGTATTTGTGAGCAGGGCAAAAGTTCCAACAGCCGTATTGAAGCTGCCTGTGCTGTTGTACAGGGATTTTAAACCCATAGCTGTGTTGTTCGATCCGTTCGTATTCGTGAATAAGGCCTGCATGCCTGTAGCGGCGTTCTGGCTGCCTCCTGCCGTGTTCTCCATGGCACTGGTTCCCGTGGCCGTGTTGCTGATCCCCGACAAAGCAGACAGCATGGCGTTCTGGCCGACGGCCGTATTGTTGTTGCCTGTTGTATTTCCAAACAAAGCGCCGGCTCCGAGGGCGGTATTGTTTGATCCTGACGAATTGGAGAACAGCACGGCATCACCGATTGCGGTATTATGATGTCCGGTGGTGCTGAAGGTCATAGCCGATGTTCCGATGATGGTGTTTTCGCTTCCCGTTGTGTTCGAAAAAAGCGCGCCTGCACCGATCGCTATATTCTGAGTGCCCGTAGTGTTGCTCCGTAATGCTTTGTTACCAATGGCTATCATGCCATCGTTGGCGGTTCCGTTATTGTAGAGCGCCAGCGCAGAGTCGCCAATTGCAATATTGAATGAATTCTGTTGCGACGACCTGAGTGCGCCGTATCCGATGGCAATACAGCCGTTTCCAGTTGTATTGGAAGTCATGGTATTCATGCCGAGTGCAACATTGCGGCTTCCGGTTGAATTGGACCACAGTGAAAAGTGGCCTACCGCCGTGTTGAAAAATCCTGTTGTATTGCTTCGCATGGCCTGGTGGCCGATGGCTAAAAGAAAATCATTTGCCGATGAACCCGTATACGCGATGAGTGATGAATCACCGACAGCAATGTTGTATGATCCTGCCACTGCATTGTACAAAGCATAATTGCCAATGGCTGTATTGGCATTGCCGGTGGTATTGCTGTAAAGAGCTGCATTACCGCATGCCATATTCCGTTTGCCGGTGGAATTGCTGAAAAGTGTAAATGCACCCACACCGGTGTTTTCAATTCCGGAACTGTTAGAATATATGGCATAGGATCCGAATGCTGCATTATAGCTGCCGCTTCCGTTTGCAAACAGCGAATTGAATCCAGACGCTGTATTGCCGCTGCCCGTGGCGTTAAAGATCATCGATGATACGCCGGTGGCTGTGTTTTGCGATCCTGCCGTATTTTCGCGCAGTGCGCCGAAGCCGGTGCCCGTATTGCTGGTGCCGGTTGTATTTGCCTGCAAAGCTCCGGCACCGCATGCTGTGTTGATCTCCCCGGTGGTGTTCGACAAAAGCGCCGAATCGCCGGTTGCCGTGTTATTCCGCCCTGTGGTGTTACTGAAAAGAGCCGAAGCGCCGGCAGCCGTATTGCCATATCCCGTTGTATTGGCAAACATGGAACCTGCACCAACGGCCGTATTGCTGCTTCCTGTGGAATTCTGGCTTAGGGCAGATACGCCCGTTGCGGTATTGCTGCTTCCGCCGGTGTTGGCCACCATGGCATCGGATCCGACTGCGGTATTGCTGCTTCCCGTGGTATTGCTCAGCAGACAGGTGGTGCCGCATGCCGTATTGCCACTGCCGCTTGTATTGGATGAAAGGCTTCCCGTGCCAAAAGCGCTGTTGCTTCCTCCGGTGGTGTTTACGAGCAAAGCATTTGCTCCTGCTGCTGTATTGTTCGTTCCCGTGGTATTCGCCCTCAGTGCCGAAAATCCGAATGCTGAATTGAATTCACCGGATGCATTGAGGCGCATGGCATCAAATCCGGCCGCTGTGTTTTTGGTTCCGGTATTAATGATATTTCCTGTATTTCCGATAAATGTGTTATTGGTTCCATCATTAAAAAGGTAACGTGACCCTTTCAGAAAGACCGTACCATCGGCATAGAGGTCTTTCCACGATTTCGATGCAGATCCAAGGTTAAGTGCATTGTCGGTTCCCGGAAGCAGCTCCTTATTGACAGCCGTGGGAGCTGTGAGGTTATTCAGTGTTTTGCTTGCTGAAGCAACCTTTACTGGCGTCCAGGCCGTTGCATTGAAATAATAAAATCCCGGCGTGTTATCAGTTTGGTAAATAAGCAGACCGGTTGCCGGAGCAGGAATCAAATCGCGCTGCGCTTTGTTCATGCGGGGTACAAGCACGCCCTGCGTGGTGGAAACAATATCGATTATTCCGGAAGCTGCCGGAGATGTTGTGCCGATGCCAACTGCACCGGAAGAAGGAAATGTATTCTGGCCACGGCTGTAGCAGATCATTAACAGAAAGACATTGATAAGCAGGATAAGTTTTTTCATCGGTCAGGTTTTTAGGATGCCGGCGCAGTTGCACTTCTACAGATCACTTGCGGACAAGACAAAAGTAAAAGGGTGCGAAAAGGCGATCAATCCCATGTTGATGGGGGTAACAGGTGTTAAAATTTACTTATTAACTGTAAAAGATGCGCCCGCTTTGTTATTTTCATCCTTTTACAAATACACCTATGCCTTTCATCGACTTCAGCGTACAAAAACCATTAGCCATATGGGATGGCATCACCGCCCGCCTCTTTCATTCGGCACAGCTTACCTTCGGCTACGTTACACTGGATGAGGGTGCCATCGTAAAAGAGCACCATCATATTCATGAGCAGTGGACACATATCATAGAAGGGCAGCTGCTTTTTACCATCGACAGCGAGGAAAAACTGCTGACTCCCGGTATGTGCGCATTTATGCCATCAAATGCTGTTCATTCTGCAAAGGCCATAACCAGGTGCAGGGTTATCGACTGCTTTTTGCCTGTCAGGGAAGATTGGGTGGAAATGGAGAAAAACGTGAAATAATTATTCAAGCCTCAACCGCAGATTTTCCGGCGCATCAAGGTGTTTTCTATGCCCGTATACGAAGAAAAAATCTGTACTTTTGTCCGCCTGATTTTCAATGACCGTGTTGAGTTTCCAAAGATGCGCGGCAAAACAAACCATTTAAAAGCACAAACATTTTATGAACCGGATTTTCTTTTTACTTTTATTAATGAGTCCTTCCTTTGTTCATGGCCAGCAGCCGGCCTATTCGTGGCATCATCATCTTGACGGCGGAGGGTATGAAATGTACGAGCGCCTGCTGGTAATGAGCAATGGGGATGTGGTGAGCCATGGCACTTTTTCCGGTGTGCAGGATTTTGATCCGATGCCTGACACCCGCCTTGTCGGCCAGCTTCATGGGTTTAATTTTATTTCAAGAACAAATGGATCGGGTGAGCTGCAGTGGATCGTAAATTTCGACAGCACGGCCAACCTGAATGTCACCTGCCTGGAAAAAGACAGCCACGGTGATATTTACCTCTGCGGCTATTTTTATGGACTTGCCGATTTTGATCCGTCACCCGATACCGTGATACTGAGAACCCAATCAGGCGGCGAGGATGTGTTCTTTGCCCGTTACAGCGGTGTGGATGGCAGTCTGAAATGGGCGCATATCATCGGCAGCACACAGAATGACCACGGCACCGGTTTGTGCGTGGCTGCTAACGGGGATGTATACGTTGCAGGGGATTTTTACAGCACGATGGATGTGGATCCTTCGGCAGCAGTGGTGAATATCAATTCAACAGGATTCAATGATCTTTTCCTCTGCCGTTACGACAGCATGGGGAACTACCTCGACAGCCGTACTTTCGGTGCTTCTCTTGGCGAATCGGGTGGAAACCTTATATGCGATGCGGCAAACAACCTTTACCTGAATGCTGTTTTCAAAGATACCATGGATGTAGATCCGGGGCCGGGCATTCACCAGGTGGCAGGTTTTAACAATAATTCCACCGGTCTGCTGCTGAAGCTGGATCAGAATTTTCAGTACATCAATTCCATTGTTTTCTACGGCCAGGGTGGTATGGATATTTCGCAGTCACGCATGGTATTCGACGGTCATGGAAACCTGGCTTTATCAGGAAGGTTTTATCCCGGCACCATGGACATGGATGGCGGCGCAGGCACTGCCAACCTGACCATGGCCGGCGGGCACACCGGCGCATACTTCACACGCCAGGATTCAGGGCTGCATTACCTCAGCGCTTTTATTATAGAAAATACGGGTGGTGTACACTGCAAGGATATTGCATGCGATGGCGCCGATAATATCTATGCCTGCCTTGATTTTCAGCAATCGCTCGATGCAGATCCGGGACCGGCACAGGTGAACTATTCGTCATTGAACAATACAGAAGATATGCTGATTTGCAAATACAGCCCCTCAGGGGCGTACATCTGGTCGGAACGCATTGCGGGCGGGGGAATTGAATATGCCGCCTGCATCGCCAGAGGCATTGATCAGAAAATTTATGCAGGCGGATATTTTCATCAGTCCATCGATGTCGATCCGGGCTCCGATTCGGTTATTGTGCTTGATCCTGCTTTGAATTCAGACGGCATCCTCGTTTGCCTGGATGAATGCATTCCCGTGAAGCATTCGGTGGATTCGACCATCTGCCATGGCCACCTGATCGTTACTCCCGCAGGAGCTTTCAGTGAGGAAGGCCGTCATGTTTTTAAGCTGGTTTCGGCAGGTGGGTGCGACAGCATTGTAACGCTTACCATACACGTAATTAAAGGAAATACGGAAATATGTGTCAGCGACAGCTCCATATCGGTAAGTTCAGCCGGGGGAACGCTGCAGTGGATAAGCTGCAACACAAAACTGCCGGTGCCGGGAGCAACAGGCAGCGATTTCACAGTTCCCGACAACAATTCATACGCCGTGGTGATCACGAAAAACGGATGTCCCGATACATCAGCCTGCGCGCAGCCATTTGCCGGTTCAAACAACGGGCAGCCTGCCTTTGACTGGGCCAATACAATGCCCTATACCCAATACACGGGTTTTAACATGGTGAAAACAGGCAGGGACAACCATATTTATGTCACGGGCTCCATCACCGACACTGCGAACTTTGACCTGCTCGGAGGCACAAACCATTATCAGACGGCAGTCGGAGGACATAAATACCTGGCCATTGCCAGATACCGGGAGGACAGGACATTCGACTGGGCCATAACAATGGGGCGTCCTGAATCATCAGGCCCTTATCCGGAGGTGCGTGCAAATGCCATGCAGCTCGATTCAAATGACAATATATATATAGGAGGTCTTTATGCCACCACCTTCGATATGGATCCTGGTCCCGGTGTTCAGATCATGCCTTATAATAACGGTCCATGCTATTTCCTGGCTAAATACAATGCTTCCGGAAATTTTCAGTGGGCGGTGCCCATGGTTGCTTCCGGTGGGTTCATGCAGATCGATTGCATTTTTCCTGACAGCAAAGGACACATTTTCGCCGGGGGATTTATGACGGGACCGATCGATTTTATCACGCCTGTTGGCACCACCACCCTCACCGGATACGGGCTTCGTGCCATGATGCTGCTGGAGTTTGATGCCAATACCGGAGCGCTGCTGAACAGTTTTATTCCTCCTGCATACCCGGGCGATGAAAACGGCATTACCGGGGGCATATGCGATCATGATGGAAATATAATCGTCACCGGTTATTTTTCAAACCCGATCGACTTTGACCCGGGCGCAGGTACGTTAACGCTAAATCCGCTTTTTACCGGAACCGATGATGCCTTTCTCGTTAAATATGATTCAACGCTGTTTCCCTTATGGGCATTAAAACGAAACAAGGTTTGCAGCGGAGAAACACCATGGGCATCTTACCAGGTGGTGGTCGACTGCGATAATAATATTTATGCCTCCGGATCCTGTGGGGCTTATGTAACAAAGTATGCTCCTTCTGGCGCGGCACTGGTCAATTTTGGGTTCAGCGGAGTTTACACCTATAACAAGGATATCGATATCGATGCCGGCAATAACATTTATGTGGCAACCAACTTTTATGACCCTGCGGTAATCGGCACCGACTCGGTGATGGATTACGGCGGAAGTGATTTTATATTCTCGAAATTCGACAGCGATGGAAATTTCAAGTGGCTGGCGCAACTTGGCTCGGCGGATGACGACTATATCACCTCCATCGATGTGGATCAGAAGGGCGGCATCTATCTGATGGGCAATTTCGCCGACACGCTGGATGCAGATGCGGGCCCCGGGGTGTATTCACTTCCGAACTCGTACACACGTCCTTACCTGATCAGATACGGGGAGTCGTGCACGCCTGTAGACACTTCGGTGGCGGGTGATTCCACACAGCTTACGGCCGTCGCCATTCATTCGGGTTATCAGTGGATCGACTGCGCCACAGGCCTCCCTGTACCCGGTGCAACCGGGCCGCAGCTTACCGGTGCACCCGCTGGCCATTACCGCGTGATAATTTACCAGGGTGAGTGTGCCGATACTTCGGGCTGTTACTACAGCATAAGCACGCTGGGGATATTCGAACCTGGAGCAATCACGGCAAAAGTATCGCCCAACCCGGTTTCCGGTGATCTTATTACGGTAGAATGTAATGAACCGGTCACTTCGGTTGCGCTGTATGACCTTAACGGAAGGCTTGTAGAAAATCTGACTGTAACTGCAGGAAACAGCTCTGTTAACGTGCCTGTAAACACGATTGGCGAAGGCATGTATCAACTGAAAATTGAGACCATGAAAGGCAGTGCCTGGAAGAAACTGGTGAAGATGAAAAGAGATTGACCGGAGGAGGGTTTTAAGTCTGAAAAAGCCTGATATCATGTGTTTTAGCAGGGGTTAGCTAAAATTTAACGGGTGTTCTTGGAAAATCGGTACAAAAGCCTATTTTTGCACTCCCTTATTAAATATTTCGCTTGATTACACGTGCTTTAGTCCCTGCTGTTGCAGGGATGACGTGAGCAAAGCGGAGGACGAGGTCCGGGCAAAACGTGAAGTACGCGTATTTGCACGTTTTATCCGGAATGCATTTTCCTCCTTAGCTCAGTTGGTTAGAGCACATGACTGTTAATCATGGGGTCCCTGGTTCGAGCCCAGGAGGGGGAGCAAGTGCTGAAAGGTCGTCAAAATTGGCGACCTTTCTTTTTTGACCATCTTGCAATTGATTGAAAATCTGTAAAATAACCTCGAAGGAAGGACCCCATTTAGCGGTTCGATATTTTTCTATTTCAAATATGACCCCTACTGGTAATATCGAACCAATAAGAACATGCCTTATATCGGTTCGAGCCCACTGGTAAAAGTCTTTCAGGTTTATCATTAGCTTTATTGCAAAATTCAAGAGGAGCCTTAGCTGGGAATCAGCCTTTGTGCGATTGTTGAACTGTGATTCAATTTTAGATTGCCTGTCCAGAAGTTTTTGTTTGATATCGGTATATGTTTCCGAATCTATTTCAGTCAACAAATACTTTTCATCAGCAATTTCAATCAGTTTATGGATTTTTTCCAACTCTGCTTGTTGATTGCCAATCTCGTTCTTTTTCTGAAGTGCATTTTTATGAAATAAGGCATCAAACCGTTTCATATTTGATTTTAAAATCTTTGCTGGAGAGGATAAACTGTTTAATAACTCCAGGAATTGTTCATGTGCTAAATCTGCCCGGAATCGTTCATTACAATTGTACTTTGTTTGACAATGATAATAACGAAAAAGCACTTTATTCCGGCTTCGTGATGCTGAAGCTGTGAGTTTAGCGCCACATTTCCTGCAATGTAAGATACCCCGCAAAGGAAATTCACTGGCCCTGAGAATTGACAATTGAGGTTTTTTTCTTCCAGAAAGCACAAGCTGAACTTGTTGGAATAATTCTTCAGATATCAAGGCAGGATGTTTACCACTGACTATTTCCATTGGTTCTTCCTTCCAGGCATGGACAACAACTTTTCCGGCATAAAATGGATTTTTAATAATATTTAAAAACTGCTGTTTAGAGCATCTGAAGCCTTCTGCAGATAACATTCGTCTTACTTGCTCTGCTGTGTATAGCCCTGATGACATCAATTCAAATCCTTTTCTGACATGTGGAGCACTCAATTCATCAATTTCCAGCGTTTTGTTAGTGGTAATATTCCTGTAACCAATTGGAGCACGCCATACCCATCTTCCTTGTCGCATGCAATGTCTCATGGCAACAATAGTATTTAAACCTCGTCTGTCGTTCTCCACTTGAGCCAGCGTAGAATCTAACACATAATAGAAAAAATCTTCAGGGGTTTTAATTGAATAGTCTTTCTCTACTGTCCTGAATTCTATCCCCATCACTCTGAACTTTTTTAGCATTTCCAAGCTTTCCATTAAATTTCTTGAAAATCTGTCCAGCCTCACGCACAGAAAAATGGAGGGCTTAATTTTCTTTTTTTTAAAGTCATCCAAAAATCTAATAAATGATGGTCTGTGAAAAGTCTTAGCTGAGCAATCATCCTGATAATGGCCCAGTACATTCAAGTTGTGAATTTTGCAAAACGAGCGTAACCGAATTTCCTGTTCCTGGAGTGAAACCCCTGAAATCCTTTGTTCATCAGAGCTTACACGAGTGTAAATGATGCAATCAGCTTTTTCCATCCCCTCATTAAATAGAATTTAAGGGATGAAGATAGAAAAACCAATTCTAAAAAGGTTGCAATGCCAAAGCAAATTTATTATCTACAGTGTATTCGATTTTTTTCATCTCATTAACTTGAATTCCATTTTTCAGGATTATGTCGAGAATCTCAATCATTGTATTAGCATCACACTTCCAGAAAAAATTTAACATATCGCTTAAAAAAGGCTTATTGTAGCATAGATACTCATCTATGGCCGGAGGAATTTTTATAAGTTCATTCATCTCAACCTCAAGTGCCTCCGATTCCTGCTTATTTTTGCCAACCAACATATCATAGTCTTCTTTTTCAATTTCGTGAGCAACCCGCATTTGGATAGCACTCATGCGTTCTTCGTGTAATTTCTCTTTTAAGATTCTGATTTTAGCAATCCTGTGCTCCCTTGTTACCTCTTCAATGTGGAAAGTGTCTTTTAAAATATTCCTGTATAATTTTTTGATAATTGGTGAAACAACCATTTTTGTTAATTCATCATTAAATTGGCCATGAATGTCACTTGTTGGAATCCAGAATTTACATTCACAAAGACCAGGTTGAGAATTATAATATTGATATCGTTTTTTCCGTCCTTTTGGTGCGCTTCCTGTGAGCATGGATTCACATTTTTTACAGCTTAACCTTCCACGAAAAGGATATTCAATGGTACGGGCTCCAATGAATTTACACTTTTTTTTTGTTCGGGATAGCTGATTCTGAACCTGTAAAAATGTTTCCTCACTTATAAGTGCGGGGTGTTTGCCTGGGCCCCATAGCACATTACCATCCAAATCCTTAAATTTTACTTTGCCGGTATAAAATTCATTACTTAGTGTGTTTCTAAAGTTTTTTTCTTCACCGGTCCACCCTTTTTTCCTCAAATCCTTCCATAAGGGTTTCGCTTCCTCAAAACCGCTGGCAAACCTTGTAAACGCTTCAAATGCAAGTTTACCCATCTCAGGATGTATAATGGTTTCATTTTCTTTTTTTTGCTTACGAAATGCTGCATAGTGTTCCGCTCTATTGTCCTTGGGAAGCTTAATAATTCGTAAATACCCAATTGGTGCTCTATGAGTTAATTCTCCTTGACCTGCACGTACATTCATACTCTCTTGAGTTAATTGCCCCCGATTTAAATTCTCTATTTCAGCTCGATGGGCATCCTCAATAAATTCTCTGCGGCCTTTAACCGTTTTTCTGGTATACTTTCTCTCCAATGTCCAGAATGCCACGTCATGTTTAGCTAAAATATCATCAATGGTTCGTGCGTCACGCTGGTTCCTTGCTAACCGGCACATTTTAGTGCACATAAATACATCCGGTTGTATCTCTCCTTTTTTTAATGCGTTGAGGAAGGCTCGCAATTTTTTGCGATTCATATTCTTTCCAGACTTGACCTCCGAAATGAATCCAACCATCTCATATTCGTTTCTTTCATTGAAATCGTTTAATAAAAATTCCTGGTCTTCTAAACCTTTTCCGTTATCCTTTTGACCAGGGGTTGAAACTCTGGCCATATAAAAAATCTTTAATTTTTTGTCATTCATTTCCATCTTGCTCTCTTTTTTTTTGTTGATGTCTTCTTAATTCAATCTCTGCAAGCCGCCTTAAAATTTCATATAAGTTTCTAATTTCTTCATCGCTTACTTTAGCCCCATTTGATGTTGTTTTTATTTCTCTTTTAAAATCATTGAATCCCATTGAAATTTGCCATTGGACCAGAGTTCCTTTTTAGGGGTGCCTCTGCTGGATTTTCAAATAGACCCTCATCGGACCGGGATATTTTAAATTGGTATTGAGTAGTGCAGTTTAGTCGTACCCGCTTACCACTTCGTTGAATGATTTCCACCACAGCGTCTTTGTTGTGAAGCAATAATTCGTTAACTTTGCATAGCACATCATGAGTACTGACTATCATAACCTTAATTTCATCTCTCGGCAGAGGGTTAATCCGGATTTCAACTGTTCCGGGCTGAAGGAGCTTTTCATTTATCAATTGAAGCACAGTTTGGATGCTCATAGCATGTGTATTTTGATGTTAGGGGGCCAATAAACCGTTCGGTTTCTTTTGCCTGACTATTTAAACGGCCGCTTCAAAAAATGTTACCACTTTTATTTCCTTAATAATCAGATAGTTATGGAGGGATGTTTTTAAGTAACGCAACTTTTTCATCATTTTTTCCGTTTACACCTGATTTTTTCAAATTCCGAATCCATTTTATGCCATTTTTTACCCTGAACCCTGATGAGTAATTCTAATACAAAATATTCTTAATAAATACAAGGGCTTCAAAGTAATGAACCCTGTTATGTGGAAAAGAAATATCTCATTAGATATGATGACCGGTATTAATGTTCAATTTACCGCTTCATTTTGAATCATGTCTCTTCAACTAATTACAAATTATTACAACAGAGTTGATAAACTCATCCAATTCGGCGGCAGTAAAAAGGAAACCTCTGTTCGGAATGAGTTTTATAACCTACTAAGTCATTATGGTGAAAAGAAAAATCTGGTATTAGTCGCTGAGCTACCCGTTCGTGGAACTAAAGGCAGAGATGTAACTCCAGATGGAACCCTAAAAAATGTACTGCGTCTTGATTACGGATACTGGGAATCAAAGGATGAAGCATTAGACCTGGATGAAGAAATTGATAAAAAAGTCAAGAAAGGGTATCCGCTCAATAATATTTTATTTGAAGATAGCTTGCATGCTATTCTCTTCCAGGGAAGCCAGGAAGTTATGCGTATTGACATGCGCAAGCCTGAGGAACTTGATAGGATATTAACAGCGTTTATTTCTTTTGAAAAGCCGGAAATCAGGAAATTCAATGACGCTCTGGAACATTTTCAAAAGGATATCCCGGTAATTTTAAAAACATTACGTGAACGGATTGACGTTGCTGGAATGGATAATGTCAAATTCATATCCACAAGCCAAACATTTCTTGAGCTATGCCAAGCTGAAATTAATCCCGATATAACTCCTGCTGATGTAAGAGAAATGATGATTCAGCACATTCTCACCAGCGATATTTTCAATAAGATTTTTGACGACCCTGAGTTTCATCGACATAACAACATTGCCAACGAACTTGAAAATCTGAATGCCACGCTTTTCAATCATGGTGACCGGAAGAACCTTTTGGGTAGTATAGAACATTATTATGATGCAATTAATGCTGCTGCTGCTGGTATTGTTGACCATCATGAAAAGCAAAAATTCTTAAAAGCATTGTATGAAAACTTCTACAAAGCTTATAATCCCAAGGCCGCTGACCGGCTTGGTGTGGTATATACGCCAAATGAGATTGTCGATTTCATGATTGAGAGTACAAACCACTTGCTTGAAAAGCATTTTAAGAGATTACTCTGGGATAAAGATGTTGAAATACTGGACCCTGCGACAGGAACCGGCACCTATATATGCAACATGATTGATAAGTGCCCTCCGCAATATCTTGTCCATAAATATAAAAATGAATTTCACGCAAATGATGTGGCTATTCTTCCTTATTATATTTCTAACTTAAATATCGAATACACATTCAAGCAAAAAATGAAATATTATGAGGAGTTTAATAACCTCTGCTTTGTTGATACTCTTGATAATACTGATGCTCTTGCATATGGCGGAAAGCAGCACGGTTTATTTGGCTTCAGCAGTGAAAATTCAAGAAGAATTGTTGAACAGAATAAGCGAAAGATTTCTGTAATAATTGGCAATCCACCATATAATGCTAATCAGAAAAATGAAAATGAGAATAATAAAAACCGAGAGTATCCATACATAGATAAACGTATAAAGGATACCTTCATAAAAAACAGTACTGCTCAGAAAACAAAGGTATATGACATGTATGCACGATTCTACCGCTGGGCAATGGATAGAGTGGATAGAAACGGCATTATAGCATTCATTACAAACAGAAGTTTTATTGACAGCCGAACGTTTGATGGATTCAGAAGCGGGATAGAGGAGGATTTTGCGTATTGTTATATCATTGACACAAAAAGTGATGTTAGAACGAATCCTAAAATTGCTGGAACTACACATAATGTGTTTGGAATTCAAACAGGAGTAGCGGTAATGTTTTTGGTTAAGTCCGAAAAGAAAAAGGAGAATTGCAAAATAGAATTTGTTAGCCTAAATGATGAGTGGCGAAAGGAGGAAAAGTGGGAATGGTTTCGGAATAACAAATTAGAAAATATTGAATTTGAAAAAATAACACCTGACAAAAATCACAACTGGATTAATATTGCCAATACTGATTTCGAAAGTTTAGTACCACTGATTGATAGAACCGGCGCTAAGTCAATTTTTAATCTTAACAATCCAGGCGTTTCTACAAATAGAGATGATTGGGTTTATGACTTTGATAAAGAAACTCTTCTTAAAAAAATAAGTTATACAGTAAACACTTTCAATAATTTATTAGCTAAACAGAATAAGAATTTTCCTGATATTCTCAAGTGGAGTCATGTTCTTAAAAGAAAATTCGAGAGAAGTGAAAGGCTAAAATTCTTGCCGTCAAGTGTAACGATGTCTGCATACAGGCCATTCGTTAAGCAATATTATTACCACGACATCATGCTTAGTGATTTACTAACAACTTTACACTTTGAAATGTTTGGGCCTTCCTTGTCAAGCAAAAACATGGTGATAAACTATACCGGTCCAAATTCTGGAAAACCTTTTATGTCCTTGGCAACTAAATACGTTCCAGATTTACATTTTGTTAGCGCTGGTGCTGCTACACAGTGTCTGCCCCTTTACACATTCAATGAAAATGGTGAACAGGTTGAAAACATCACTGATTGGGGACTTGCACAGTTTATAACTTTTTATAAAGACCAGAAAATTAAAAAGATTGACATTTTTTATTATACTTACGCTGTCCTACATAATAGTGGATATCGAAAAAAATATGAACTGAACTTGAAACGTGAGTTTCCACGTATTCCATTATACCCAGAGTTTTGGAAATGGGTTAGTTTTGGAAACGAACTTATCGAATTGCATGTCAATTATGAAAAAGTAACAGCGTATCCTTTGGAAGTACATCAACATAAAATCAAATCAGAGGCTAAAAGGCAGAAGGAAATGTTTACAACTGCCAATGAACCACCACCTTTATTTGGTCATATACCTAAAAATAAGGTTAAGCTTAAAGCTGATAAAACTGCTGGATTAATTGAAATTGATGAACTCACTTTTTTAACCGGCATTCCAAAAGAAGCCTGGAATTACAAGCTTGGAAATCGCAGTGCTCTCGAATGGGTGCTTGACCAATACAAGGAAAAAAAGGTCACGGACCATACAATAGCTGAAAAATTTGACACGTATCGGTTCGCTAATTATAAGAGTGAAGTAATTGACCTCTTGAAACGTATCTGCACTGTGAGCATTGCAACCATGCGCATTATTAGTGAAATGGAAAAGGAATAGTAGAACTTATTTCTGTCGAAATTATTTAATGAGATGATTGTTGAGCGGAATTTAGAAAATGAAATGCATCAGTGGGACCTTTTCAAATCTTACGGTCAGTTCAATATTTATTTTGAAGCTACAATATCCAGGTATCGTCAATTGCTAATCGAGTTGGTTCGTAGATATTATGGTTTTGATGTTGATTGGGAAGATGAAGACGAAGAGCCAGTTACGGATAACCTTCAGGACCGTATTCTTAAAATTATTTTACACGATGATGGTGCAGGTGCAATAGTGGAGAAATGTCGTTCATGTTTCATGGACATTTCGTCTGCAAAGGTGAAAGCAATGTTAAAAATGAACGATGTTGAACCATTAACAATTTCAGAAAGGGATATTGATTTTGCAAAGGAAGTATTTAAACAAGGATTAGAATTGGTTAAACTTCGAAATATCATAATTCATTCACATTATGAAGGTGCTGGTTTTCTACCCTTATCAAGTTTAAAAGGAAAAAAGGATGCTAAAACAGCCAAAGGCTATGAGGAGCGGATATATCAATTTGATATTCTATTTTTCGACCAGGTAAATGCTCAACTTCAGGATTTAGAATATTTCGTTCATTCCATCTATTCCCTTGTTACTTTATCCTATGGAACAGATAATTTTTCTTTAGAAGATTTTAAGCGGATAAAAAATATGAGTTTTTCGACTACTGTGAATAAAGATTGATATAGCTGTAGCGATTAAGAAAATATTTACAACAAACTTAATCCAGATGGTACAAAACCACGCTGAGCAGGATAAGAACTTTATTCTATAATTTCCTTGGGTCTAAAATCCCTAACTCCTCTTAATTTGAAAAGCAAATCATTGATTAATTCTACTGCATGGGTTTTTATTTGGCTGAAGGTCCCATATTCCGGATAATTCTCATCGCATTTAAACAAGAATGTAATTAAATTACTGTAATCCTCTTTATCTTCTTTTGTTAAACACTCATCTGGGATGTCCCTGTAAAAATCGGAAAGAGAGATTAAATACTGCTCTACCGTGGACTTCTGAACGGTTTCCAAATTTAATTTTTCAGTAGCATCAAATAATCGTTTGTTTGACAAATAATCCTGTCGGGTATATTCCTCATTATAATCATTGATGGCATCTCTACGAGCTTTCTCATTGGCCTCCTCCAGGTCATCAGCATTTTTTAGCATGAATGACGGATACTGTTCTTCCAAGTCCTCCTTAAAGGATTGAACAGTTAATTCAACAAAGGAATCAGGAACAATACTGTCATCATCAGGTTCAATAGAAGCATAGTATTCAGCATCTGGCAAGTAATCATCAGCATGAGTAACCTCATTGTCCTTACTCCACCATTTTTTTAATGTGTCCTTAAAACCTAATCTTTGTGGCACATAAATATTTTTCTTTTTAAATGCGAGGTATTCCTTATGGTCTCCGGCCTTAAATTCCGCTATATCCAAAAGGCATTGGAAATTTGGCTTTTTCAAGGTCTTGTATACCTTCACCCATTCAGCAGTGGTAACTTCTTCCCCTGACTCGTTAAAATAAGTTTTTGATTCCATAATTCTTGTTGCCTTATCCAGATGGACAGCATCAACAAACCTTCCCATTCCTTTTACCCAATAATAAAGCCTGTTGAAGTACATTGTATGGAGGAAACGCTCAAATATCCGTGGTCGGTAAAATTCCCCGCTTAAACGGTCTTTTAAAGGTACAATCCATAGAATGTATATTCCCCGTTTGCTATACTGTAGAGTTCGTTTAATTATCCTCTTGTAGGTCATATAGCTTCTCTGGATTTCAATCACGACCCTTGGACTCTGGCCTTCTTCACTACCCATGAAGCCCACAATATCAGCAACGACCTTATCTAAACCTTTATCTTTATCTTCAGGGAATACTACTTCAGTTCTCCAATTTCCACGAGGATACCTTTCTATTAGGGAGTCACATATCTCAGTCTGACAAGCCTTATGAAATTCAATATCCTGTTGTCTGTAGACATCTGAAATTTTTGCAATGTGAAAAAAATGGTCGTCAATCCTGCTACAGTCTCTTACTCCCGCATCTGAATAGCATTCCGGACAATAAAACAAAGGAAGGCTTGTCTTCCCATTATTTGAATCTCTGTAACGTACAGCCTCTCTTGCATTGACGGGTTTATCATCACTGTGACAATTGGCGACTCCTTTCCTGAGACCAAGGCATAACGCTTCCTGGTCATTATATTTACTTATCATGTAATAGTCGTTTTTTGGGCAAAAGATGAATGGATGCCCTAATTTGGTAGGCCCAAATCTAACAACGACTAATTATGAATCCAAGGGATAGTTTTAAACAATAAAATGTATAATGGATTTGTAAATTCCTATTGCAATTATCAATCCCTATGCTATTCCTGACTTTAAGGACTTTCATTTTTAAATTGTAATAAGAAAAAAACAATTAGTTGATAAAAAATTGTCATGGTAGAAAGGCTCACATTGTTAGACAGCACAGTATACCGTAATGTTAAATTGGTTTGTAAGTGTGGTGGTTTAAAATAAGAAAAAAAAATTTGGAAAAAAATTTTCTACCCCGATTATAGGGAGTGGGTGGCTTAAAAAAGCTTCAAATTTTTTTGAAAAAATATTTCACGCCGGACTACTGCATAAGCGGGAGCGCCTTTCTTTACTGCCTTAAATTAAATACGACTGCAGTTTTGGGGGCTTAAATTACACTCTTATTTAAGCATGTTAAAAGTAAGAACTACCTTTTTATTCTTATATATTCCATCCGAAACAAATTATGTAAGATTTCTTCCTAACATTTTGTATATCACGTATCCTGTAAGAATACAGTTCATCAATCGGATATTTTTGTCATAAACATTCATCATTTCCTTAAGATTAGTATAATATGGGTCAACGACTTCAAGTCTTCATTCATATCCACAATCCAGCCATCAAATTGCTGAGTGAAGTTACTGCACTTACAAGAAGAAAGGCATCGGGAGAACAAGTTGATAGAAAACGTTTAGTTGTCCAAATGCAAGCCTATGAAACTGCCTTTGGTAATGGAGAAACTACTAACATAGCATATCATCATCAATGGATGTACGGAAGGAGCGCACTGGTTGCAGCAAGTAATGTACTGCTGTTTAATAAATATTCTGACCATGGCAACCCTTTTAAACCTGAAAATGAATTTTCAGGAGCAACTATTATTGATGCTATTTCCCATGTTCTATCCAGCTTCAACTGCCCACTGGCTCGTAAAATAAACAGTTCAGGACTTGAGCCTTTTCGTTTGTTAAATTTCGTTGAGCCTGAATTTCAAAAGGACTGTTGCCGTGGTGACAATAACGATGGAATTATTGTGATTGATTGTATTAACCATAAATATGGCTTCGTTAATATTCATGGCGATTCTACCATAGAGCAACTGCCTTATTTAGAACCTGTGTCTGCAGAAAAATACGTCAAACTGTACTATCCGGAATGTAATGATGATAGCAGGACAGCAAACATATCAGAAAAAACAGAGTCAGACATCCTTGAACATTACAGGCAGAATAGACAGTTAAATAAAGTCTTCTTAAGGCCGTTCAAAGAATTTCCGGTTATGACGAAAGATTGGATATTCCGGTCAAACTGACCACCTTTTTTCAGAGTAATGTGACCACCCTATTCCGGAGCAAACTGACCCCTCTTTTATAAGTCAAAAATTCCACCTTTTTTCAAGTTATTTAAGCTGCTTTGTATGGTGTAAAGTTAAATGATTTCTGGTTCTGTATTTACTTCTCTTTTTTTCCTTAGAGATTCTCCATTTAATTCAATGCGGTGGGCATCATGAACTATTCTGTCCAGGATTGCATCAGCAATGGTTTGCTCACCGATTATTTCATGCCATTTGTTAACCGGCACCTGCGAGGTGATCATCGTAGATGCCTTTCCGTGTCTGTCTTCAATGATTTCCATCAGTGCTGCTCTGCTCTGACCATCCAGTGGATTTATTCCAAAGTCATCGATGATAAGCAGATCCTGTTTTTCCATTCGTGTAACCTCCCGTATATACGACCCATCTGCTTTAGCCATCTTTAATCGAGGGAATAATTTAGTGCTGTGCAAGTACATTACCTTGAATGATAACGCACAGGCCTGATGGCCCAAGGCTGAAGCAAGATAGCTTTTTCCTATTCCGGTACTTCCGGTAATCAGTACGTTTTCCTTATTCCTGATAAAATTGCATTCTGCCAGTCGCATGACCACGTTTTTATCCAGCCGGTTGTTTTCATAATGAATTTGCTCAACAGATGCTTTATAGCGGAACCTGGCCTGATTTAAATTCCGGTGAAGCCTTTTATTATAGCGTTCATCCCATTCCGAGGATACCATAAAAGAGATCATCTCATCGGCGGTGAGATCATTCATTTTGCCTGATTCCAGGCTTGTCCGGAAGGCTCTTGCCATTCCGGTGAGTTTCATTTTACTCATTTTTTCTAATGTTTCTGTGTTCATTGTTTTTGCTTTTTATTAATTAGTTATAGTACGCTCCACCTCGTATATTCTCATGTACGGGCATGGATGATGGTTCCTGTTCCAGATCAGGATTGAACTTGTCAAGACCTTTGAATAATATTTTTTCAATGATCTTGTAATGATACAGACCGTAATCAGACGCTCTGTTACAGGCATTGATCAACCGGTCCACTCCCAATCGTTTAGCAAACGATAAAATCCCCTGGCAGGATTTATATGCCTGTTCAGGATGTGCTTTGCGTATGAGGACCTGCTCAATATATTTTTCTATATCAGGATGCAAGGCCCTTGCCTGACTTAAAAAATGTTCCGGATTCCATTCTGCCACATACCTGTGCTGTGTGGCCAGATGCTCCGGTAAGGTGGAATAGTTGTGAGGACTTTTAATTCTTGGATGTGTAGCAATAAGCTCATACCGGTAATAGATCTCTACAGTGGACCTGGCATACAGGATCTTTATTTTTTTTCCGGTGTACTGATACGGAACGCTGTAATAGTGTTTATCGCATGACAGGCATACGTGGCCGTTTTTCATTACAGTAACAGTAAGCTGTTGCCTCATTTCAAAGCGGGTTTGAGGTAAGGGCTGAAGGGTGACCTTCTCCATCTCTTCGAACTGTTGTTTCCTGGAATATTGTCTTCCTTGTAATGTAATACTGTTATACTCTTCCAGCAGTTCAGCAATAGCAGCATTGATTTGTTCCAAACTAAAAAACTCTCTGCCATAGAGCTTAGTATAAATGCGATTGTAAGCAATCTTTACAGCTCCTTCCACCAGGGATTTATCCTTTGGCCGGTATACCCTTGCCGGTAATACCGCCATGCTGTAATGCTGTGCAAACAGTTCAAAGTTTTCATTGAGCTTGGGTTCGTAAGGATTGCTTTTTATTACCGCTGATTTTAAATTATCCGGAACAACAGCCAAGGGACTTCCTCCAAAATAATGCAATGCATTTTCGCACGCCGCGATAAAATCATCTTTCTTTTGGCTTTCAACAGCTTCTATATACGTTAACTGGCTTGCACCAAGAATGGCCACAAAAACTTCTACCGGCTTTAATTCTCCCGTTACCCTGTCAATGATCTTCAGTCGCTCTCCTGCAAAGTCAACGAACATTTTATCCCCTGCCTTGTGTTCCATGCGCATGGAGGGATGCGACCGTTTCTTCCACAGGTTGTAATAATGGTACCAGGAGGTCTGCTGATAACCATCTGGATTTTTTTCAATGTATTCTTCCCACAGCTTTAAAAGCGTCATTCCACGTCGTTTTAATTGCTTTTCTGCATACGGAAAGAACTTGTAAAGCACTTGCAGCTTTGTTGCCGGTATCATAGGCATATCACTCCTGAACAGATTATCCAGGTCATGGTCCTTCAACCTGCCCAGCTCGTCATAACTGATCCTCAGTGATAAAAATTGATTGATGTGCCGTCGTACGGTATTGCGTGATATCCGCTGTATCCGGGCAATGGACTTTTTAGAGTGTCCATCGCAATGCATCTTTAAAATTTGTCGTAACTTGCTCATGTTAATCAGGTTGTTTGCCATAGTTTTCTTGCTGTTGATAATCCAATATCAACTTCAAAAAAACTTTAACAAAACAGCATGAAAACAACTCAAACAAGGGTGGTCAGTTTGGACCGAAATAAAGGGGTCAGTTTGCCCCGGAAAAAGGGGGTCAGTTTGCTCCGGAATTAGGGGGTCAGGTTATCCGGAATATCCACACTATCAGTGAAATTTGCGGATGAAATAATAGCAGCAAAGGAAGTCTTGCTCTTCTTAAAAATATAGACTTTTCCGTGTAGTTTGTTATTAATTGAAATTTCGCATGCCACTCGCTTTTCTTTAATCTCTGGAAAATCAACAATTGATAATAATGAACCAATTTTTTTAATTTGTTCAAAGGAATTTGGTAAAAGTGTTGTTATAAGGTGAATTTTTTGCAGCTGGCTCATATTAATTTCACTTAAAAAGTCAGTAAAATCGCCCATTAGAAAAGGGCTTGCTATGAGCACTTCTTCCGAACTTTCGAATAATTCTTTCAATCGCTTTGAATGATTGTCTGTATTGGACAAATTATTAATCAGTCTGTATGTTTGATTTTGCATCCTAAAATTTCATTTTTATTATTGTTATTAATCCAATGGAAGCGCCAATTAAGCCAGTAAAAATAGACGACCAAAAACTTATCCTATCCCGTAAATCCTTTTCTTCCTTTCTTATTGAACTTCGAACAAGTTCAAAGCCTTTAGTGGTCAGTATAAAGCGGTCACCTTCATAATCATCGAAATTATGCTTATAATAATATACTTCATTTTTTTCAGGCATTTCTATGATAAGCCTATCACACTTCCTTTGGAAATAGTCAGTTTTAACAAATTTTATCCAGTCTTCAAGTTCAATACCACGGATACCCAAGTGGTTCAGTTCGGCACAATACTCTGGAGTATTGGGAGCATTGTTTTTCACAAAATCTGCTAACTCCTTATCCATTAAAATGCTTTGCCTATGTAGCTTAAAAAGAAGAACTTTATATCTTACGTAATTTAACATTCCATTTTTATTGATTAAATCTACCCCGATGAGCTAACAATTTTCCTTGAAGAGTTTGTTGACAGGGATGAATATTTATTTGAATATTGTCTTATTGAGAAATGTCATTAAAAAATCATTTGCAATTTCGAAATTTTCCCTTTGTTCATTAATTAAATGCATTTGCTTAACGCCATGAAAAAGATTGTTTCTGAAACGATATACAATGATAATCATCGCCAAAATTCTTTCGTTGGTCCCAACTAAATTTCCCAAAAGAACATCCCGTACAAAAGGTTCACGGTTGTTCGGCTGGAAATTTAGGAACGGGTATCGTGCATTTATTGCTCCGTTTTCAATGTATCTTTGCTGGAAGTAGGTTAGAAAACGAATAAAATCTTCCATTTGCAGATTATTAGCAGCAAGACATAGGTCAACAACGGGGATTGAAAAATGATTGCCGCATACTTTAGACTCGAATACATTCCAAAGCAAGGAAAAATCTTTAATGTTGATTAGCTCATCTTCCTGAAAATTAACGTTGAATTTTAGATTAATCCACCCTGTGACCATTGTTGGTGGTAACGCATTTAAGTTGCCCTTGGGAACCTCCATTTTAATCAATTTAGCAATCCTAATTTGTCAAATAAAATTTTATTCCTTCGTCTCGCATCTAACAAAAGCTTATCGAAACTAATTATTTCAACATACAAATTGTAGTTTGGATTAAAAAACATGTATCCATCGTTATCAGGCATGGGTGTAAAGGAAGCATCTTTGGAAAAAACCCGGAGCTTTGGAGTTAAATCGCAGATTATATATGCATATAATCGGGTACCTGCCTTAATGTCAAAAGTTCTACCATTTTTGTCCAAAACCTCACCAGCTAAAATTTGACGAGCATATTTATTTATTTGAGAAATGGGATTTTCCTCGTCCGTATAATCATCACGCATTGGTCGTTTAAATTCAATTAAAACAATTGATTGGTATGGCTTTTCACTCTCGTTAAATGCAAATGAGTTATTCAAAATTAATAAATCAGGTCTTTCTTTGGATTTTGATTCCAAATGTTTGATTGATTTAAATGGAATATCTGATGCCAGGTACTGATGATAAGATAAACGCTCATCAATCATCCATAGATTATGGTCATCGTAGTTGATATTATCCGAGGTTGTCTTTAATGGAAAAATTAAATTATGAATAACATCCTCCCTTGAAAATTTGCCATCAATAGATTTTTTTAAATGGCTTTCAAATAAATCAAGAATAACTTTTCTATGAAGAATATATTCACTTAATTTAGAAGCACCGATATCAATAATTTTCGCATATAGTTCTGGGTGTTTTACTTGGAATTCCTTTGATGATTTACCCTCTTCAATATCCTTAATTGCCTCGTTGGTTTCCTCTTTTACCTCTAACTCAAGTTTTTGTTCAATTTTAAACAGTTCAATTTCCATTTTTTCCGGGGTGAGCCCAGAAGGGATTTTTTTTACATCAGCTTTTTTATACTTCAATAACTTTTTAAAACGGGGCCGCTCGCTAATAAAACGAACTACCCTTTCCATGCGAGTGTCGGAAAGGTTTTCAATTACTTCTTTCAGCTCCTTCTCTACTATTTCAACAATACGTTCACGGACTTCCTCTTTAGAAATAAACTCACTCAGCTCCAATTCCGGCTGAGCGTAATCTGGTTTATCAAAATTAATTTGTGTACGGTCCTCTGAAACATTTTTATCAAAATATGGGCCGGTTACATAAACTGCTACAGAGTAGTTTTCACCTGCTGCATCTGAAAGCCAGCCATCAAGTTCAGGAATATATGTACCTAATTTTTCATTTTCTACTTCTCTGGTATCCGCACAATAATGGATTTTATTATCCAATTTACCTGCATATAGTTTTACAAAAATAACTTCAAAATCTTCATTCTTAATTTGAAAAGGATGTTTAACGACTTTTCCCTTCGTAAATAGTTGAAATCTGTCATTCACATAAAAGCTGACTTCACCATCAATAATTTTAATACGAGGCACAATTGGATTTAAGAAGAACGGAAAACAATGTTCGATGATTTTTAAGGCTATGTCCTCTGGGTCTTGATTACACCATTGCTGATAATTTGATTTCATATTCAACAGTGTAATTGTTGTCTGCCGGTTTAAAGGTAGTGGTGATGTCTCCAATAATGCGTTTTCAATTCCGTTCCGAGTCATTTCAAATGAAAATCCCCTTTTATACCATATTCCATTTTCTTTAAAGGTGCTCTCAATAATTGCTTTTTCAAAAGCCCTTAACCAAGTGAATCTACCTATACCTTTTCCACCTTTTATTTCCTTATAGGTGGAATGAGCAAAATCGAATGAAGTAAAATTATTTTCAGTGAAGCCAATTCCATTATCCCTGATTATTATTGAAATGATTGATGGTTGCTTATGACCATCCACTTCCAATGAGGTTTGCTTTGAACGAATAAGTTCAATTTCAATTTGTCCGGGTTTGGTCGATGACTCTTCCTCTATTGCATGAATTGAGTTTACTGTTGCTTCAAATAACGGTAACAACGTATGGATTTTAGCCAGCCCCTTTTCTTTTACTTTTCCTCGAATATCTACTTGCATGATTGTATTACAGTCAAATGTGTTTGGGTAATAATAATAAATTTTTATGTTTAAAAATTATTTTTTGCAAATTGTTTTTCAGAGGAAAAATAAATTAATGCGGAAATGCCGGAATCCCCACAATGGTCTGGCAATCACAAGCTATAGATTCCAGTAAGTTGCTCATATTAATGTCTTACCTCACCTTCATTGTCACATATAAGCCCACTAAAAAAGCCCTATGTCCAATTAAAGAAAAATCACTTCTGCCTCATTGTTTTTGAACCTTGTAGGTCCACTTGCCTTGTTCTGTTTGAAGATTCAAAAAATATAATCCTGTAGCCACTTTACTCATATTGATTGTAGTTTCAAATGAGTTGTTTGAAGCGATAATTATTTTTTCTTCTAACTTTTGTCCAATTACATTGGTAAGGTTTATTTTAATGATGTTACCCTTAAAATTAGAACCAAATATGTTTAAAAAATTGCTGGTTGGATTTGGGAAAATTGTCAATAGTCCTGGCGTTGAACTATATTCCACTAATCCTATTCCAATTATAGCAATGCAATTGCTTGTGTCTATACAACCACTATTATCATTAATAACTACCGAGTAACATCCATTAATTGTAGCAATACATGTGTCAGAAAAACATGGTGAAAATGCTATTGAATCTCGGAACCATGCATATGTGAAAGTAGGTGAATAGGGAGATGCAATTAATATGGTATTGGAAGTTACATTAATGACAGCATTTTGAGAAAAATTTATATTATGAGTATTAGTAGTTGAACATCCGTTAATATTATAAACTGTAATTGTATATGTCCCTGAACTGCTCACATTGGTACACTGGGTTGTTGCTCCGTTTGACCACTGGTAAGAACTCATTCCAGCACATGCGCATAACTGAGGCGATGTTCCAACGCATGCGGTTGAAGGTCCGGAAACTGAACATGATAATCCAGTAAAGTTTATCACATGGGTACTGGTGGCCGTGCAACCAGTCCCGTCATTCACCGTTACGGTATATGTCCCTGAACTGCTCACATTGGTACACTGGGTTGTTGCTCCGTTTGACC
>JADMIO010361626.1_pt1 | contig 29832 bp, 33 predicted proteins | sample 8958161 | NCBI WGS metagenome assembly JADMIO01 (sample SAMN16585339, study PRJNA669376) | soil metagenome | isolation source: Crop rotation soil | place: USA: Cullars Rotation, Alabama | collected 2011 | reverse complement strand
TCGGCGGGCTGGCGGCGGCGGCCGGCGTGTTCCTGGGCGGGCTGGTCACCGACATCGTCGGCCGCGTCTCGACCCGCGCCTATCCGCTGGTGCCCGGGATCGGCTTCCTGATCGCCGCGCCGCTCTATGTTTTCGCCTTTCAGCAATCGACGCTGGTCGGCATCGCCACCTTCGTGATCGCGCCCCTGGTGCTGCAGTACCTCTACCTCGGCCCGACGTTCGCGGTGACCCACAACCTGGTCGAACCGCGCATGCGGGCCACGGCCACGGCGCTGCTGTTCCTGCCCATCAACCTGATCGGTCTCGGGGTCGGGCCGGTTTTCGTCGGGCGGTTGTCGGACTACCTCGCGACGCGCGCGTTCGGCGGTCACAGCCTTGGCGATTTCGCCAGCGCCTGCCCCGGCGGCATGGCCGCGCCGGGCGCCGCCGCCGACTTGGCCGCCGCCTGCGGGACGTCCTCGTTCGAGGGGGTGAAGTGGGCGATCATCATCACCGCCGGCGTCTTCTACGCCTGGGCCGGGCTGCACTACCTCTACGCCGGCCGCTCGGTAAAGCGCGACCTCGAGGCGGCCAACGCGCGGGCCTGATCCCTAGGGCTGGGGAACGTCGTCGTTGATCGGCACGCCGGCGCAGGTGATCGTGGTCACCAGCGGGCAATAGGAGTCGTCCTCGAGGCACCGGACCGTGTCGCCACCCTCCGCCGTCGTCCACTTCTCGAAGTGGTCGTAGCCCCACTTCTCGCACCAAGCCTCGCCCAGGTCCTCGCCGCAGCGCCGCTCGCGGTCAATCACCTCACAGAAGGCCAGCTGGTGGAAGCCATCGGTGCGCGGCTCCGGCACGGTCGTCATCAAGGCGGGGAATTGGGCCGTCGTGTCATTGGGCTCATCAGCCGCGGTCGATGCGGATGCGGCAGCGGCGAGGGCGGCGATGAGGGCGACGGCGACGAGCTTCATGGCCTCACCCTAGCACGGCTTCGGCTTGACACTGGGCCGCGCGCGTTGTCTCAGGCCCGCCCATGATCCCCCGCTATTCCCGCCCCGAAGCCGCCGCCCTGTGGACGCCGGAAACCCGCTACCGCATCTGGTTCGAGATCGAGGCCCACGCCGCGACCGCCATGGCCGAACTGGGGACGATTCCCAAGGACGCCGCCGAGGCCATCTGGACCAAGGGCAGGGACGCGCAATTCGACGCCGACCGCATCGACGAGATCGAGCGCACCACCAAACACGACGTCATCGCCTTCCTGACCCACGTGTCGGAAATCGTGGGACAGGAGGCGCGCTTCCTGCACCAGGGCATGACATCATCCGACGTGCTGGACACCTGCCTGGCCGTCCAGCTGGCCCGCGCCACCGACCTGCTGATCGCCGACGTCGACCTGGTGCTGGCGGCGCTGGAGCGCCGCGCCTTCGAGCACAAGCTGACGCCGACCGTCGGCCGCAGCCACGGCATCCACGCCGAGCCCACCACCTTCGGCGTCAAGCTGGCCGGCTTTCACGCCGAGTTCCAGCGGGCCCGCCAACGCCTGGTGACGGCGCGGGCCGAGATCGCCACCTGCGCCATTTCCGGTGCGGTGGGCACCTTCGCCCAGGTCGACCCCCGGGTTGAGGAATACGTCGCCGCGAAGATGGGCCTGACCGTCGAGCCGGTCTCCACCCAGGTCATCCCGCGCGACCGCCACGCGGCCTATTTCTGCGCCCTGGCCGTCGTCGCGTCCTCGGTCGAGCGCCTCGCCGTCGAGATCCGCCATCTGCAGCGCACCGAGGTGCTGGAGGCAGAGGAGCCGTTCGACCCGGGCCAGAAGGGGTCGTCGGCCATGCCGCACAAGCGCAACCCGATCCTGACCGAGAACCTGACCGGCCTGGCGCGCCTGGTCCGCTCCGCCGCCACCCCGGCGCTGGAGAACGTGGCGCTGTGGCATGAGCGGGACATCAGCCACTCCTCGGTCGAGCGCGGCATCGCGCCGGACGCCACCATCCACCTCGACTTCGCGCTGCGCCGCCTGGCCGGCGTGGTCGAGCGGCTGGTGGTCTATCCCGAAAACATGGCCAGGAACCTCGATCGCCTGGGCGGACTGGTGCACTCCCAGCGCGTGCTGCTGGCCCTGACCCAGAAAGGCGTCAGCCGAGAGGACGCCTATGCGGCGGTGCAGTCCAACGCCATGAAAGTCTGGCGCGGCGAAGCCAACTTCATCGACGTCCTCAAGGCCGACCCGGTCGTGCGGCCGGCGCTGACCGACAGCGAACTGGAGGCCCTGTTCGATATCGGCCACCACACCAAACACGTCGACACGATCTTCCAGCGCGTGTTCGGGCGGGCCTGACTGGAAAGCAAAGGGCCGCCCCGTTGCCGGAGCGGCCCTCGAAACTCGTGTCCTGAGGCTTTTGCCTACTCGGTGTAGCGGTACTCGCTGATCTGGCAGACGTTGATCTGCGAACGGGTCAGCTCGTCGCCGTCATCGAAGACGGCCTTGAAGTCGAACAGGCAGGCGCCCGAGCCGTCGTCGATGTTGATCATCACCGACTGGCCGGCCGGTAGCACGCGCTGGCCCAGGATGTCCTCTTCCCAGGTCGTGCGGCTGGAGTTCGACGCATAGAAGCGCACCATGGTGTGGCGCGTGTCGTTGATGATGCGGACGCGACGGTCCTCGGCCTGGGCCGGAGCCGAAGCGAGGCTGGACAGGGCAATGGCGGCGCCGAGGGCCGCAGCGACTTTGGTAAAGCTCATGGCTCTCCCCTCTGGTCAGACGTTGACGGGCGCGTGGGAGGCCCCCCGACGCGCCATTAAGATCATGTAATGTGACGCTGGAATCAAGTCGGATAACGACGATACCCGTGCCGATTGTCACGGCGGGCGTCGACTTCTCCTGCGCGGTGAATCCGCGCCGGGATCGGGCGCGGCGGGAATGATCGTCCGCCGCGCCCTTTCCGTTGTCCGTGAAGGCCTGGACCTACTCGGTGTAGCGGTACTCGCTGATCTGGCAGACGTTGATCTGCGAACGGGTCAGCTCGTCGCCGTCATCGAAGACGGCCTTGAAGTCGAACAGGCAGGCGCCCGAGCCGTCGTCGATGTTGATCATCACCGACTGGCCGGCCGGTAGCACGCGCTGGCCCAGGATGTCCTCTTCCCAGGTCGTGCGGCTGGAGTTCGACGCATAGAAGCGCACCATGGTGTGGCGGGTGCCGTTGATGATGCGGACGCGACGGTCCTCGGCCTGGGCCGGGATGGCGGCGATGCTGGAAAGCGCCAGCACAGCGCCAAGAGCGGCCGCGCAGCGCGCGGCGGTTTTCGAAAAGGTCATTAGGTTTCCCCTCGTCACAAAGAACGCGCGCGGGAGGCCCCCCGGACGCACGGCCAAGCCTCTGCTACCGCAGAGCTCCATGCAAGAGAGATAACGGAGATACGTCGGAAAAATTTGTGCTTTTCGCCCGGGCGCGGCGCCCGGAGCGCACCTATTCGCCCGAACGGACCTGTTCGCGGGCCTGGGCCAGCAGTTCGTCCATCTTCATGCGGACGTCGCCTTCGGTGGCGGAATCGCCGGCGCTCTTCAGGTCGCCGAACACCTTGCGCAGCACGTCTTCGTCGCCCGGCAGCTCGAAATCCGACTTGATCACGGCCTTGGCGTAGTCGTCCCGGTGCTGGCCTTCGAGGCCCATGCGCTCGGCCGCCCAATGGCCCAGCATGCGGTTGCGGCGCGCCGTGGCCTTGAATTCCTGCTCCTGGTCGAGGGCGAACTTGCCCTCGAAGGCGTTTCCGCGGTCGTCAAAGGTCGTCATAGCCGGGCGCTCCAATCGAGCCGTGATCTAGCCACCCCCTTGCGCAAACGCAACGGCGCTTGCGTTCGCGGCGCGTGGAATATGGCTCGTGCGTCGGCTTGCCGACACGCGCGCGCTGTTTGCGCCGCAACATTGGTTCCGCTAAAGTCCGCCCCCATATTCCGAGAGGTCGATTCCGGGGCAAGCGCGCGCCGATCCAGATGCGAAATCTGGGCTCGCGCGTTTTTTCGTTCCCGGTCCGCCCCCTCACCGGGAGAAAGCCCCGACCATGAGCACCGCACGCCGCAAGAAGATCTACGAAGGCAAGGCCAAGATCCTTTACGAGGGTCCCGAGCCCGGCACGCTGATCCAGTATTTCAAGGACGACGCGACCGCCTTCAACGCCCAGAAGAAGGCGGTGCTGGAAGGCAAGGGGGTGATCAACAACCGCATCAGCGAGTACATCATGACTCGCCTGAACGGGATCGGCGTCCAGAACCACTTCATCAAGCGCCTGAACTTGCGCGAGCAGCTGATCAAGGAAGTCGAGATCGTCCCGCTCGAGGTGGTCTGCCGTAACGTGGCGGCTGGCTCGCTGTCCACCCGCTTCGGCCTGCCGGAAGGGCAGGCACTGCCCCGCTCGATCATCGAGTTCTACTACAAGGACGACAAGCTGGGCGATCCGCTGGTCACCGAGGAACACGTCACCGCCTTCAACTGGGCCACGACCCAGGAGATCGACGACATCTTGGCCACGACGCTGCGGGTGAACGACTTCCTCTCGGGCATGTTCGGCGCGGTCGGCATCACCCTGGTGGACTTCAAGATCGAGTTCGGCCGCGTCTGGGAAGGCGAGTTCAGCCGCGTCATCCTGGCCGACGAGATCAGCCCCGATAGCTGCCGCCTGTGGGACAGCGCCACTAGCGAGAAGCTGGACAAGGACCGCTTCCGCCGCGATCTCGGCAATGTCATCGAGTCCTACACCGAGGTCGCCAAGCGCCTGGGGATCATGAAGGACATGCCCACCGTGATTCAGGGAGGCCTGCATTGAGCACGGCTCAAAAAGTCCGGGCCAAGGTCCACGTATTCCTCAAGCCCGGCGTCCTGGACGTCGAGGGCAAGGCCGTTGAGGGCGCCCTGCACGGTCTCGGCTGGAAGGACGTCGCCAACGTCCGCGTCGGCAAGACCATCGAGTTCGACCTTCCCGAAGGCGGCGACCCCGAGGCCGAGGTGAAGAAGATGTGCGAGACCCTGCTCGCCAACACCGTGATCGAAAGCTACCGGGTCGAGGTCGCCTGAACGGCGAACGCGGCCTCCGCGCGCAAGCTGGCCAGGAACTCGGCGGCCGCCGGATCGGCGTCCGACCGGCGGCACACGTGTACCCGCGAGACCGCGTCGGGATCGGCGAGCGGTTCGAAGCTCAGGCCCTGCGGCCAAAGCCGCTGCAATGACTGAGGGGCGATGGCGACCCCGAACCCCATCCGCACCATGGCCAGGATGGTCGCCCATTCCTGCGCTTCCTGAGCGACTTGCGGGCGCGCGCCGGCGCGCGCGAACAGCGCATCGATCTGGTCATAGAGCGCCGGTGCATTGGCGCGCGGAAACGAGACATAAGGCTGGTCATGCAGGTCCGCGACGCCGACAGGGCGGCCGGCGAGCCGATGGTCTTCAGGCGTTACGAGGCAGAAGGGCTCCGCGAACAGGATCTCATTCTCGATCTCCGGGTCCTCGACCGCGGAGGCGCGGATGAAAGCGACGTCGAGCTCGCGCGCTTTCAGCATCCGCAGCTGCCGCGCGCTGGAAACATCGTGCAGACGAAGCGCCACGTCCGGACGCCGGGCGCGGTAGGCCTCGATCGACTTGGGCACGAAGGTGGCCAGAAGCCAGGTGGGCAGACCGATAGACAGAATTCCGGCCTCTCCGCGCCTGATCCGCGCGACCCCCTCGAATCCTCGACCCGCTTCGCCCAGGGCCGCGCGGAGATGCGGGAGCAGCGACTCGCCGGCCCTCGTGAGCCGAACTCCCGGGCGCCGCTCGAACAGGGCTTCCCCCGCGGCCGCTTCGAGACGCTGGATCAGAGTGCTGAACAGAGGCTGGGCCACGCCCAGCGCCCGGGCGGCCCGGCCGAAGCCGCCATGATCGGCCAGGGCGACCGCCGCCTGGAGATGGCGAAGCTCGAGGCGATTTATGCGTGATCCGAATGTCGCCATGCCAATTCATGCGTTAGACGCATGATCCATGCGTGTCTAGCGTCCCGTGCGTGAGCATTGGAGAGCGTAATGCGTTGGCGGGTTCTGTGCGGCGTGGTGTTGACGTTGACGGCGGCCGAAGCGAAGGCCACGCCCGCGCCGGCGGACCAGTCGATCGTCGCGATGGACGTCTGGCTCCAACGGTTCTCGGACTATGGCTACAGCATTTCCATTCTGTCGGCGCGAGACGGCAAGGTCGTGCTCAACCGCGCCTACGGGCCCGGGCTGACCACCCGCTCCGTTTTCGAGACGGCCTCGCTCGCCAAGCAGTTCACGGCCACGGCGGTGCTGAAGCTGGCGCAAGACGGCCGGCTGAGCCTGTCGGATCCCGTCACGCGCTTCTTCCCCGAGGCGCCGGCGGCCTTCGCGGACGTCACCGTCGACCACCTGTTGGCGCACACCTCGGGCATCCGCGACGACTACGGCCTCTACGCCGCCGAGCCCGACCTTTCGCGAGACGCCTTCCGGGCGCGCATCCTCGCTCGCCCCCTCGGGAGCCGGCCCGGCGAGGAGTGGGATTACTCCAACGACGGTTACGCCCTGTTGGCCATGATCATCGAGAAGGCGTCCGGGGAGCCCTACACGGACTATCTGCGGCGCATCCTTTTCCAGCCCGCAGGATTGAAAGACACCGGCTTCATGGGAGACGACCGGTGGCTGGCCGCGCGCCGCCCGGTGCCCTTCGGCGGAACCAACCCGCCGTACGCCAGGACCAGCCGCTGGGTATCGTGTCTCGGTCCGGCCTGCATCGTCACCAATCCTTCCGACCTGTTCCGTTGGGAAACGGCGGTGGAGCAAGGACGCGTCCTGTCTCCGGCCATGCGAGCCAAGCTAACCGAACCGCAGATCTAAGTGTTCAGGCCGGTGCTCAGCTACGCGCGGGGCTGGTGGGTGCGAAAGGCAGAGTTTGCGTCCGGCCCGGTGCTGAACATCTTTCACTCCGGCCTGTCCGAGGACGGCTTCAACGCCTGGTTCAGCCGCTATCCCGACCGGGGCGTCAGTCTGATCTACGCGTCGCAGCAATCCTGGGAAGGCGTCCCCCTGCGCGAGGCGCTTTTCGCCGCCGGGCCCGGGCCGGGCCCGCTCGAATCCATTCTGTTCGGCGGGCCGGTCGTCATGCCGCCGCCGGTCACGCGCACCCCTGACCTTTCGCGCCTGGCGGGGCGTTACCGCCTCGAGGGCGGCGCCTGGGTCGACGTCGAAATCGAAACGCCGTTCCTCAGGCTGACGCCGCATGGTCAGGCCGCCTTCGACCGCTTCATCCCGGCCGGGTCGCCGGCGGACGCACCCGCCGTCCTCGGCGCGGCGACCACGCGCACCCAGGCGATCCTCGCCGCCCTGGTCGAGGGCGACGGCGAGCCCTTCCGCAAGGCTACGGGCGGACGCACGGACGGTTACGAACTTCCGCCGCCGGCGGTGTCACGTTTCGAGGTGCTCGGCTCCTATCCTGTCTGGCCGCTCTCGGCGACCCGGCGCTCGGCGGTCACCCATGTCCTGATCACGTCGGGCGGCGCTACACGGCATTACCACTTCAGCTGGGACGACGAATCGCTGGGCGGCGTGTGGGCCGACGACCAGCCGACCCTGCCACGGTTCCGCGCCGTAGGCCCCATGAGCTTCGCCAACCTGCATCCGCTGCAGCGCACAGGCGCCCGGGTCAGCTTCGACGGCGACGTACTGCTCATGGGCTCGGCCCGGGCAAGGCGGGAGCCCTAGAAGGAGCGCCCCACAAGGACGCCTGGCGACGGGGGTGGCCGCCGCCCATCTGACGGGCGACAGACCGCCCGAACCCTGCTACAGGCCCGCGCCATGAAAGCCGCCGTCATCGTTTTCCCCGGCTCCAACTGCGACCGCGACTGCAAGGTCGCGGTCGAGCGTTCGACCGGCGCGCCTGTCGAGATGGTCTGGCACCAGGAGACGGCCCTTCCCGCCGGACTGGACCTGATCGTGCTGCCCGGGGGCTTCGCTTATGGCGACTACCTGCGCGCCGGGGCCATGGCGGCGCTTTCGCCCGTCATGCAGGCGGTGAAGGCCGAGGCCGAGCGCGGCGTGCCGGTGGTCGGCATCTGCAACGGCTTCCAGGTGCTGTGCGAGGCTGGCCTGCTGCCCGGCGCCCTCATGAAGAACGCCGGGCTGAAGTACGTCTGCAAGCCGATCGAGCTTGAGATCACCAACGCCCAGACCCGTTTCACCGCCGCCTACGGCTCCAAGCGCCGGGTGACCATGACCCAGGGCAACGGGATGGGGAATTTCGTCGCCGACGAGGCCACGCTGGACCGCATCGAGGGCGAGGGCCAGGTGGTGTTCCGCTACGTCGAGAACCCCAACGGCTCGGCCCGCGACATCGCCGGGATCATGAACCAGCGGGGCAATGTGCTGGGCATGATGCCCCACCCCGACCGCGCCTTCGAGGAAGAGCTGACCTCGGCCGACGGCGCCGACCTGTTCCGCAGCGTGATGGCCGCGGCCTGACACCCCCGATTGAACGGGGTTGTCAGGGGTCAAATTCTAATTATTGACGTATTTTCAGTATCTTAGCTTGCCGACTTACTGCCGCCCGTCGCGGCGATCTGGCTTCACCTCTTCGACCTCGTCCTCGTTGGTCTCGCGGTTGATGCGATCGCGGAATTCCCGCTCGCTGGGCGAGCCGGTCGGGTCCTGCTGCAGCTGGAGGTCCTCTGCCCCAACGCCCAAACCCTGGGCGCGCAGGCGGGTGATCTCTTCCGGCGACGGGTCATAGTGGTCGCCGATCTCGCCTTCGGCGGGGTGGTCGCCCTTCCAGGCCCTGGTGGTGGCCGGGTTGGAGTCGTCGCGCTTTTTGTCGGGGGTCATCCGTCGTTCTCCAGGCCTTCGCTGCGTTGCACTGATTGTTCCTGGGCGCGTTCGGCCATGGCCGTCGCGCCGGCGTCGTCAGCGGCGATGTCGGTGTCCGCGCCCTGCGGCGTCGAGGGCGCGTAGCTCTTCTTCTCTTCCCGTTCCGGCGTACGGGGCGGAGTCTTGCGGGGATCGGCCTGCTGGCCCATGGCGCCCTCCTTCAAGCTGCACTGAAGGACAAAGCGTCCGGCATGGTGGCGAGTTCCCGCACGTGACCTGACAGGCCGCCCTGAATCCGCTAACAGGCCCGCCCATGAGCGTCTCCCCCGCCCCCCAGAAGACCATGGCCGACCTCGCGGCCGAGTACGGGCTCAAGCCCGCCGAGTACCAGGTCATCCTCGACCGCCTGGGCCGCGAGCCCAACGAGGTCGAGCTCGGGGTCTTCTCGGTGATGTGGTCGGAGCACTGCTCCTACAAGTCCTCGCGCCTGCACCTGCGGAAATTTCCGGTTACGGGCCCGCGGGTTATTTGCGGACCGGGCGAGAACGCCGGGGTCATCGACATCGACGACGGCCAGGCCTGCATTTTCAAGATGGAGTCGCACAACCACCCCTCCTACATCGAGCCCTACCAGGGTGCGGCGACGGGCGTGGGCGGCATCATGCGCGACGTCTTCACCATGGGGGCGCGGCCGATCGCGCTGCTCAACGCGCTCCGATTCGGCGATCCGTCGCACCCCAAGACCCGGCGGCTGGTCTCAGGCGTGGTCAGCGGCATCGGCGGCTACGGCAACTGCGTCGGCGTGCCGACCGTGGGGGGCGAGACCAACTTCCACCGCGGCTACGACGGCAACATCCTGGTCAACGCCATGTGCGTGGGCCTGGCCGACGCGGACAAGATCTTCTATTCGGCCGCCCCCGCGGCGGGCCTGACGGTCGTCTATTTCGGCTCCAAGACCGGCCGCGACGGCATCCACGGCGCGACGATGGCAAGCGCCGAGTTCGACGAGGACAGCGACGAGAAGCGCCCCACCGTCCAGGTCGGCGACCCCTTCGCCGAGAAGCTGTTGATCGAAGCCACGCTGGAGCTGATGGCCACCGGCGCGGTGGCGGCCATCCAGGACATGGGCGCGGCGGGCCTGACCTCCTCGTCGGTCGAGATGGCCGGCAAGGGCGGCGTCGGCATCGAGCTCGACCTCGACGCCGTCCCCCAGCGCGAAGTGGGCATGACCGCATACGAGATGATGCTGTCGGAGAGCCAGGAGCGCATGCTGGCCATCCTCAAGCCCGGCCGCGAACGCGACGGCCACGCTATCTTCGAGAAGTGGGGCCTGGACGCCGCCATCATCGGCAAGACTACCGACACCGGCCACATCGTGCTCAAGCACAAGGGCGAGGTGGTCTGCGACCTGCCGCTGGCGCCGCTGTCGGATGACGCGCCGCTCTACGACCGGCCCTGGACCGAGCCGCAGAAGCCCGCCCGCCTCGACCCCGGCCAAGTCCCCGCGCCGCAGGATTGGGCCGACGCCATCCTGCAGGTGATGGGGTGCCCCGACGTGGCGTCGAAGCGCTGGCTCTGGGAGCAGTATGACCGCCATGTCATGGCCGACACGCTCGCCGACAGCGCCACCGGCCACGACGCCGGCATGGTGCGCGTGCACGGCACCCGCAAGGCGCTGGCCGTCACCTCGGACTGCACGCCGCGCTACGTCCAGAACGATCCCTACGAAGGCGGCAAGCAGGCCGTGGCCGAGGCCTGGCGCAACCTGACCGCCGTGGGCGCCGAGCCCATCGCCATCACCGACAACCTGAACTTCGGCAATCCCGAACGGCCCGAGATCATGGGCCAGATCGTGCGCGCCATCGACGGCATGGCCGAGGCCTGCGCGGCGCTCGACTTCCCGGTCGTGAGCGGCAACGTCAGCCTCTACAATGAAACCAACGGTGCAGCCATTCCGCCAACGCCGACGGTAGGGGCGGTCGGTTTGCTCAAGGACTACGGCGCTCGCGCCGGCTTTGGAAAGCTCAAGGCCGGCGACGCACTGGTCCTCATCGGGGACACCCACGGCGAATTGGGCGCCAGCCTCTACATGCGCGAGTTGTTCGGCTCCGAGGACGGCGCCCCGCCGCCGGTCGATCTGGCCGCCGAGAAGAAGCACGGCGACTTCGTCCGCGGCCTGATCGCCGACGGCGCGGTCAGCGGCGTTCACGACCTCAGCGACGGCGGCCTCGTCGTCGCGGCCGCCGAGATGGCGCTGGCTTCCAACGTCGGCATCACCCTGACCGCGTCCAGCCCCGACAACGCCCACCCCTACCTGTTCGGCGAGGACCAGGGCCGCTACCTGCTGGGAACCTCCGATCCGGAGGGCCTGCTGGCCCGCGCCCGCGCCGCCGGCGTGCACGCCATCGTCGCCGGAACCTGTGGCGGCGATAACTTCGCCAGTCGGGAACTGTTCAGCTTGCCCTTGCCACAACTTCGACAAGCCCATGAGGGCTGGATGCCGAAGTTCATGAAGGGATGATCGTCATGCGTCTCGTTGCTGTCGCCGCCGCCGCCGTCCTGGCCGCCGCCTGCGCCACCGTTCCGGCCGACGCCGCCCAGCCGGCGGGCACGCCCGGTCGCCCGGGTATCGCGCCCGGCGACGAGAACTGCGACGTCACCATCGTCTTCGGCAGCTACGCCATGGGTATCGATGGCCAGACCTATGAGCGCGTCGAGGCCTATCTGAAACGCCGCGCCCCGGCCGTCCACTACACCTCCAGCGCCTGGGGCCGCGAGGGTGAGCGCACCGTCTGCGTCACCACCCGCTCGGCGCGTGCGACGCGCAAGGTGTTCAACGACGTGCGCAACCTGACGCCGCGCGTGGCGCGCCGTGGACCGGTGGAAATCCGCAGCCGGTTCGGCTCGTTCCACTCGCGCCCGCCGGGGGCCATGGGGCGCTAGAGGGTTCAAGCCTCGCCATGGGGGCTGAACAGCGTTTATGAATGCGGCGCACCCCGCGATCGGAGCGCCCATGCCTGCTGCCCCGCGCCTCACTCTCGCCGCCGCCGCCCTGGCCGTGCTGCTGGCCTCCGGCTGTTCGCGCGAGAACACGCCGCAAATCCGTCTGACCAGCCCCGACACCTCGGCCTGCAAGCTGTTGCTCGCGGAGCCGGGCTACAAGGATTGCAGCCTGATCCTCGAGTTCGGGCCGGTGGGACCCGGCGCCGGCCCCACCCGCCGCGCCGCCGCCGAGGCTTGGCTGGCCGCTCATGCCAGCCCCGCGGTCCAGGTTCGCACCCAGGAAGGCGCCAAGGGTTCGGCGCGCATCTGCATGGTCGAGCCCTTCGACCGCGACACCGACGCGGCCTATGTGGGCCTGAAGCCGATCACCGAGACCTCGGCCGCCGGGCTGATGCGGCTTTGCACGAACACCGGCCGTTCCATCAGGGCGACCGACCCCGTCGACCGCGGCGATGAGGTGAGACGTTGAAGATCGACATCCAGAAGACCGGCCTCGACGCCGCCCGCCTCGAGCGCATCGGCGCCCACCTCGACGCCTACGTCGCGGCCGGCAAGCTGCCCGGCTACGACGTGGCCGTCATGCGCCGCGGTCGCCTCGCCTGGCGCAAGACCGCCGGCAAGGCCTCGGTGGAAACCGGCGAGGCGCTCAGGGACGACACGGTCTACCGCATCTATTCCATGACCAAGCCGATCACTTCGGTCGCGCTGATGCAGCTCTATGAGCAGGGCCGCTTTCAGCTCGACGAGCCGGTGACGCGATTCTTCCCCGAGTGGGCCGAGGGCCATCAGGTCTGGACCGGCAAGGGGCCGGTCTCCGACACCGTGCCGGCCGCCCGGCCGATCAGCTTCCGCGACCTGCTGAGCCACACCGCCGGCCTCACCTACGGCCCGGCGCTGCGCGTACTGGGGGTCCCGCCCGAGAGCCCGGTCGAGGACGCCTATGTGACCCACGACGTCCGCGTCGACCGCGCCGCCACCCTCGATATGCTGGTCGCCAGCCTGGCCAAGGTGCCGCTGCGCTATCAGCCGGGCGAGCGGTGGATGTATTCGCTGGCCACCGACGTATGCGGCGCCCTGGTCGAGCGCATCTCGGGCAGGATCCTGGACCGCTATTTCGACGAGGAGATCTTCCAGCCGCTGGGCATGGTCGACACCGCCTTCCACGTCACCGACGCGCAGCTGCCGCGTTTCCCGTCCGCCTATATGAAGACCCCGCCTGATCCCCTGGCGCTGGTCGAGACGGCGGAGGCGAGCCCATATCGCAAGCCGCCCGCCTTTTTCTCCGGCGGCGGCGGTCTGGTCAGCACCATGGACGACTACCTGCGGTTCGCCGATGCGCTACGCGCGGGCGGCGTGCGCGAGGGTCAACGCATTATCGGCGAGCGCACGCTCGACCTGATGGGCGAGAACCACCTGAAGGACGGCAAGAGTCTGAACGAGATGGCCATCGGCCTGTTTTCTGAGACCACGACGCTGGGCGCCGGGTTCGGCCTCGGGCTCGCCTCGACCATCGACGCGGTGGCGGCGGGGTCGCTGGCCAATACCGACCGCTATTGGGGCGGCGCTGCCTCGACCTATTTCTGGTTTGATCCCGTCGACGAACTGGCCGTCGTTTTCATGACCCAGCTGTTCCCGTCGACCGCCTATGACATCCGCCGCCAGCTGAAGCAGCTGGTCTACGCGGCGATCGAGGACTAACGGCGGGCCATCCCGTCGATCCACACGAGGCGCAACGGCTTCTCGCCCCAGGCGCGGCTGGGCCCCGCCGCGTCGCGGATCGCCCGGGCGTTGGCGGCGTAGCAAGTCTTGTCGCGGATGCTCATGCCCGGCAGCGGGTGCTCGGTCAGCTGGTTGGGCTGGCCCTCTGGCGGCGGGCCGCACATCACCAGCCACGCGGTCGCGGCGGTAACCGGCTTTCCCGGATCGGCCGCCACGCCGAGGTAGACATAGGCCGGCTGGTCGGCGTCGGCATCGTCCTCTATGCGGACCTGCAGGATGCGCGGTTCGCCCCTGGCGAAGACGTAGACCAAGGGGGCCTTGCCGTCGTTGGGGCTGGTCAGGGTGCGCGCGTCCACGACCAGCGGCTTGGCGCACTGGGGCCACGGCTCGGTCCGGACGCGATCCAGATTGCACGGCTCGTCCTGGATCATCGCCCAGAGGCCTGGCTTCAGGACCGGCGCCCCGCGGGCGTCGCGGGCGGAGAACAGCGGCTTTTCCGACACCGCCGCGTTGCAGGCGCTCAGGCTGAGCGCCGCCGCCATCAGAAGCACCCACCGTTTCACCGGGTTGTCTCCCGCACCCATATCCATTCCGCCGCGCCGAGTTCTTCCGAGGCCTTGGCCAGGGCGCGCAGCTCGGCCGTGTTGGTCGGCGCGCAGGCGGTCGCCTCCCCGCCGGCCGGCTCGGCCGGGCAGTAGACGGTCCACATCCGCACCCGCACTATGCGCCGCTGGGCGTCAAAGGCGGCGGCGCGCACGCCCGCGTACTCGTATTCCGGCTGGTCGGCGGTCCCGGCGGTGTGGGTCTGCAGCAAGCGAGGATCGCCGCCCGCCAGCACATACGGCATCGATGCGCCGCCGGATCCGCGAGCCAGGTTCTGGCCGCGGACGATCATCACCGGGACGCAGTCGGGCCATTCGGTTTCGGGTTTGTTGGGGTTGTAGCTGCACTCGGGACTGAGCCCGGCCCAGACCCCGTCCTTGAAATCCGGCGCGCCCGCCCCGTCCTCGGCCACGAGCACCGGCAGAAGGGTGGTCAGGCCTTCCTCCTTCTTCACGCATCCCGCCAGGACCACCGCGGCCAGGCCGAAGGCGGCGAGGGCCCGCCTCACTGGTCCCTCACCCAGTAGATCACCGAGGGTTCGTCATCGTCCCAGGCCAGGCTGGCGCGCGCGGCGTTGCGGACCGGCCCGGGTTCGGTCGCCACGCACATGCCCTCCTTGACGGTCAGGCCGGGCAGCGGCTCGCGGGTCACCGATGCGTTGATCTGGGCGTCGATCTCGGCCTGCATGCGCGCCGAGGCCTGTTCGGGCGTTTCGTTGGCCGGAGTGTCGCTTTCGGTCTTCTCCGGCGGCTTGGGCGGCGGCGGGCCGCACTGCACCAGCCAGGTGCGCGCCTCGACGATGCGGCCCTGGCGATCGGTCTTCAGCGGTTTCAGCCCGGCGAAGAACCACACGAACGGCTTGTCCGCGTCCGGCTTGACCTCCAACTGCATGACCCGCGGATCGCCGGCTGCCAGCAGGTAGGGCATCTGCTTGGTCGCGTCGGCCGGATCGCCGATGCGCTCGGCGGTGACCACGGAGGGGTCGGCGCATTCGGGCCAATCCGCCACCGGCTTGGCCTTGTCGAAGCGACAGTTCGGGGCGCGCTTCGCCCAGATCCCTGGCCGCAGCTGCGGGGCGCCGGCGGCGTCGGCCTGGGTGAACAGCGGCTTCTCGGCATAGACCAGGTTGCAGCCACCCAGCAGCAGGGCGGCGGCCAGCAGCGAAAGCAGGCGTTGCATGCTAATCCCCTCGGCTTCGCCGAACAGCGTAACCCGAATATCGCCAATTCCGCCATTGACGGTTTGCGCCAGCGGTGGCCCTTGGCCGGTCCCATGCGTCTCGCCGATTTCGACTTCGACCTGCCCGAGGAGGTGATCGCCCTTCGCCCCGCCCCGCGTGGGACGGCGAAGCTGCTGGTCGTGCGGCCTGGCGGTGCGCTCGAGGACCGTCATGTCGGCGACCTGGTGGACCTGCTGCAGCCGGGCGATACGCTTGTGTTCAACGACACGCGGGTGATCCCGGCGCGCCTGAACGGCCTGCGTTTTCGCGAGGAAACCACCGTCCGCGTCGAGGCCACCCTCCTCAAGCGCCTGGCGGAGGACCGCTGGACCGCTCTTATGAAGCCCGGCAAGCGACTGAAGCCCGGCGACCGCATCCGTTTCGGCGAGACCGCCGAGACCTGCGAGCTGTCCGGTTTCGACGCCGAGATCGTGGCCAAAGGGGACGACGGCGAGGTCGAGCTGAAGTTCGCCCTCGCCGGCCCGGCGCTGGACCAGGCCATTCGCGACCTGGGCGTCATGCCCCTGCCGCCCTACATCGCCTCGAAGCGCGCCGAGGACGAGGCCGACCGGCGCGACTACCAGACCGTCTATGCGCGCGACGAGGGCTCGGTCGCCGCGCCCACGGCCGGGCTGCACTTCACGCCTGAGCTGATCGCGGCGCTGCAGACGAAGGGCGTCTCGACCCATTTCGTCACGCTCCACGTCGGCGCCGGCACCTTCCTGCCGGTAAAGGTCGACGAGGTCAGCCAGCACCGCATGCATCCTGAATGGGGCGATGTTTCCGCCGCGACGGCCGATGCCCTGAACCGAGTGAAAGCGGCGGGCGGACGCATCGTCTGCGTCGGCACCACCTCGCTGCGTCTGCTTGAGAGCGCCGCCGACGATGCCGGAAGGCTTCATCCGTTCACGGACGAGACGGCGATCTTCATCACGCCGGGCTACGCCTTCCGCGCCGCCGACGTGCTGATGACCAACTTCCACCTGCCGAAGTCGACCCTGTTCATGCTGGTTTCGGCGTTCGCCGGATGCGAAACCATGAAGGCCGCCTACGCCCACGCCATCGGCCAGGGTTACCGCTTCTATTCCTACGGCGACTCCAGCCTGCTATTCCGCGCCGCCTGATGGCCGCCTTCCCCTTTGAAATCTCAGCCACCGACGGCAAGGCCCGCACCGGCGTCCTGAAGACGCCCCGCGGCGACATCCGCACGCCCGCCTTCATGCCCGTCGGCACGGCCGGCACGGTGAAGGCGCTGACCGTCGACCAGGTGAAGGCGACCGGAGCCGACATCATCCTGGGCAACACCTATCACCTGATGCTGCGCCCGGGCGCGGAGCGGGTGAAGCGCCTGGGCGGCCTCCACAAATTCATGCGTTGGGACGGGCCGATCCTGACGGATTCGGGCGGCTTCCAGGTGATGAGCCTCTCGGCCATCTCGAAGGTGAAGGAGGACGCGGTCACCTTCGCCAGCCATATCGACGGGTCCAAGCACGTCCTCTCGCCCGAGCGGTCGATGGAGATCCAGGCCGACCTGCTCGGCTCCGACATCGTCATGCAGCTGGACGAATGCGTCGCCTGGCCGGCCGAAGACAAGCGCGCGCAGGAGGCATTGCAGCTTTCCGCCCGCTGGGGCCAGCGCTGCAGGACCGCGTTCGGGACCCGCGACACCCAGGCCCTGTTCGGCATCCAGCAGGGCTCGACCTTTGAGGCGCTGCGCCGGGAATCGACCGACCGCCTGCTGGAGATCGGCTTCGACGGCTACGCCATCGGCGGTCTCGCCGTCGGCGAAGGCCACGACCAGATGATGGACACGCTGGACTACGCCGCCGACCTGCTGCCGTTCGATCGCCCGCGCTACCTCATGGGCGTCGGCAAGCCGCTCGATCTGATCGAGGCGATCGCGCGCGGCGTGGACATGTTCGACTGCGTGCTGCCGACGCGCTCGGGCCGCCACGGTCAGGCCTGGACGGCCGAAGGCTCGATCAATCTGAAGAACGCCCGCTTCGCCGAGGACGAGGAACCGCTTGATCCGACCTCGTCATGCCCGGCCGGACGCGACTATTCGAAGGCCTACCTGCACCACCTGGTGAAGTCCGACGAGATCCTCGGCCAGGTGCTGCTCAGTTGGTGGAACATCGCCTTCTTCCAGCAGACCATGGCGAACGCGCGCGCGGCGATCGCCGAGGGCCGTTTCGACAGCTGGCGAAAGGCCTTTGCGGCCGGTCAGCGCCTGCGCAGCGGAGCCGTGCGTGACGGCGACTTGCCCGACTGATCCAGAGCGATTTGCGCACCGGGATGGGGCTGGAACCAGCTCGGCGCGGCGGGCGGGTTGCAGTTGCGCTGCATGCCGATGCCCTTGAGGTAGCTGCGCCGCATCGTTCCGGCCCGAATGGCGTGCTGAACGTGGCTGGAGTGCTGCTGCGCCCCGGTGAGGCGCCGCACCCAGCCGCGCATGGGGATGATGTCGGTGGTGGTGTCGCGGATCGCCCCGAGGGCGGCGTTGGCCCCCTCGTCGGCCGCCATCTGGCTGCGCGTGCGGCGCGGCGGCGGCGGCTCGTCCATGTCCGGCCCCAGCGCGTCGTCCAGCTTGCCGACTTCGGCGGCGATCGCCTCGCAGCTGGCCATGCCGTCGAGGGTGTAGGGGTTCTCCTCGGCGCGCAGCAGGATCGCGGGGATCAGCTTGCGCTTGAGGTTCAGGTCCTCCAGCGGGGCGGTGACGGCGTCGCCCAGCCCGTCGCGCACCTGCACGCCGGCGCGGCCGACGGTGTCGGCGGTGACGCGGTAGCTGTTGGCCGTGGTCTGGCAGGCGGCCAGGGCCGCAAGTGACGCCGCCAGGAAGGTGAGACGAACCAGACGCATGCTCCCCCCTCGGAACCGGGAATTTCACAGCACGAATCCGCGAACGCTGCAATTGAACAAACGCTGGCGGCGAGCGCTTGCCCCGGGCCCCATGTCCCCTTAAGAGGCCCCCCTACGGTCCGCGCCGCCTCGCGAGAGCCCCTAGCTCAGCCGGTTAGAGCATCTGACTTTTAATCAGAGGGTCCTGGGTTCGAGTCCCAGGGGGCTCACCAACCTTTCTGCTCCAGTCCTGTTTCGGTCCCGCTCCAGCGTTCTCGCGGCGCTGACCTAAGGCTGCCTCTCGAAGAAGTTACATGGCCGCAACCATGGAGCTGTAGGAAATATCGGCGCTGGCCGTCCGCTGTTCGCCAGTTGCCGAAGAGGGGTCCACGACATGCCTGCCCTGCCCAACAACAGCCAGTGGCTTACCCAAAGGATCAACCCGGCGACGCCGATCGACATGATCTCCCTGCCCGGGAGCCATGACTCGGGAACGAAGAAGACCAGCGGGATTGCGCAGACCCAGTCCCTGACGATCGAGGAACAGCTCTTCGTCGGCATTCGCTGCCTCGATATCCGCCTGAAGGTGATCGGTGGGCGGCTTCAGGTCTATCACGGTGATGCCGATTGCATCCTGAGCTTCAAGCAGGTGGTGACCTGGGTGAACAGTTTCCTTCAGGCGCATCCCGCCGAATTTGTCGTGATGATCATCAAGAAGGAAGACAAGTCGTCGGATTACACGTTCTCGTCGCTTGTCGACGCCGAGCTGAAGACGAGTGGCCCCCCACTCTTCGGGCCCATTCCGAAGATCCCTCTTTACGGTCAGGTTCAGGGCAGGCTTGTCGTCTTGAAGCGATGGGCCGACCCGCTAGGCATCGTCACGGGTTGCAATCTTCCCAAGTTCCCAGAGAACGATTTCGGCGCGGCTCAGAGCCCGGACCATAAGCTGAAGATCGTCGTCCAGGACGTCTACAATCCGCTACTTCGCCCACCAACCATCATGAAATGGACGTGGATTCTATCTTATCTGGAGGCCTGCCATCACGGATCAAAAAGCGGAGATCTCTGGTTCTGCTTCACCGGAGTCGGCCTTTCCCCGAAGAGCTCAGCCAAGGGCGACCCGGAGCTAGGCGATGGCAACAACGATCTGTTGGTCGACTACTTCCGGATATTGCCAACAGCCGCCGAAGGATACGGCTGGGTCTTTATCGATTTTGTTGAATATCCGCAGTTCCAATGCATCCAATGCCTGATCGACAGCAACTAGATTAGCTCCTGACCGACAACCGGCGCGTGTCGGGTCGGAAGCCTTCGTGGCGGGGCAGGTCGTCGCGCGTGTCGAACCACGGCTGGCACGAGGCGGCGAACAGGCCTTCGAGGCCCCTCATTTCCCCCTGTCCTCCTTCGGCGGCTCGTCCGGCTTGCCCATCGAGGGCCGGCGGAAATCCAGGTCAAACTCGTCGCCGGCGCTCAGCACGTGGACCCGCACGTCGTAGACGGACAGCACATTGGCGTCCGCCCCTTCGGTGATGTTGGAGTGGCTGATGTCGGCTCCGTCGATGATGTAGATCGCGCCCTCGCCGATGACCCTGAGAGACCGGTCCTCGAGAATGAAGGCGGTGTTCTCGTCCACCCCGATCCCCAGCATGCGCGGGTTCTGCGACACCGCCCCGAGCAGTCGGCCGATACGCCCGCGCTCGGCGAAATGCTGGTCGATCACCACCTGCGGGACCAGCCCGAGCCCCGCGGCCATATGCAGGTCGCCAACGCGGTGGCTTTCCCCGCTGGCGCCGCCGGTCAGCATGACGTCGCTCATCGCCGAGGCGCCGGCCGAGGTGCCGGCGATCACGCCATCGTTGCGCCAGACTTCGCGAACGGCTGCGTCGACCGGCGTGTCGCCGATCTGGCTGGCGATACGGAGCTGGTCGCCGCCGGTGAAGAAGACTCCGCCGGCGCCCTCGAAACAGGCGAGCTTGGCCGGGTCCGACGCCTGCGACCGCTCCGCGACGTAGAGTTCCTGAACGTCGTCGACGCCAAGGTCGCGGAACACCCGGCTGTACTCCTCGAAATATTCCTCGGGAATCTGCGAAGCGATCGTGGCGACGACGAGCCGGCGTCCGCGCAGGCGCTCGGCGACAGCGCGCAGAATGGTGCGATCGCCCGACTTGTCCTCGTGGCCGCCGATGACGATCAGCGGCCCTTCCTCGCGGGGCTCAGCCATGCAGGGAATTGCCGGCGAGGTCGCGCTCCCACGCCGCCATGGGCCGCCACGCCTGCACCTGGTTCCACACCGCCTCGACCTTGGTGGGCAGGAGCACCACCAGGTCGCCGCGCCGGGCCATGTCCAGCGCCAGTTGCATGGCTTCGGTCTCGCCCATCACCACCGAAAGGTCCTCTTCCTTGCACCCCGCTTCGAGAGCGCCCTCGCGGAGCAGGCGGCACACCTCGCCGGGCGCCCTGCCCCTGCCATCCGGGCGCTCGCGGAAGATGACGTGGTCGAAATACTCGGCGCCCAGTGCGCCCATGGTCTTGAGGTCCTGGTCGCGCCGGTCCCCCGGCGTGGAGACGACGCCGATGACCCGGCCATGGTTGGGGCGCAGGGCCGCGATGGTTTCGCCAAGGGCGGTCAGGGCGGCGGGATTGTGGGCGTAGTCGACGATGACGGTCAGACCATGCGTCTCGTGGATGTTCATCCGGCCGGGGTTTTCCTCGTAGGAGGTGCGGAACGTCTTCAGAGCTTCGGCGATGGCGAACGTCGACAGTCCTCGCGCTACGCCGATAGCGGCGGCGGCCAGGGCGTTGGCGATATTGAACCGCGCCGTTCCGCCGAGCGTCGCGGGAAGCTCGGCGGCGTCGGCGATGGCGGTGACGGTGTCGCCCTTGCGGATCACGAGGGTGTCGCGGCCGCGCCCCTTGTCGAGTCCCAGCACCGTGCCGCCGGCGGCGATGTGCTTGAGCAGCAGGCCGGGGAGTTCTTCCTCTCCGTTCATGGTGAACCAGATCACCTCGCCCCCGGCATGGCGGGCCATGCGCAGGGTCATGGGATCGTCGGCGTTGAGCACGCTGTGACCGCGCCGCGCGACGCTTTCGACCACGACGGCCTTCACCGCCGCCAGGTCGTCGAGAGTATCGACGCCGCCAAGGCCCATGTGGTCCTCGCTGATGTTCAGCACCGCGCCGACATCGCAACGGTCGAAGCCCAGGCCCTCGCGCACGATGCCGCCGCGGGCCGTCTCCAGCACCGCGCAGTCGACGCGCGGATCGGCCAGGACTTGGCGCGCGCTCGCCGGCCCGGAAGCGTCGGCGACCCTGATCAGTTCATCGTTGACGTAGATGCCGCTCGTGGTGGTGAAGCCGACGGTCAGGCCCTGACTGCGCATCATGTGCGCCACCATTCGGGTCGTCGTCGACTTTCCGTTGGTGCCGGTGATGGCGATCACGGGGATGCGGGCGCGGCTGTCGCGCGGATACAGCATCTCGATGATCGGCGCGGCGACATCGCGCGGCGTCCCTTCCGAGGGATGCAGGTGCATGCGCAGGCCGGGGGCGGCGTTGACCTCGACGATGCCGCCGCCGGTTTCCTCCACCGAGCGTGTGATGTCGGGACAGAGGAAGTCGATGCCGGCGACGTCCAGGCCGATGGCGCGCGCCGCGCCTTCGCAGATCCTGCGGTTACTCGGATGGATGACATCAGTGCGGTCGATGGCCGAACCGCCGGTCGACAGGTTCGCTGTCGCCGCCACCGCCACGACCTGCCCTTTCTCGGGGATCGACTCCACGGTCAGGCCCTGCCGGGCCAGGAAAGCATCGAGAACCGGACCGGTGCGGACCCGCGTCATGACCTTCTCGTGGCCTTCGCCGCGGCGCGGGTCGGCGTTCAACGCTGCGATCAACTCGGCCAGGGTCTGCTTGCCGTCGCCGACGACCTCCGGGGGGCGGCGCTCGGCTACCGCCACCAGCTTGCCGCCGACGACCAGGGCCCGATAGTCGCGCCCGACATACTGTTCCTCGACGATGACCCGTCGCGAGATGCGCGCCGCGACTTCGAAAGCCGCCGCCACCTCCTCGGGCTTGGCGACTCCGACGGTAACGCCGCGGCCGTGGTTGCCGTTGAGCGGTTTCAGCACCGCGGGCCCGCGCAGGCGGGCGACCGCCGCCTGGGCCGCCTGGATGGTCTGCACAACCTCGCCGCGCGGGACGGGCAGGCCGAAGCCGGTCAGCAGCGCCTTGGCCATTGCCTTGTCCCCGGCCGCCTCGACGGCCAGGTGCGAGGTATTGCCGGTAATCGAGGCCTGCAGCCGCCGCTGGCGGGAGCCCCAACCCAGCTGCAGCAGACTCTGCTCGTTCAGGCGCCGCACCGGAATGCGGCGGCGCCGCGCCGCCTCGGCGAGCGCCTGCGTCGAGGGACCCAGCGACCGGCGCTCGACCAGCCGCCGCAAGCCGGCCAGCCGGGCTTCCAGGTCGAAAGGTCCCTCGACCTCGTCGGCGAGCCGGGAAAGCCCTTCCACGCCGCGCAATTCCGGGGGTAGCAGGCTGTCGACCAGCTCGAACGCGAGCCGCAGCGCAGCCAGGCCGACCTGTTCGTCGGCGTATTCGCACATCACGTTGTAGACGCCCGGCCGCCCCTTCACGGAGCGCGTCTTGCCGCGCGTGACCGGGGACCCGGCGCTGGTCTGCAGTTCGAGGCAGACGTGCTCCGTCACATGGCCGATCCAGGTGCCCTCGCGCAGCCGCTGGACGAAGCCGCCAGGCTGGCCCAGCGAACAGCCATGGCGCGCCAGGCCGGGCAGCCGTTCGAGTAGTCGGTCGGTGAATCCTGTCAGCGTGTCGGTGGGATGCTGTTCAAGCGCGCCCAGATCGACCATGGCGCGCACCATGGGCGTGGCGCTCCACAGGTGCGGCCCGCGGTACACGCCGCGTTCGAGGATGCGCATCTCAGGCCGCCCGGTCCGCGACCGGACGCCGGTAATCGGTCATCCCGGTTTCCATCGGCCATTCGACGTCGGCGATCATGGCGCTGACGATGCGCGCCGCCGCTTCCGCCTTGCTGGCCGCCCTGCCCTCATGGTTCCGACGGCCGTCCAGGTCGCGGACGGACCACGTCCATCCCGCGCCCGCCGGCGCCATGCAAAATCGTCTTCCGTCTTTCCTGAAATCACTCATGACGCCCTCATCTGCGGCACCAAAACGCAGCTCGCCAATCCTGAGTTCCGTCGGGTCGCCGACTTTGCAACCGGCTGAAAACCATGATTTTTCAGTGTCATGGAACCGAGTTCGAGGCTCGGGCGTATCCCCGCCATGCGCGGGCCCCGGCCCGCAAGTCAGGGACCTCAGTAATGACACTGCTTACCGCAACCGGCGGCGGCGCGGCGCTGGAGGACGTCTATGGCGTGGCCTTCCAGCGGCGGCTCGCGCGCTGGAACAGTCGACGCCTCGCCCCGGACCTTCCGGGCGACGACTGGATGGCCGACCTGGCCACCGACTACCGTATGCGCACGCTCGAAGGGCTGTTCCTCGAGCGTTGCCGCGACGCCGCCGCAGAGCGCCTCGCCGACCTGCCCGACGACCCCGACGGCTTCATCGCCTGGTACGAGGGACTGAAGGAATCCGGGCCGGGCCAGAACGACCCGCTGTTCCACTGGCTCGCCGATGAAGCTGACATGGACCAGATGCGCTGGTTCCTGACCCAGGAGTTCACCGGCGAGGCCGGCTTCGACGATCTGCTGGCCTGCACCCAGGTCAAGCTGCCGATCCCCGCCAAGCTCGAGCTGGCGCGCAACTACTGGGACGAGATGGGTCGCGGCAGCGCGAAGGGCATGCACGGCCCGATGCTCGGAGATCTGGCCCGCGCGCTCGACCTGAAGCCCGCCATCGACACGACGCTTGCCGCCCCGCTGGCGCTCGGCAACGCCATGGTCGCCATGGCCACCAACCGCCGCTACGCCTTCCATTCGATCGGCGCGCTCGGCGTCATCGAGCTGACGGCGCCCTGGCGCGCCGCCCATGTGGCGGACGGACTCAAGCGGCTCGGCGTCGGCAAGGCGCGCCATTACTACGCCCTGCACAGCGTCATCGACGTGAAGCATTCCGAGACCTGGAACGCCGAGGCGATCCGCCCGTTGGTCGCCGAAAACCCCGCCCGCGCCCGCGCCATCGCCGAAGGCGCGATCATCCGGCTGAGCTGGGGCGCGGCCTGTTTCGACGCTTACCGGGCTCACCTCTGGGCCGAGCGCGGCAGGGACGCGGCATGACCGACGAGCCGTCCCGGCGTCCGGCTACGCGGCCGGACAAGGTCAAGGTGATGGGGCCGCGCAGCGGCAAGCGGGGCCGACCACCGGCGTCCGGCCAGCCCCGGAGCGCCGACAGCGCCGGCCTGAAGGCGTAGGCGCATGTGGCTGAGCACGCCTCGATTCCTCGCAGGCCTGACCGTTCTCACGGTCGCGATCTTGGCCGTAGCCATCGCCCAGGGCGGCGGCGCCGTCGATGACGGCGTCGCGCGCTGGATTTACGCCGGCGCCGCGGTCCTGGTCATGGCGGCCATTGTCTGGCGCGCGCGGGCGCGGTGGCGGAACTGGACGTCCCGGTGATGCTGGCGACGGCGGGCCACAGCCTGAACCTGGCGCAGCTTGCCTTGCTGGACCTCCTGGAGCTGCTCCAGGGGCGCCGCTACGCCTTCACCACCGTGACCCGTTCCAGCCATGGCAGGGTCGTGGAACGCAAGGCGCGCCCGGCGAGTGACCTGCGGGATTTCCTCGGCTGGAGCATCCCGGCCCGCGAGGCGGACATGCCCGCCGAGGTGATTGCACTGCTGCGCCGCGGCGGCCCTCTTGAGACCGATGGCGCCGAGGTGCGCGCCGGCGTGCGGGTCTCCAGCGTGGCGGACCGGCTCTTTCTGCACTCGCCGTGGCCGATCAAGGGCCGCGACGCCGTCTTCTTGGGCCCCGACAGCTACCGGTTCGTGCGCTTCATCGACGACGCGTTTCCCCGCGGCCGTTCGATAGGCCGCATCGTCGACATCGGCGCGGGCTGCGGCGTGGGCGGAATCTTCGCCGCCGGTCTCGCCCCCGACGCCCGCGTCCAGCTGACCGACGTCAACCCCGAGGCGCTCAGGTTGGCCGCCGTCAACGCCGCCGCCGCGCGGGTTTCGGCCGAGACCGTGCTCTGCCGAGGTCTGGAAGGCGTGACGCCGGGCTTCCAGCTCGCCGTCGCCAATCCGCCGTTCATGGCCGGAAACTCCACCCTCACCTATTCCGCCGGGGGCGGGGAGCGAGGCGAGGGCCTGTCCCTCGCCTGGGCGGAGGAGGCGCTGGCCAAGCTGGCGCCGGGCGGGCGGCTGATCCTCTACACAGCCAGCGCCATCAGCGACGGCGGCCACGACCACCTCAAGACAGCCCTGGAAGCCCTGTGCAGCCGGACGGGAGCGGCCCTTGACTACGCCGAAATCGACCCCGACATCTTCGGGGAATGCCTGTCGATGAGCGCCTACGCGGGTGTCGAGCGCATCGCCGCGGTGGGGGCGGTTCTGGTCAGGCGACGGTGATCGGCCCGGCCTGTTAATTTCCCCGCCCACATTTCGCCCCGCCTTTCCGCCATCCCGGTAAGCGAATTTCGAAGCCACCGTGGCGAATTTGGCGTTAAGTCCGTCGTAGGGCGACCGGACTACGACGGGAGTCCGATTGCATTGAGGGGAAAGGGTAGCGTGAGACGCTTGCGGTTCGCCCTCGCCGGCCTGACGGCGCTTTGCGCCGTGGCCGCCGCCGCGCCTGCCTGGGCCGACCCCAAGGCGCGCGTCGAAGGCGTCGACGACGCGGACCTCAAAGCCCGCATCGAGCGCGCCATAGGCGACGCCAAGAGCGCGCCCGAGACCCGCATGCAGGCCCGACGACGCGCCGCGGACGCCGCGGAGGACGCGGTCGCGGCGCTGCGCTCCGAGGGTTACTACGGCTACACCGTCGAGCCCGACGTCGCCGACGGCGAGCCGCCCGTGCCGGTGGTCCGCATCACGCCGGGCCCCCAGTTCACCGTCGCCAACCCGTCCGTCACCTTCTCCGCCCCCGAACCCTCCGAGGGCGACGCCGCGACCGCGCGCACGGCCATGGACCTGGCCGTGGGCAAGCCCGGCCGAGCCGCCGACGTGATCGCAGCCGAGGGCCGCATCGTCGCCGCCCTGACCCAGCGCGGCTACGCCGACGCCGCCGCCGGCGAGCGCCAGGTGCTGGTGGACCATTCCGACCAGACCGTACGTCCGAACTTCGTGATCGACGCCGGCGGCCTGGTGCGCATGGACGGCCTGCGCGTGTCCACCGAGGGCCGCACCAACCCGCGCTGGGTCAGCCGGCTGGCGCCCTGGGCGTCTGGCGACGTCTACGATCCCGAGGACGTCGCCGAGCTGGAGCGGCGCCTCCTCGACACCGGCGTCTACGACTCCGTCACCGTCGCGCTCGCGCCGCGGAACCAGACGACGCCCGAGGGTTATCGTCCCGTCGTCGTCAGCTTGGCCGATCGGCCCAAGTCAACGCTCGAGGCCGGGGCCAGCTTCTCGACGAGCGAAGGGGCCGGCGTCGACCTGATCTGGAACCGCTACAATCGGCTGGGCCGGGCGGACACCCTGACCCTGGAAGCGCACTACGCCGAAATCCTGCAGCGGGCCCTGATCCGCCTGTCGCTTCCGCACTGGGAACGCCCCGCCCAGACTCTGTCGCTGTCGACCGAGGTCGTGCGCGAGTTCACCGACGCCTACGACCGCCAGGCGCTGCTGCTGCGCGCCGACCTGAAACGCCGCTTCGGCAAGACCTCCTTCTTCAGCTATGGCGCGCTGATCGACATCGGCACTTCGGCCGAGCGCGAGATCGACCCGATCACCCTGCTGCCGGTGAAGCTGAAGCGCGACATCGCCATCATCTCGGCCCCGATCGGCCTGACGCTCGACCGCTCGGACGATCCGCTGGACCCGCACCGCGGCTGGCGCGTCCAGGCCGAACTGCAGCCCGCCATACCCTTCGGCGACGAACAGCAGTGGTTCGTGCGCACCCAGGTGCAGGGCTCCGCCTACCTGCCGCTCGGCCGCGACGCGCGCACCGTGCTGGCCGGGCGGGTGCGGATCGGCTCGATCCTCAACGGCGAGGTGCCCGACACCCCGCCGGCCTACCGCTTCTATTCCGGCGGCGGGGGCTCGGTGCGAGGCTACGAGTACCAGGGCATCGGCCCGCGTCTGCCCGGCAGCAACAAGCCGCTGGGCGGGCCGTCGCTGGTCGAGGCCTCGTTCGAGGTCCGCCGCGAGCTGTTCGGCAACTGGGGCGCGGTGCTGTTCGTCGACGCTGGCTCGGTAGGCGATAATCCGACCCCTGACTTTTCCATCGTCCGGACCTCCGTCGGTACGGGCATCCGCTACAAGCTGCCGTTCGGCCCGATCCGCGCCGACGTCGCCGTTCCACTGGACCGCAGCCACGGCCAGGCGCCCTTCCAGGTCTACGTTTCGCTCGGACAGGCGTTTTGAGCGATACGTCCGCCCCGCCTCCGCCTGATCGCCGCCCGAAACGGCCAAAGCCCAAGCCTGCGCCCAAGGGCGGGGTCGCCAAGGTCGTGGAGGCGGTCGAGCATGCCGCCCACGAGGCGGTGAAGACCGAGAAGCGCCGCCGCACCCTCGCGGAGTGGCTGATCCTTGGCCTGGTCGTATTCGGCGTCCTGGCCGTGGCGGTGTTCGGCGTCGGCCGCTGGGGCGTGCTGACCCCGGCCGGGCGCGACCTGGTCTCGACCTTCGTCAACGGCAAGAAGATCAGCCGCTACGGGCGGATCAACGTCTACAACCTGCGCGGCGACCTCTGGGACGACTTCACGCTCGGCCGCGTCACCGTCACCGACGAGAAGGGCGTGTGGCTGGAGGCGCGCGACGTCCGGGTCGACTGGACCTGGTGGCGCCTCGTCGGCCGCACCTTCAAGGCCGACACCATCTCGGCGCGCACCATCCGCTTCATCCGCCGTCCGGTGCTGACCGCGCCCGAGCCGCCGCAGCCGATGCCGCTGTCGGTCGACATCGACAAGTTCCTGGCCCAGGTCGAGCTGGAGGAGGGCTTCGCGAAGGAGTACGGCCGCTGGGTCGTCACCGGCAGCGCCGATGTCGACCGCGACGGGCCCAAGGCCGGCCGACTGAAGGCCGTGTCCTTGAGCCACATCGGCGACTACCTGTCGGCGGACGTGCGGCTGGAGCCGCGCAAGGGCCCGCGCATCAACCTCATCGCCTATGAGCGCCAGGGCGGTCCGCTGGCCGGGGCGATGGGCTATTCCGCCGACCGGCCGTTCGTGGCCGCGGTGCGGTCGGGCGGGACGGTCGGGCGTGAGGGCGAGGGCCACTTCGGGGCGGTGATCCGTTCGGGCGATTTCGTTCCCCTGCGCGCATCGGGGGCCTGGTCCAAGGAAATCGCGCGCGCCACCGGTTACGTCACCTTCGCCGGGTCCGACCTGTTCAAGCCGCTGGCCGATCGCTTCGGCCCGCGCGCCGCGTTCGGGCTCACCGGACGCAAGGTCGAGGGCGACCGCTTCGGCCTTGGCCTCGCCCTCCGCTCCGACAACCTCAACGGCGAGGCCCACGGCCTCATCAACCGCAAGACCTACAAGTCGATCGGCCCGCTCTCCACCAGCTTCACCACCGCCTCGGTGACGCGGCTGGCCGGGTTCAAGCTGGCCGGGGGCGGGGCCTTTCGCGGGACGTGGAGCGGCGATCCGTCCAACTGGCGTCTGAAGGGCGAGGCGGCGCTCAGCCAGGGCGACTGGGGCGGCATCCGCCTGGCGCGCCTCTCCGGCCCGGTCGAGCTCACCCGCAACCGCGGCCGCTGGGATTTCAGCGGCGACGTGGCCGGTTCAGGCGGCGCCAACGGCAACTGGCTGGGCCGCCTGCTCGGGGCCTCGCCCAAGGCCCTGTTCCACGTCGCGCGCCTCACGGACGGCCGCTGGCTGTTCGAGCGGCTCAAGATCGACGGCGCGGCGGGCCAAGTCGACGGGACCGGGGCCATGGCCCTGGGCGGCGGCCTGACCTTCCGCGGCAAGGCCGACATCACCAACGCCCGGGTGCTGCACGCCGACGCGCGGGGCGGGATCAGCGGGACCTTCGAGGCCAGCCAGGCCCATCACGGCGACCCCTGGGCGCTCAGCTTCGACGCGCGCGGACGCAACTTCTTCTCAGGACTGGGCGAGGCCGACCGGCTGATGGGCCCGTCGCCGCGCCTCGTGGCCAAGGGCCTCCTCGCATCGGGCCGCATCGCCATCGAGAACGCCGTCCTCACCGGCAAGGCTGGGCAGGCCACGGCCAAGGGCCTGATCGAACACGGCGACCAGATGCGCCTGGCGCTCACCTGGGCGGCCAAGGGCCCGTTCAACGCCGGTCCGCTCGAGATCGCCGGCAATGCGTCAGGGACCGGGGCGCTCACCGGCACCTTCGCCGAGCCGCGCGCCGACCTGAAGGCGCGCTTCGACCAGATCGACCTCGGCCAGATGGTGCTCACCAACGCCGACGTGACCCTGGCCTTCCACAGGGAGGCCAAGGCCTATGACGGGCGCATCGCCGTCACCTCCGGTTCCAACCTTTCCAGCACAGTGGGATCCGAAGCTTGGAATTCACGTGACTTGAAGTCGCGGC
>JADMIO011116478.1_pt1 | contig 29839 bp, 29 predicted proteins | sample 8958161 | NCBI WGS metagenome assembly JADMIO01 (sample SAMN16585339, study PRJNA669376) | soil metagenome | isolation source: Crop rotation soil | place: USA: Cullars Rotation, Alabama | collected 2011 | reverse complement strand
CGGCACGGCCGGCAGCGGCGGCACGACGGGCGCCGCGGGCGCGTCGGGCAGCGGCGGCGGCAACGTCGACGGCGGCGTTCAGGACGGCGCGACGATGTCGGGCGGCGCCTTCGTCCGCACGGGGTGGACGGCTAAGTTCACATGTGCGGTGGCAACGTGTTTGGCTGGCAACGGCGACAGCCCGAACGACACCCCGGCCCTCGCATTCGACGGCAATTACACGACGCGCTGGTCCACCGACAGGTTCCAGCAGGACTTCTGGAACGCGAACCCGCGCCAGTTCCCCCTGTATTTCACGGTCGACATGAAACAGGTGCTGAACGTCAGCAAGATCACCATGCACCCGAGCTGCCGGGACATCTTCGACGCACCAGGCGCTCTCGATGTCCTGGTTTCGACCGATGGTACGAACTTCACCACCGTCGTGACAAACCACAAGCCCGCGATACCACCGAACGGCGAAACTTGTCCGCCGACAGCGACGGCGGTGGCCACCGATACGATCACGTTTACGACGACCCAGGCGCGGTTCATCCAAATCAAGGCGACGCAGAGCTTGGTCAATGCGCATCCCGGCTCGGGCGATCGCTACTGGGCGATCGGCGAGATGAACGTTTACCCCCAGTGAGAGGAGCTCTTCGATGAGGTTGCAGTTCACGCTTGCGGCAATGGCCGCCATCGCAACGCTCGGCTGCAAGTCGGCGCCCGCGGTCCCCGCCGCCTCCACGCCGCCCGCGCTCAGCGCCCCCGTCCATCTGTTCAACGGCAAGGACACGTCGGGCTGGGTCCAGGTGCTCGATTCGAAGTGGGTGGTCGAGAACGGCGTGCTGCTCGCGCGTCAGGATCCGAAGGGCCGGCGAGACGGCGAGAGCTGGCTGATCACCGAGAAGGACTTCACCGACTTCCTGCTGGCGGTGAAGTTCCGCGTGACGGCCGGCGGAAACAGCGGCGTGTTCCTCCGCGATCCCATCCCGCGCGCGACCCGCCTCGCGGCCCCCGACGGCAGCAACCCGGGGCCCTGGGAGTCCGGCATCGAGGCCAACATCAACGCCACCGACCCCGAGTACCCGACCGGATCGATCTGGGCGGTCGCGAAGGGGACGAAGGGCGTCGAGAAGGCGGGCGACTGGAACGACATGGTGATCGAGGTGAAGGGCGACAAGGTCTCCACCTGGGTCAACGGTCAGGTCGCCGTCTCGAACGCGACGCAGACGCGAACGAAGACCGGCGGCATCGGCCTCCAGCGCCACGGCACGCCCGCCTACGCCGACAAGCTGGTCGAGTTCCAGCAGATCGACATCCAGGAGCTGTAGCCGCGCGTTCGCCCCGGCCTCACCTGGGCACGACGCCCAGGGGAGGCGGCGACGCCTCGATCACCCGGAGCCTGTCATCGACCTGCACGACGCCGGCGGAGCGCCGTGCGATGTCGATCGCGCGCTGGCGCTCGTCTTCGGACTGCACGGTGCCGTCCAGGGTCACCACGCCGTGCAATGTCGTCACGCCGATATCGGTGTGCCTGAGCGTGTCGTCCCGCTGGTACTTGCCGGATACGTCCGCGGTGATGGCGCCGTCGGAGACAGCGGGCTTTGCCGTCTCGCTCGCCACCTTCAGCTGATTGTCGACCCGCGCCACACCCTGGCCGCGCGTGATGCGCGCCGCCTTGACGCGTTCCGCTGCGGTGTCGACCGTTCCCGTCAGCGTCGCGGCGCCACGGCTGACCCAGACGTCGATGACGTTGTCCTTGAGGTCGGAGTCCTTCTGCAGCTCCGCCTGGACGAGTTTCTCGGCCTTCAGGTCATTCGTGCTCGAGGTCTGCTCGCCCCATGCCAGGCCGCCCGCCATCGCGAGCGGCACCGCGATACCCAGCCGCAACCCCACCTTGTTGAGTCGCATCGCCCACCTCCCCTCAGCTCGTCCCGTATCTCCTGTAGGTCAAAGATAGAAACGGACGCGGTCAGTGCAATTACCGACTGGACTGCGCCCGCGTTACTTCGCGGCGGCGAGCTTTGGCTTGGCGCGGTCGATGTCGCTGAAGCAGACGGTGCGGTTGCGGCCGCCGTGCTTGGCCGCGTAAAGCGACTGGTCGGCGCGCGCGATGATCTCGGGCTTCTCGCGCGCGTCGTCGGGGTAGCTGGCGACGCCGATGGAGAGCGTCGCGCTGAACGTCCCCTTCGACGACGGGAACGATTGCTGCTCGACCTCCTGGCGGATGCGCTCGGCCAGCTGGCGCGCGCCGGCGCGGTCCGTCCCCTCGAGCACCAGCGCGAACTCCTCGCCGCCGTAGCGGGCGACGATGTCGATCTTGCGCGCGCTCGCCTTCAGGATCGCCGCCACCCGCCGCAGCACCTCGTCGCCCGTCGGGTGGCCGTAGCTGTCGTTGATCTTCTTGAAGTGATCGATGTCGGTCAGCAGCAGCGACACCGCCAGCTCGTGGCGCTCGGCGCGGCCCAGCATGGTCGAGAAGCGCTCCTGGAAGGTGCGGTGGTTGACCAGGCCCGTGAGCCCGTCGGTCGTCGCCTGCTCCTCCAGCACCTCGTACATCCGGGCGTTCTGCATCGAGATCGCGACCTGGTTGGCGATGACGCCGAGCATCTCGCGGCGATCGCTCGGAAAGGCGCCGGCGCGCGTGGCCGCGACGGTGAACGTTCCCGTGACCTCGTCCTTCACGATCAGCGGCACCACCAGCAGCGATTCGTAGTCCTTGATGCGCATCGGGTGCGAGAACACCGGAACGTCGCGCTCGTGCCAGTCGCCGCCCGCGGGCAGCGCGAGCTTGTTCTTCGCGACCATCGACGCGATCGACGACGGGTCCTTGTGTGACGTCCCCAGCAGCTTGTCGGAACCCTCGCCCACGACCCGACGGATCGTGTGGCTGCCCCGGCGGACCTCGTAGGTCGCGATCGCCGCGAAGTCGAACTCGCAGACGCCGCGCGCGCCCGCGATCGCCGCGTCGTAGACCTCGTCCAGCGTCAGCGCTCGGTTCAACTCCGCGGAGGCCCGGTAGAAGCGCTCATGCTCGTGCTTCGAACGCTCCAGCGCCTGGAACACGCGCTCCGACTGGACCGCCCGCACCACCTGCGCCGCGGCGCTGTCGAACAGCGCGACGTCGGCCTGCTCGAACTTGCGCGTGTCGACGCGGTCGCCGACCAGGATGCCGCGCGCCGTGCGGCCCTCGACGACCGGCACGCCCACGAACGCGCCCACCTGCGCCGGGCCCGCGTAGTAGGGCAACAGCGACAGCCGCGGCGATTCCAGCATGAACGGCCGCAGCTCCTTCAGGATGGCGCCCAGCACGCCGCCGCCCGCGGCGATCGCGCCCTCCGCGACGTGCGTGGAGTCGGTGCACAGCTCCTTGACCTTGAGGTGCTCCTCCGATTCGTCGAGCCACAGCAGCGCGCAGGTCTGCAGCCCCAGCGACGTGCGCAGCAGATCGAGGTTGTAGTAGAGCTGCTGGTGGATCGTCTGGATCGATCCCTGCGACAGCTTCTCCTGCTCCTCCGCCCGCGTCCGCACGCGGCTCTCGGGCGACAGCGCGGTCGAGATCAGCCGAAAATCCCGCGCCTCCTCCCGCATGGCGGCGACCTCGTCGTCGACGCGGCGCCGGTGCTCGCGGCGCTGGCGGGCGACCTCGGCGTGCAGGAACACGACGTTCAGCAGGGCGAAGACGGCGATGAAGCTGGCGTGGCCGGGAAACGCGGCGGCCGCCTCGGGCGACCCGGCCGGACCGAAGCAGAGCACCGCCTCGAAGCCGACGGCGACGGCCGCCAGCGGCAGCCCCACGACCATCCGGTGGAACGTCACCAGGAAGCTCACGACCGCGTAGACCAGCGGGTAGACCGTCGATCCGACGCCGCCCGAGAACGCCAGCAGCAGGTAGACCGTCGTCAGCAGCAGCAGGCCCAGCTCCGCGTCGGAGACGGCCTCGCGGCGCGCCGTCCGGCGGCGCTCCGCCGTGCGCACGCGCGCGGCGATCTTGAACGCCAGCATCCCCGTCAGCAGGGCGGCGGTGGCGACCCGGCGCAAATCGGCGCCCGGCGCGCGCAGGTCCGGAAACCACCCGTACCAGAGCAGCACCAGCACCACGCCGCACACCACGAACGCCAGCGACGCCCGGGTGAGCCGCCCGATGTGGTAGCCGATGCGCTCCCCCACGCCGCGGTTCCGCATTTTCATTGGCGCGCGACCTCGCTCGGCGCCTTCCTGACCGACAGATCGACGACCACCTCGCCCGCCCGCACCCACCCGAGCTCGTCACGCGCGACCCGCTCGATGGCCGCGGGATCGCTGCGCAGCGCCTCCGCCTCGCGCGCCAACCGCTCGTTCTCGGCCGCGAGCTCCTGGTTGTGGGCGCGCAGCGCCGCCAGGTCCCGGCGCAGCACAATGGTGCGGGCGAGACCGGACTTCACGTAGACGTGGTACGGCACGTACGCGAGCACGAAGACGACGACAGCGGCGGCCACCAGCCGGCCTGCCCAAGTCTTGGTCTCCCGGCGCATGCGAAGTCCCGCACGTGCCAGTATCGGGGCCGCTCTACAAACCGTCCATTTTCTGGCTGACGTCGCCGGTCAGGCGCCGCTACGCGGCGCGGGCAGCCCGATGCCCCCGCCCGGGCGCCGCCGGGGGCGCCCGCCGACCGCCTCCGGTGCCCCCGACGGCGGGCGCAGTGCCACCCCCTCCCCCAGGCCCGCCGCCCGTGGCACTGCCCTGCCCGATCCTGCGTCGCCGCCCGCGCTCCCGCGCTCTCTGGACCTTCGTTCTTGGGACCGGCCGTCAGACGCCGGTCGGAATGCAGCAGCCCGTGACGCAGCCGTAGCCCGCGCCGCAGCCGGTGGCGGGCGTCGCCGTTCCCGGACCGCAGGGCACGTAGTCAGAGCCGCAGTTGTTCGGCGGCGGCGGCGGGCCGTCGGTGCCGGCGTCAGGCGTCTGGATGCAGTCCGCGGGCAGCGTCGGCTTGCCGATGCAGATCTCGCAGTGCTCGCACGGGTTCGAGCACTGGGTCACCTGCGTGCAGCGCGGGCACTTGGTCGGGTCGTTGAAGTTGGCGGCCGTGCACGTCGCCGCGAGCAGGATCGGCGCAGGCGCCCCCGGGACGACGCAACAGCCGAAGCAGTCACAGCCGTTCGGAACCAGCTTCCGGCAGGCGGTGATGCACGCCTGCGATTGCGACGCCGTCGTCGAGCATTCGCTCGCATGTGACGCAGCGTACGACGAGTCGTAGGGACATTTTGTGTTCACGCTCGCCGGATCGCACTTGAGCTGCCAGTCGCAGTGGTCGTCGCCGGCGCCCGAGTTGCCGTCGAAGAAGCAGTCCTGCTTGCACGCGTCCATGTTGTCGCCCGGGATGCCGGTCGCGAACGAGCTCTCGTCGTTGTCCAGCGGCCCGACGCATTCCGGATCGTCATAGTCGATCTTGCCGTCGCCGTCGTTGTCGATGCCGTCGCTGCATTGCGAGGTGCCGACGGTGCCGCCGGTGCCGGTCGTACCCGCGGTGCCGCCGCTCGTACCCGCGGTGCCGCCGCTCGTACCCGCCGTGCCGCCGCTCGTACCCGCCGTGCCGCCGCTCGTACCCGCCGTGCCGACCCCGGACGTTCCCGCCGTGCCGACCCCCGACGTTCCCGCGGTGCCGACGCCGGACGTGCCCGCCGTGCCGCCTGATGTCCCGGCAGCTCCGGCGCTTCCCGCGGGCGAGCTGGTGCCGCACCCGGCGGCGACGAGCAACGCCGCGCCGAAGAGGCGAACAATCGAAGGAATTGACGTCATGGGGCGGTTCATTGCGGTCTCCTGGTGGGCTGGGACGTTTGGTTTGGACGAATGACGAATCAGGGAACGAGAATGCGGCAACAGCCGGTGACGCAGCCGGTGCCATCCGGGCACATCGACGGATCGACGCCGTACATCCCGCAAGCGGGCAAGCCGCCCGGACAGGTGTAGGGCGTGCCGCCGTCGGTGTTGCACTCCGGCGGCAGCGTGGTCTTGCCGATGCAGTACTCGCAGGTGCCGCACGGAACCATGCACTGGGTCACCTGCGTGCAGGCCGGACACTTCGCCGGATTGTTGAAGTCGGCCGCCGTGCAGGTCGGCACCAGCCGGATCGGCGTCGGGGCGCCGGGGACCGCGCAGCAGCCGAAGCAGTCGCAGCCGTTCGGCACCAGCTTGCGACAACTATCGATGCAGGCCTGCGACTGCGAGGACGAGAGCGAACACTCGTCCGCGTGCTGCTGGGCGTACGTCGCATCGTATGGGCACGAGGCGTTGGTGCTCATCGGATCGCACTTGAGCTGCCACAGGCAGTGGTCGTCGCCCATGCCCGAGTTGCCGTCGAAGAAGCAGTCCTGCTTGCACAGGTCCATGTTGTCGCCGGGGATGCCGGTCGCGTACGAGCTCTCGTCGTTGTCGAGCGGGCCCACGCATTCGGGATCGTCGTAGTCGATCTTCCCATCGCCGTCGTTGTCGATGCCGTCGCTGCACTGGGTCTGGCCGACCGGGATCTTGCCGGCGTCGGCGAAGTTGCCCCCGTACCCACCCGTGCCGGTGCCGCCGTCAGACAGCGCGTTTACGGAATTGCCGCACCCGGGCACCAGCATCAAACAGGCGCCCGCCAGGACCACCGCGAGCGCAGCAATGAAGAACGACGTCGACCTCGAAGACGGGCTCATGTGAGCTTGGAGCCCCGACATCGGTCAAATGGCTCATGACGTTAAATCCCACGTTAACCCACACTTGGCCCTGAGCCGTTTACCCGGGCCTGGTTCTCTAACTGTTACAATGGGCGTGCTCGTGAGCCATACCGTCCTGCTCCAACCGTCGGACGGCTCCAGCGACGCTCAGTTGGTGGCGCGCGCCATCCAGGGCGATCGGTGGGGCCGCGAGATGCTCTATAGAAGGCACGCCGCGTACCTGCTGGCGATCGCGGCGCGGTTGATCGGCAACCGCGGCGACGGCGAGGAGGTCGTGCAGGACACGTTCGTGACGGCGTTCGAGCAGCTTCATCAGCTGCGCGAGCCGGCGGCCGTGCGCGGCTGGCTCGCCCAGATAGCGGTCAGCCTGGTCCGACGGCGGCTGCGCCGCGGCCGCCTGATGCGCGTGCTGGGGCTCGACCGCGGGACCGACGATGCGACGCTCGCGACGCTGGCCGCGCCGGGAACGAACGCCGATCAGCGCGCCGAGCTGGCGCTGGTCGATCGTGCGCTTGCGACGGTCAGCGCCAACGTCCGCATCGCCTGGATGCTCCGCCTGGTGGAGGGTCTCGAGCTGTCCGAGGTGGCGTCGGCGTGCGGGTGCTCGCTGGCGACCGCCAAGCGCCGCATCGCCGCCGCCGAGACCGCGGTGCGCGCTCACATCGGCGCGCCGGAAGAGCAGTCAAACGGGCAGGAGGGGGAGGACCGGCAATGAGCCGCCTCAAGTTCCCGCTGAAGGAAGGCCTGCGCGATCCGGCGGACGAGGCCTCCGTTTCGCGGATGTGGCAGGCGATCGATTCGCGCTTCCCGCGGCGTCACCGGCGCTCGGCCACCTTCTTCCTGGCGCCGGGCCTGGTCCTGGCGGCCGCGGCCGGCATCGCGGTGGTGGCGTACGTGCACCACGACGCGGGACCGTTGCGGCTCGCGAACGGCGCCGCGATCGTCGCCGTCGATGCGCCGCCCGCGGGCGCGCACGTCGCGCTGTCGGATGGGTCGAGCATCGAGCTGTCCGCCGGGGCGCGCTTCGAGCCGATCGAATCGTCGGCGGTCAGCTTCATCGGCGTGCTGGAGCGGGGCACCGCCACCTTCGACGTGCAGCACGGCGGCCCGCGCCGCTGGCAGATCGAGTGCGGGCTGGCGACCGTCGAGGTCGTCGGCACCCGATTCAGCTGCGCCCGCGCCCCCGATCGGCTGCACGTGGGCGTCGAGCGCGGCACCGTGCTGGTGCGGGGCGAGCGCGTGACGAACCGCGTGCGGCGGTTGTCCGCCGGCGAATCGCTGGACGTGCTCGACCCGTCGGCGACCGAGGCGCAGTCGGAAGCCGAGGTCCCCGCGCCGGCGCCGATCGCGGCGCCTGGCGCAGAAGCGGCCAGCAATGTCGAGGCGCCGACGGCGCCGGCCGCCCGGGCTCCGGCGCACGCGGGCCCGGGCTGGCGCGAGCTGGAACGCATCGGCCGGCACCGCGAGGCGTTCGCCGCGCTCGGCGCGCAGGGGATCCGGCGCGAATCGAAGCGCCTCGGCATCGCGGATCTGTTCGCGCTCGCCGACGTCGCCCGGCTGTCCGGCCACCCGACGGAGGCGATCGCGCCGCTCCAGCGCATCGTCGACGGCTTCGCTCACGATCCGCAGGCGCCGCTGGCCGCGTTCGCGCTCGGCCGCCTGCTGCTCGACGATCTCAATCGGCCCGCGGCGGCGGCGGCGGCGTTCAACCGCGCCCTGGAGCTGGGCCCACCTCGCAGTTTGCGGGAGGACGTTCGCCTCCGCCTCGAGGAAGCACGTTCGCGGATGCGGTAGAGCTAGGACGTCCGATAAGCGTTAGACTCGGCGGCCGTCCGTTCGATGACCGCCCTCCGCAGGGGAGTTTCCGCGCTCGTGTTCGCCCTCGTCGCGCCGTTCACGGCGCGGGCGGCCGATGTCCCGGTGATCCGCGTGTTTCCGCCGGAGTGCGCGACGGTGCCGGTCGCGGCAGACGATTTCGTGGATGCGCTGCGGGTCGAGCTGGCCGGCCGCCAGCCGCACTGTTGCGTGGTCGGGCCCAGCGACAATCCCGCGGCCGACGTCGTGAAGGTCACCATGGCGGTCGAACCGTGTGACCCGGCCACCCAGGACGTCGCCGTGACGGTGGACGTCGGCGACCCGACGCGCGCGACGACGCGGCTGGTGTCGCTCGGGGATCTACCGCCCGAGGCGCGCGCCCGCGCGCTGGCCCTGGCGGTCGCGGAGCTGCTCCGGTCCGCGGGCGAGCCTGTCATCGCCCCTCCGCCTCCACCGCCCGCGCCCCCGCCTCCGCCGCCCTCCGCCGATCTCTATCCCGTGGGCACCGTCGCGGGCGCGCTCATCGATCACTTCGATCGCGGCACCGCGCTGTGGGGCGGGCGCCTCGGCGTGGCGCTACCGGCCCGTCGCTGGCAGGTCACGCTGGACGCCGGGATCGCCGTCAGCCACAACGACTACAGCGCGGGAAGCGTCGACATCACGCTGGTCGGCGCGACGCTTTCCGGGGGACCGCGCTTCACGCTGGGGCCGATTGCCCTGGACGCCGGGCCCGCGATCGGCTTCGGCCGCGCCTGGATCAAGGGCCAGTCGGACAGCCCGGACGTCGTCTCGGGCTCGGGGTCCGGCTTCGTGAGCACGCTCGGCGTCCGCGTCGGGATCGAGGCCCCCGCGACCAGCAGCCTCCGCGCCTGCGCGATCGTCGAGGGCGGCGGAACGATCCGCCGGCTGGACGCGAACGTCGGAGGCGAGCCGGGCGCCGGCATTGCCGGCCCCTACCTGATGCTCGCCGTCGGCGTTCGCTTCGGTCCGGCCGCGCCTCAGTAAGGCTTGCTGGCGTTGGGCGCCGATTCGCGGCCGCCCATCGCCGCGACCGCGTCTTCCGCATCCGAGGGGATGCGCTTGAAACGATCACGCAGGTCCTCGCGCAGCTCGCGGCCCGGCTTGGGGGCCATCAGCAGGCCGAGGCCGGCGCCGACGAGCAGGCCCACCGCGAAGATGCCGATGGTTCCGCCCACCACGGCGGCCGTGGAGCTCTTGGTCTGCAGGCCCATCATTTCCAGAATGTCGTCCTTATCGAGATTGCGCAGTTCGCTCATCTTCATGGCTCTTCTCCCCTTGTTCGCGTTCGCTTGCTCGCCTGCCCCTTGCCGGCGGCCTCGCCCCTGACGCTTCCGTCGTCCTCTCCGATCGACTCCATGATCTCGGCCACCTCCTCCTTGAGGAGTGGCAACACCGCCAGGCGCATCCCGATCCGGACTCCCATCCGGACGATGCGTGCCGTGAGGGGCGTGAACAGGCCCCCGCCCAGCACGTATCCGATCCCGAGCGCCGCGGCGACCGTTCCGTAAGGATGACGCTTCACGCGTCCCTTGAGATCGACCGCATCACTGAAGTCCGAGAACGAATCTCGCGTCCGGTCCCACATCTGCTCGGCGGTGTGACCGACCTTCTCCATCTGCCGCCCCAGCTTCTTGCCGCCGTCCGCGCTGGCCGCGCGGCCGTTGGGGGGGTTGTCTGCCCGCGTCTCCACGGCGCCCCTCACCCACGCCTGCCGGCGAGCTTGCCGATCAGGTAGCCGACAGCGATCGCGCCGATCACGCACTTCCCGGGGTTCTCCTTGATGTACCCGATCGCCGAGCTGTTCAGCGATGAGAAGCGCCGCCTCGCCTCTTCGATCTGCGGCTTCACACGCGCCCCGAGCTCCCGCGCCGTCTCCTCGATCTTTTCCGTCATCTCCATGGTGTCACCTCCTGTTCGAAGCGCGGCCCCCGTGGCTGCGATAGCCCCACAGGAACCCCACCAGCATCGCGGCTCCCAGTACCAGGCCCGGCTGCCGCGCGACCCAGCCGCGCCAATCCGTTCGGCGCGCGAACGCCAGACGCAGCGCGGTCACCGACCGCTCCACGCGTTCTCGCGAGCGCTCGACCGCCGCCTCGGCGCGGGCGACCTCCGAGAATGGCTCAGTTCTGCCCTCCTCGTCGTCCGGGCCCTCGAGGTCGCGGACCGTCTTGTCTTGCTCGAGCTCGTATTCCGTCCGCGCCGCCATCAGTAGATCCTCGCGGTCATTGCGCGCTCGCGGAGCACGCTCACGCTGCGGCTAACCTCTTCCTTGGACTCCTGCATGAGCTGCACCCGCCTCATCCGACGCACCGCCATACCGAGCGCGATCGCCCCCACGACGACGTGGAGGATCGCGAGGCCCGCGAACGCGAGCGGCGCCCCCATGACGCGGGCGAGCGCCGTTCCCGCCGCGATGCAGGCTAGCCCGTATCCCACCGAGAAGACGAAGGCCCCGACAATCAGCAAGCTCAGCTCGCGAAAGTAGGCCCTGACGTCGGTCGTCATTTCGATCCGCGCCAGCTTGATGTGATCCGCGACGAGCTGACCGAGACCGTCGGCGGTCTCCTTCACGAGGGAGATGATGCCGTCGTCGTGCTCGCTGCGGTCGCGCGCGGGAACCATTCCGCTGGGAAACTAAACACGGCCATGGACCGTGCAAGGCCGGCCTACGAGCTAGTCGCTCCGCGCCGCAGGCGCGGATTGCGACTATTGTCCTTTCAGGTAGCTGCAATCCCGCGCTTCGCGCGGGAGCAGCTAGCCGCGAGGTTTGCCGTCAAGGGGCGCCGGGCAGACGTCGCGCAGTTTGCAACCCTTGCAGGCGGCGCCGCGCCAGATGCGATCGTAGAGCTCCTGGACACGGTCGAGCAGGCCGTCGTCCGAGCCGGCGAAACCGAGCTCGAAGTTGCGCCGGCCGGTGCCCTTCGCGCCCAGGCCCGCCCCGGTCCAGTTCGCGCTGCCGACGTAGACGAACGCGCCGTCCACGACGACGGTCTTGAAGTGCACGCGCGGACAGGCGCGCAGTTGCAGCGCGCGCGCCAGCGCGGGGCGGCGCGCCAGAGTGGCGCGGAACGGACGCGACGGCGGCGTCGCGTGCAGGATCCGCAGCTCGACGCCGCGGCCCGCGAGCTCGTCGAAGACCTCCAGGATCGATCGGTAGGCGGCGGCCCCGCGCGTCGCCGTGCGCGCCGTGCGCCGCCGGCCCGGCGCGGCCCGGTGGTCCTCGACCATCAGCTCCTTGAGGTTGGCGGTCGCGATCCAGACGCTGCGGCGCGCGTCCATCGCCGCGCGCACGACGCGTTCGTAGTGACCACGCCCGCCCACGAGCTCCAGCGCGAACCCCCGCGCCGGCTCGACGAAATCCACGCGCCTACCGGTCCTGATCGGGCGTGGGCGCGAGCGTCAGCAGCGGCTGCAGCGGCAGGCGCGGCCGCCGCTCGGAACTGTCTCGCGTGGGGGAGGGACGGCTTTGCCGGCCCGAGCCCGTCGGGGGAGGTTCGGAACCCTCCCAGGGTTCCGATTCAGACGGAGGTTGTGGACCGACCGCGCGCGTGGCCACCTCTTCCAGCTCCGGGAGCTCCTTCTTTCCACCCGCGTCCAGCTCCTCGAGGCGCCGCGCCGAGACGACCACCCGTCCCTCGAACGACCGCATCGACTTGTTGAAGTGCTTCACTGACTGGTTGAGCGCGTTGCCGAGATCCGCGAAGTGCACCGTTACGGTCGCGATCCGTTCGTGAAGCCGGCGCCCCTCGGCGCTGATGCGCTGGGCGTTCTCGGCCAGCCGCTCCTCGCGCCATCCGAAGCTCGCCGTGCGCAGCAGCGCCAGCAGCGTGGTCGGCGTCGCCATCATCACCTTCTGCGCGACGCCCTCCTCGATGAGCTCCGGCATCTGTTCCAGCGCGACGCTGTACAGCGGCTCGCCGGGAAGGAACATGACGACCATGTCCGGCGTCGCATCCAGCGCGTCCCAGTAGCTCTTCGCGCCCAGCTTCAAGACGTGCGAGCGCACCTGCGCGGCGTGCTGGCGATACTTGGCGGCGCGCGTGGCGTCGTCCGCGGCTTCCCGCGCTTCCAGGTAGGCGCCGAGCGGCGTTTTGGCGTCGACGACGATCCGCCGCCCGCCGGGCAGGTGGATGATCATGTCCGGCCGCAGGCGTCCGTCCTCGCCGGCGATGGTCGCCTGCTCCTCGAAGTCGCAGTGCTCGAGCATCCCCGCCAGCTCGACGACGCGCCGGAGCTGCATCTCGCCCCACCGGCCGCGCACCGCCGGCGCCTTGAGCGCCGCCACCAGGCTGCCGGTCGCGTCGCGGAGCTTCTCCTGCGTCGCCGAGATCCCGACCATCTGCTGGCGCAGCTCCCCGTAGGCGGTGCCGCGCTCGCGCTCCATCGCCCGGATCTGCTCGTCCATCTTCTCCAGCGACACCTTGACCGGCGCGACCATCCCCTCGATCGCCTGCTGCTGCGCCGCCTGGCGCGCCTCCGCGTCCGTCGCGGTTTGCTCGCGCACGGCGCCCAGCCGCTCGTTCGCGAGCGCCAGGAAGTCCTCACGGTTGGCGCGCAACGACTCGGCCGCCAGCGCGGCGAACGTGTCGGCGAGCTGCGCCTTCGCGCCGTCCAGCAGCTCACGCTCCTCGTGGAGCTGGCGCGCGAGGCCGTCCGCCCGCGCCGCCTCCGCCGCGCGTCGGCTCTCCGTCTCGCGCAGCGCCGCCTCCATCACCGCCCGCGCGCGCGACGTCGCCAGCAACCAGGCGAACGCCCCGGCCAAGAGGCCCCCGACGACAAACGCCGCGAGCCCGACAGCCACCAGATCCATCGGCCCGGATACTATCCGCCTGTTCAGGTCGCGGTCAAAATATTTTGCGAGCGCCCCGGGTTGTCGCGGGGTTAGCAGCACCGTTGAGGCCAAAGGGGCCTCAGGCGTCGGACCTCGGGCCTCGGGTCGTCTGCGGCCTGAGGCCTGAGGTCCGACGCCTTTATCGGGGCCGCGCCGCATCAGATTTTCAATTCATTTTGAAACTTCTGGTGGCGGCTGGACGGCGCGCGCGCAAAAGTTCTATACGGGTACGTTTCAAATGGCGGACGGCGGCATCAGCCAGCGCAAGGCGGATCACCTGGCGATCGCGGCGTCGGGCGCCGCCGCGTTCCACCGCCCGTCATTGTTCGAGGACGTTCACCTCGTCCATTGCGCGCTGCCCGAGCGCGCCGCGGCCGACGTCGACCTCGGGACGACGCTGCTCGGGCGGACGATCCGCGCGCCGCTGATGGTGACCGGCATGACCGGTGGGACGCCGGCGGCGGGCGAGATCAACCGCGCGCTCGCCGCGGCCGCCGCCGCGCACGGGATCCCGTTCGGCCTCGGCAGCATGCGCGCGATGCTGCTGCACCCGGAGCTGGCGCCGACCTACGAGGTCCGCGCCGTCGCGCCCGAGGTCTACCTGTTCGCCAACCTGGGCGCCGTTCAGATCGCCGCGACGCCGACCGCGGCCGTGCGCGAGGTGATGAAGCGCGTGCAGGCCGACGCGCTCTGCATCCACCTGAACGCCGCGCAGGAGATCGCGCAGCCCGGCGGCGACCGCGACTTCCGCGGCGCGCTCGACGGCATCGCGCGCGTGACCGGCGAGCTGGGGCTGCCGGTCATGGTGAAGGAGACCGGCTGCGGCATCTCGCCCGCGGTCGCGCGGCGGTTGAAGGACGCGGGCGTGCGCGCGATCGACGTGTCGGGCGGCGGCGGCACCTCCTGGACGGCGGTCGAATCGCAGCGCGCCGAGGGCGCCGACAAGGCGCGCGGGCTCGAGCTGTGGGACTGGGGAATCCCGACCGCGGCGGCGGTCGCGTGGCTCGCGGCCGATGCGGTTCCCGGCGCGGGCATCGACGTCGTCGCGTCGGGCGGGATCCGCAGCGGCCTCGACGTCGCGCGCGCGCTGGCGCTGGGCGCGCGCCTGGGCGGATTGGCGCAGCCGGCGCTGCGCGCGGTCACCGACGGCGGGCGCGAGCGCGGCGAGGCTTTCCTGGCGGAGATCATCGACGGCATCCGCGCGGCGACGCTTCTGTGCGGCGTCGCCCGCGCGAGCGATCTGGCGACGGCGCCGCGCGTGATCACCGGCGAGCTCGCGCAGTGGCTCGCGCAGAGGCCGAAGTAAAGGCGGTTCGGATTCCATGCACCCGTCCTCGTCCTCGTCCCCGTCCTCGGCCCCGACCGGTCGCGGACACGCGAAGGTCATCCTGATCGGCGAGCACGCGGTCGTGTACGGGCACCCTGCCCTGGCGGCGGGACTGTCCGTCGGCATCACCGCCACCGCGCAGCCGGGCAGCGGGCGCCTGCGCGTGCCGGCCTGGCAGCTCGAGGCGACGGCGGCCGACGACAGCCCGGTGGGGCGCGCGCTGGCGGCGATCGTGCGCCGGCTGGAAGCGCCCGCGCTGGACTTCGACGCCGCGGCGGACGTGCCGTCTCGCGCGGGCCTGGGCAGCTCGGCGGCGCTGGCCGTCGCGGTGGCGCGCGCGGCGGCCGCCGCGCGCGGGCGATCCTCGGACGACGCCGCCGTGGACGCCGCCGTCGACGAGGCGGAGACGATCTTTCACGGAAACCCGTCGGGCATCGACGCCGCCGCGGCGAAGACCGGCGTGGCGGGCCGGTTCTCGCGCGCCGAGGGCTGGCGGCCCGTGCGCGTCCACCAGGCGATCAGGCTGTGCGTGGGGCTGTCGGGGCGGCCGCGCGACACGGCGGCCCAGGTCGCGGCGGTCGCGCGCCTGCGGGAGCGCCTGTCTGTCGCCGACGACATCCTGAAGACGCTCGGCAAGCTGGCCGACGAGGCATGCGCGGCGGTGGGCAAGGGCGACGTCGATGGCCTCGGCCGGACGTTCAACGCCGCGCACGGCCTGCTCTACGCGCTTCGCGTCTCCGGGCGCGAGCTGGACGCGCTCGTGGAGACGGCAAACGCCGCCGGCGCGATCGGCGCCAAGATGACCGGCGCGGGCGGCGGCGGCGCGGTGATCGCCCTCGCGCCCGGCCACGAGCGCGACGTGCTGGCGCGCTGGAAGGCCGCCGGCTACGACGGGTTCATGGCGGAGATCGCGGCTACGCCGGAGGTGCGCGCGTGAGCGGGGGCCCCTCTCCCTCACCCTCTCCCCGCTGCGCGGGGCCAGGGCAAACAGCTGCGGGGACTCGAGCGTCATGAGCGCGTGGAACGCGGTCACCGCCGTCGCCGGGACGAATATTGCGCTGGTGAAGTACTGGGGGAAGCGCGATGTGGCGCTGAACCTGCCGGCGACGGGCAGCCTGTCGCTGACGCTGGATCGGCTGGGGACGCGGACGACGGTGGCGTTCGACGACGGCGCGCGCGATCGCCTGGTGCTCGACGGCGCGCCCGCCGACGACGCCGCGACCGCGCGCGTGTCCGCGTTCCTCGATCGCGTGCGCGCCCGCGCCGAGATCGCGCGCCGCGCGCTGGTGACCAGCGACAACAGCGTCCCGACCGCGGCGGGGCTCGCGTCGTCCGCGTCCGGCTTCGCGGCGCTGGCGCTGGCGGCGACCCGCGCCGCCGGGCTGGATCTGTCCCCATCCGAGCTGTCGGCGCTTGCGCGCGTCGGCTCCGGCTCCGCCGCGCGTTCGATCTTCGGCGGCTTCGTCGAGATGGCACGGGGCGATCGCCCCGACGGCGCCGACGCCGTGGCCAGCGCGTTGCCGCAGGGCGATGGCTGGGACCTGCGCCTGGTCGTCGCGATCACGGCGTCGGGCCCGAAGGCGATGGGCTCGACCGCGGCGATGACGCACACCGCGCGCACCTCGCCGTTCTACGACGCCTGGATCGCGGGCGTCCCCGGCGATCTGGGGGCGGCGCGCGCCGCGATCGCCGCCCGCGACCTGCCCGCGCTGGGCGCGGTGGCGGAACGCAGCGCGCTGCGCATGCACGCCGCGGCCATGGCCGCCGATCCCGCCATCATCTACTGGAACGCCGCGACCCTCGCCGCGATCGCCCGCGTGCGCGCGCTGCGCGACGCCGGCACGCCGGCGTTCTTCACGATCGACGCCGGCCCACACGTCAAGACGCTGTGCCGCGGCGCCGACGCCGACGCCGTCGCGACCGCGCTGCGCGCCGTCCCCGGCGTGAGCGAAACCCTGATCGCCGCGCCCGGTCCGGGCGCGCGCGTCGTGGAGGCGCGATGACCGCCGACTTCCCCATCGTCAGCGCGCCCGGGAAGGTGTTTTTGATCGGCGAATACGGGGTCCTCGACGGCCACGCCGCGGTGGTCGCCGCGGTCGATCGCCGCGTCACCGGCCGGTTCGTCGCGGGGGCGTCGCCGTCGACGCCGCTCATCAAGGAGGTGATCGAATCCGTGCGCGCGCATCTGGACGAGGCCGGCGCCGCGCTGCCCGACGGCGCGCCGCAGATCGACAGCGCCGCGCTGTCGTCCGCAGCCGGCAAGCTCGGTCTCGGTTCCAGCGCCGCGGTCGCGGCGGCGGGCGTCGGCGCGATGCTCACCGCCGCCCGCTGCGACATCGAATACGCGCGCGGCCTCTCCTTTCTCCTGGCCGAGCGCGCCCACCGCGCGGCCCAGGGCGGGCGCGGCTCCGGAGCGGACGTCGCGGCCGCCGTCCACGGCGGCATCGTCTACTACGCGCGCCGCGGATCCCAGGTCGACGCGGAGCCGCTGGAGCTGCCCGCGGGCGTCGAGCTGATCGTCTTCTCGACCGGCACGCCGAGCTCGACCGTCGACCATGTGCGCGCGCTGGAGTCGTACGCGCAGAAGGAGCCCGCGCACTACAAGGCGCGCCTCATCGAGATCGGCGCGCTCGCGCGCGACTTCACCGCCGCGTGCGTCGACGACGTCGCCCCGCTCGTCGTCGAGGCGGTCGCCCGGGCCCACACCGAGCTGGAGGCGCTGGGCCGGGAGATCGGCCTGCCCGTCGTCACCCCCGCCCTCGCCGCCGCGGCAAACCTGGCCGCGGAGCTGGGAGGCGCCGCCAAGCCGTCCGGGGCAGGCGGCGGCGACGTCGGTGTCGCCTTTCTGACCGATCGAGGGGCGGCCGAGACCTTTCGCCAACGCGCGCCCCACCTCGGGCTCGAAATTCTTAGTATAAGGACCGGCGCGGACGGCCTCCGCCGCGAGCCGCCAGGTCCAGAAGGGAATCATGTCCAATGACAAAAACCTGGAACCCTCAAAGGGTTCCAGACCTCCCGCGATGGAACTCGGCAGGCAAAGCCCGCCGAGCTCCGACGCGAGCTCTCGCATTCCAGGTTTCTATCGGCTGCCGGTCGAGGAGCGGCGGCGGCTGCTGCGCCTGCGGGCGGACCTGTCGGAGCAGGACATGCGCACGCTGGACGGCGGCGGCATCGACACGGCGGTCGCGGATCGCGTCGTCGAGAACGCGGTCGGCGTCTACGCGCTGCCCCTGGGGGTGGCCCTGAATTTCGTCGTCAACGGGCGCGACGTGCTGGTGCCGATGGCGGTCGAGGAGCCCTCCGTGATCGCGGCGGCGTCCAACGCCGCCCGCATGGTCCGCGAGGGCGGCGGCTTCGTCGCCGAGGCGGACGATCCGGTGATGACCGCGCAGATCGAGATCGTCGGCGTCGATGATCCCGACGGCGCGCGCGCCCGCCTGGAGGCGGCCAGCGCCGACCTGCTCGCGCTGGCGCACGCGACGCTGCCCAACCTGGCCGATCGCGGCGGCGGCGCGCGCGAACTGGAGGTGCGCACCTTCCCCGGACGCGTCATCGTGCACGTGCACATCGACTGCCGCGACGCGATGGGCGCGAACATGGTCAACACCGTCGCCGAGGCGCTGGCCGAACGCGTCGCCCGGCTGGCGCGCGGGCGTTCCGGCCTGCGCATCCTCACCAACCTGTGCGACCGGCGCCGCGTGCGCGTCCAGGCGCGCGTCCCGGCGCGCGCGCTCGCGACCGAAAACCTCGACGGAGGCGCGGTGCGTGACGGCGTCGTCGCCGCCTCGCGCTTCGCCGAGGACGACCCGTACCGGGCCGCCACCCACAACAAGGGGATCATGAACGGCGTCGACGCGGTCGTGATCGCGACCGGCAACGACTGGCGCGGCGTCGAGGCGGGCGCGCACGCGTTCGCCGCGGCCGACGGCCGCTACCGCCCGCTCGCCGTCTGGCGCGAGGAGAAGGGCGACCTGGTCGGCCAGCTCGAGATGCCGATGGCGGTCGGCACGGTGGGCGGCACGCTCCACGCGCACGCCGGCGCGCGGCTCGCCCAGCGGATGCTCGGCGTCACCGACGCGAAGCGGCTCGCGATGATCATCGGCAGCGCGGGCCTGGCGTCGAACCTCGCGGCGCTGCGCGCGCTCGCGACCGAGGGGATCCAGCGCGGCCACATGGCCCTGCACCGCAAGTCGCAACCGGTCGCGGTGCTGGAACCGCCGCAACCGGTCGCCGCAAAATCGGTAACGTAAGAAGGGAGCCGGACATGATTCGCCAGATCTTGCGCAAGGGCCGTGATGCAGAGCGCGCGGGCGACGCGCCGCCGCTCGCCGCGGTCACGCGACCGCCGATCAAGTGGCTGGATCCACCGCCCGGCCCGTGGACCGTCGAGAAGGCGTATGCCTACTGCGAGGAGTTCGCGCGCGCGCACACCGAGAGCTATCCGGTCGCGTCGCGCTTCGTGCCGCCCGAGCTGCGCCCGCACCTTGTCGCGCTGTACGCCTTCGCGCGCAGCGCCGACGACTTCGCCGACGAGCCCGAGTACGAAGGGCGCCGCGTGGAGGCGCTGGACCGCTGGGAGGAGGCGCTGCGGCGCTGCTGTCACGGCGAGGCCGACCACCCGGTGTTCGTCGCGCTCGCCGACACGATCGAGAAGCGCGATCTGCCGATCCCGCCGCTCGAGGACATGCTCGCCGCGTTCCGGATGGATCTGGACGTGAAGCGCTACGCGACGATCTCCGCGCTGCGTGGCTACACCGCGCGCTCGGCGGAGCCGGTGGGACGCTTGCTGCTGGCGCTGTTCGGCTACCGCGACGCGGAGTTGGTGCGCTACGCGGACGAGATCTCGACCGCCCTGCAGCTGACGAACTTCTGGCAGGACATCGCCGGCGACGCCGCCCGCGACCGCATCTACATCCCCGCCGAGGATCTGCACTTCTTCGGCGTGGCCGAGGCGGACGTGAAGGCGCTCAAGCCCGAGAAGGCGCTGCGCGATCTGATCCGCTTCGAGGTCGCGCGCACCCGCGCGCTGTACGAGAAGGGCCGCCCCCTGCTCGAGAAGCTGCACCGCGATCTGCGGCTGGAGCTGACGCTGATCTGGCTGGTCGGCACCACGATCCTCGACAAGATCGAGGCGGCCGACTACGACGTGTTCACGCACCGGCCCGCGATCCGCCGCCGCGATCAGGCGGTGATCATGGCCCGCGCCGCCAAGGAATGGGCGACGCACCTGGATCTGAAGGCGCTCAAGGCGCTCTGGCCGTAGGCGACCGGACCCTCACCCCGACCCGCCCCGACCCTCTGCCGAAGACGGGAGAGGGAGATGAGCGACAGGGATGTCGCGATCTTTGTGGCAGCCGGCGTGTAACTGATTGATTTCGCTCTGGCAGAAGGTTTGCACCGCCCATGCGGGCGATGATCGACTGCCACGTGACCGAGGACGACCGGACCCCGGAATCGCGCTACCGTAGAGCCGTGTCGGGGAAGCGGACAGCGGGCCGGCCCATCGCGGCGCTGGTGATCGCACTGGCCGCGGGTTGCGGCGGAGGACTGCCCTCGCAGTCGACGACGGGGACCGGGGGATCCCGCCGCCGATCGCTTGTTTGTTCAGATCGACGGGTACAACGCGGGCACGAAGAGCGGAATCTGGAGCCTGCCCCTCGGCGAATGCCGTTAGTCCCATGCAGGCGCTGATCAAGATCGGATTTCGCGTCGCGCCCCTCGCGGTCCTCGGCGGCCTGTGCGGCGGGTGTCTCGATCTGCTCGGTCACCAGGAGGACGTCATCCAGAACAGCGACGTCCTGGGGATGATGCAGATCGAGGACGATCGGATCGAGGACAAGCATCCGGTCTTCGATCCGGCGCGCACAGTCACGGAGACGTTCGGCTCGTCGGCGTACGCGGGCTGCAACATCACGATGAACAAGAGCGCGGCGGTGACGAAGCTGGACATCGTCCCGTTCGAGGGCGCGGAGAGCGCGCTCGACGAGAGGCTTTTCCGCGGCCGGACCGAGGCGCTGGCGGCGATCGCGGCCGTCGACGCCGCCGATCCGATCCCGTCGATGGAGGTGGTGAACGGCGCGCTCAAGCCGTTCAACGACGGCCTCTACGCGGCGGTGGAGATGGAGATCGAGACGAGCAAGCGCGCGCTCTTCGCGACCCTCGCCACGCGGCTCGCCGCCGCGGCGGCGTCGGCGGACGCGGCGACGCGCCCCGCCTTCGACGACGCCAGCGTGCTGGTCGGCGCGGCGCAGATCCTGGGCGGCGATACGCCAACGATCGACGCCGCGGTCGCCAGCCGTGCGCAGGGCGCAGCCGCCGCGTTCCAGGCGCAGCCGGAGTTCGCCCGCCCGATCGGCTTCTACACCTGGACCCCGGCGCTCCAGCGGATCTTCACGCGCGATCGCTTTCTCCAGAAGGGCGACGACAGCCAATCGGGCGGCGCGCTGGCGGCGATCGCCTGGTTGCTCGGGCAGGACTCAGCGCTCCTCGCCGACTACCAGCGCGTCACCGCGCTCTACGCCGGGCTGACCAATCCGTACGTGAGCTACCCGATAGACGCGCTCATCCCCTACGTCCCCAGCGCCGCGGCCCTCGCCAGTGCGCCGGCGATCGAGAGCGCCTTCACCGCCGCCAACCCGGCGCGCCGGTCCTGCGGCTACGTGCCGGTCGCCTTCCTCCCCGCCTCGCGCAGCAAGGAGATCGACTACTTCGACCGCCTTTACTGCTTCGGCCTTCCGGACGGAACGAACCTCCTCGGCGTGCTCATCGACGGCATCCGGTCGGGCGCGGTCGATCTGAAGCCGAGCGCCGACTCGGGCTGGTACGACTACCAGATCTACGCGCTGGAGACGCTGCTGCTCCCCGAGCGCGGCCCCGAGAGCCAGAACCTGCTGCTCACCGCGGGCTACAAGAAGAAGCTGATCGAGACCTTCAAGTCGATCTTGATCCAGACGCGCGAAACGCACGTCAAGCAGCTCGACATCGGCACCGCGGGGTCGGCAGGTGGGCCAGCGGAGCCCGTCGACGTCTATCCTCTCCACGCCGCCGAGCCGTTCCCGACCTTCTACCTGCGGACCGCACGCGCCTACCGCTTCCTGCGGACGTTCCTCCCCGCGGTGCTCGGCTCCGGCTTCCTCTCCGGCACCGACCGCCTGGTCGAGTCCGGCGCCCGCGCGACGGATCCGCTCGCCCGCGAGCTGGATCAGCGCGTGAGCCTGCTCTACGGCCTGGCGTTCATCGAGGCCGACGCCGTCGGGATGGACCGCACGACCGGCCTCATGGCCGATGAGCTGGCCGAGATCGATCCGGCCGCCGCGATCGCCGCCGCACGCACCTGGCTGGCCGGGTGGAAGATCGATGCGGACGTGGTCCGCGATCCCCGCGTGATCGTCCCCGTGTTCCACGACGACACTGGAATGACAACGTATTGGGCGGTCATCGGCGTGAAGACGCTGGTGTCGCGCGCCGAGTTCGTCGCCGGCCACGAACCGGTGGTGACGCCGTCGCCCTGCTGGACCGGCAAGCTCGTGCCCCACCGGTACACGATGCTGGTCGAGGAGACGGCGGAGGTTCGGCTGCCGACGACCACGCCACCCCCGACGCGCGACGAGCTGCGCGCCGTCTGCGACGCGCACGCGACGAAGGACGAGATCGTCCGGGCGCTCGGCTCCCGGTGACGGGGCGCCGCTGCGCGCTGGCGATCGCGCTCGTCTCGTCGGCCGGCTGCGGTATGACGCGCCTTCAGACGGCGCGCACCGTTCCGCGCGGCGAGACCCAGCGGACGACGGGGATCAGCCTGGTGCACGCCGGGGATCGGGGCTTCAGCGCCGGAGGGTTCCCCATCATTCCCATCGACTTCATGGTCCGCCACGGCTTCACGGACCACGTCGACATGGGGATCCGCACGTTCTTCGGCCTCGGCATGCTCGGCGACCTGAAGTGGAACCTGCTCTCCCCGGAGCGCCGGACCGCCCTCTCGATCTCCGGGGGCTTCGGCTTCGCCGCCGCCGACGGCGCGGTCATCCACGTCCCGCTCACGGTGAGCGTGAGCCACGCCGTCCGTCCGTGGTTCACGCCTTACGCCGCCGTCGGCTACGGCACCTACTGGATCCTCGACTACGCAAGTCCACAGCCCGGCGTGAGCTACGCGCCGCGATCCGGGACAGGCGACGGCTTGTTGATGCTGCACGCGGGCGTGGAGCTCTCGACCTGGAGCGGTCGCGGCGTGATGTTCGAGTACAGCGTCGGGTTCCCGGTCGTCGACGATCCCGGCGATTTCTTCCAGTTCGCGACGAACCAGTTCTTCTCGATCGCCTTCCACACCGGCCGCGGCTACGGCCCCACGATGTCGCGCTGACAGACTAAGTTAGCCGACCCCGCTCACGATTCGTCAGATCGCCGCCACGCCCGTCATCGTCGGTACCGACATCCGCGCAATCAAGACGGCGCCGTCCGCGAACGCCCCGCGCCTCAACCTAGTCGCCGTCACCCGCCGCCAACAGAACATGCGCCGAATCAAGTCGGCGCGCGTGCGCCGCCACGGCCGCTGTGCGCCGTTCACTCGCAGGCTGCCCGCAACGCACGCGAACACCAGCAACCCTGCGCCCGCCCCGCCGACAACGGGACATGCGCGGAATCAAGACGGCACGACGCCGACGGCGGCAGCTGCAGTTGCCCTTCGGGACGGCACGCACCTGGGGTGGCGCCCGCAAGGGCGCCGGACGAAAACCGCGCGGCCGTCCATCGATGCCCCACGCCACGCGACCGAAGGTCGACCCCAGATATCCGGTGCAGGTCACCATCCGCGGGACGCCCGGTCTGCCGTCGTTTCGCTCGCCGCGGGTGTTCGGGGCGCTCCGGCGCGCCATCGCGCGGGCGTCGGTCGACCGGTTCCGGGTGATCCATTTCTCGATCCAACAGGACCACGGCCACTTCATCGTCGAGGGGGACGAGGCGCGCCGCGCCCGCGGGGGCATGCACGGGCTGGCCATCCGATTGGCGCTGGCGGTCAACCGGGCCCTCGGGCGCAAGGGGCAGGTGGTCGGCGACCGCTACCACGCTCGCGCGCTGACCACGCCGCGCCAGATGAGAATCAGCATGGTCTATGTGCTGCTCAACTTCCGCAAGCACCTGCGGGCGCCCGCGTGCGTCGACCCGCGCAGCTCGGGACCGCACTTCGGGGGGTGGCAGCGCTCGCCCTCGGTCAGCGAAGCGCCCCCGGCGACGGCGCCGCCCGCCACGTGGATGGCGCGCGTCGGCTGGAGACGCGCCGGTGGTCCGTTGCGAGTCGAAGAGCACCCCGCCTCGGCGCCACGACCGCACCCAACTTGAATTCGCGGATGTTGGGTCGGGGCAGGCGGGTCGAGACCAACTTGAATTCGCGGATGTCCCACCGAGCGGCGGGCGCGGCGCATGAACGAACGCGGACCGCGCCCCGAGGTGTGGTGCGCGAGCATGTGATGGATGATGAGAGCCGCCCCCGCGCGAAGCGCGGGAGCGCGGCTACCTGAAGAAACAGTAGAGCACTCTCCTCAAAAACGTCCTCCCGGGGCGTTTTGAGATGTGCTCTAGCGCTTCTCGCAGAACTTGAAGCCGGGGTCGGTCGGACGCGCGTCGCGCACGACCGGTTCCCCCCAGGCGTCGCCGAGCAGATCCGACGCGACCACGTAGCAGGCGCCCGGCTGCAGCGAGACGTTCTTGACCGCGAACTTCGCCGATCCGTCCGGGTTGAGCGCCTTCTTCGGCGGCTTGTGCGCGCCGATTGCCGTCGCGCTCGGGTAGCTCGCCTTCACCATGAAGTCGTGCGTGCCGGGCAGCACCTCCGCCCGATTCACCGGCGCCGCGTGCGCCGCCAGCTTGGTCTCGTCGATCTTCGCGAGCGCGATCGACGGCTCCTCCGCGGCCGGCTCGGGCGACGACCAGACCACGACGGCGACGTCCGACAGCTTCTGCTTGCCGTCGTGCAGGTAGACGGTCTTCACGCCGCACCCGGCGGCGACCAGCGCCAGGGAAATCAACGCCGCTGCCGCCTGTTTCACGAGAAGCAGCCTAAGAGCGAAGGCCGATCGAATTCAAGTCGGGCGCGGACCCGAGTCGACGAAAAAGTTCAGATCCACAAGCGGCATAAACCGGCTCAACTTTTCTCGCCGGGCCGCGTGTTCCGCGGCGCGCGGCGTAAACGGGCGATTCGATTTCGGATCGGTCTTGACGAAAACGCGCGTCCGGAACCCTAATCACCGTCGGGATCGTCTTCATGGATCATCGGGTGGCACTGGTCGGTGTTCTCCTCGGCATCGCGAGCTGCGCGGGAACGAAGCAGAAGCCGACGGAGATCGATGGCGGCGGCGGCGGGACCATGGGCACCGCCGGGACCGTGGGCGGCGCCGGGACGGGCGGCCGCGACGCGAGCGTCGTCATCGACGCGCCCGCGGACGGGCCCGGGCGGGTGATCGGCGGGGATGCCCTCGGCGACGCCGCCTGCGCCGTCGCGACGCAGTCGGCCGAGCGGGTCCCGCTCGACCTCTACATCATGATGGACAGCTCCGGGTCCATGTCGGGGACGGTCTCGGGCACCACCCAGACGAAGTGGGACGCGGTTCGCAGCGCGCTCACGGCGTTCCTCGGCGACCAGGACTCGGCGGGTCTGGGCGTCGGCATCCAGTACTTCCCACAGCTGCGCGCCGGCGTGCCCGGCACCTGCGAGACGGACAACGCGTGCGCCGGCTTCGGTCCCTGCGACATCCTGCGGACCTGCAGCGGAGGCACGACGATCACGCCCTGCACGACGAACGCCAACTGCCGCGGCAACGGGATGTGCGTGCGCCTCGGAATCTGCGGCGTCAGTCCGAGCTACTGCTCGCCCGCCGGGCCCCAGTACCTCTGCAGCACCATGGCGAACGACAGCTGCGTCCCGATCGCCGGATACTGCACCGGTCGCGACATCTGCGATGCGGCGCCCTACGCGGCGCCCGCCGTCGAGGTGGCGGCGCTGCCGGGCGCGGCGCCCGCGCTGATCAACTCGCTCACCCAGCACGTGGTCGACGGGCTGACGCCGACCGCCGGCGCGGTGTCGGGCGCCATCCAGCACGCGCAGGCGCTCGCGCGCGCCAACCCGACGCACAAGGTCGCGGTGCTGCTGGCGACCGACGGTCTTCCCAGCGAGTGCACGCCGGCCGACATCGGCGGCGCGGGCGGCATCGCCTCGCTCGCGGCGGCGGCGCTCGCGGGCACGCCGTCGATCGCCACCTACGTCATCGGCGTCTTCACGCCCGACGAGCAGGCGGACGCGCAGATGAACCTGGACGCGCTCGCCGCCGCGGGCGGCACCGGCAGCGCGTTCGTGATCAACACCAGCCAAAACGTCAGCCAGTCGTTCGTCGACGCGCTGAACTCCGTGCGCAGCTCGGGCCTCTCCTGCCAGTACATGCTGCCGGCCGCCTCGGGGGACGCCGGGCAGCTCGACTACTTCAGCGTCAACGTCCAGTTCACGCCCAGCAATGGAATCCCGGTGACCGTAGGCAACGTGAAGAACCGCGCGAGCTGCAGCGCGACCCAGGGCGGCTGGTACTACGACGCCGACCCGACGACCGGCGGGACGCCGCAGACGATCTCGATCTGCGACACCACCTGCGCGCAGATGAAGGCCGACCCGATCGGACGCGTGGACATCCTGCTCGGCTGCAAGACGATCATCATCGTCGATTGATCGACGGCCCCTGGACGGCTGGTCAGGGCGTCCGGAAGCCGGGGCAACCGGCGACGTCGGCGCGGCGGAGCAGAAACCGCGCGCCCTTGTAGGGCGTCACCCACGACGCCGCGCCGTCGGGAAATTGCACGGTCACGAACTCGGCGTCCGCGGGCGCCGTCAGCAGGTGGACGCCGCCGCCGACGCCGCCCACCACCTTGCGCACCGAGCCGACCTCGGCCACCAGCGGGATCTCGTGCGGGCAGGCGAACGAGGCGCTCGCGTCGCCGCCCGCGCGCGTACCGCCAGCGGCCGGCACCAGGCCGGGCGCGTTGAAGGTCGCGAAGGTGGTCTCGCGCGCCGGCGCCTTGCCGAGCTGCTTGTGCTTCACCCAGCCGACGACCAGCAGATCGCCGGTGGCGGGCCGCGCGATCTTCGACCAGCCGGCGTCGTCCTCGTCGATGACCGTCACCTCGCTCGGGCCCGCCTTCCGCCCGACGACCAGCTTCGCCAGCGCCGGGCCGTTCGGCTGCGCGGAGATCGGAACCGACGCCGCCTTCAGCCCCGCCGCGAGGTCGGAGCCGCGCCCGCCGAACGCGTCGTAGCTGTCGAAGCTGGCCCGGCCGCCGAGCCGCAGATCGGCGCAGCCGCGCGATGCGCGCAGCGGTCCCTTGAAGTCGCGGACCTGCGCCCGGCTCTCCTTGCCCAGCTCGATCTCGACGGCGACGCGATCGGCGGCGACCTCGCCCCAGCGCAGCCGGCTGTGCGGCCCCGGAACGAAGACCTCGCCGACGACGAACGGCCGCGCCGGATACAGCGCCAGGCCGGCGGGCGTGGCCAGCCCTTTCAGCTTCACGCGGCCGACGGCCAGCTGGACGCCCGCCGCCGACGCCTCGCGGCCGATCGGAAGCGTCACCTCGAGTGAGTCGATCTCGGCGGCGCGCGCGTAGGGAACGCCCGGCGCGATCTCCAGCGTCACCGGATCGCGTGGCTTCGTGGCGCGCAGCGTGCACCCGGACGGCCCGGGCAGGATGATCGGCGCGGGCCTGGCGGCGGCGCGCGCGGCCGGCACGGGAGGTGGCGTGACGACTCCCGGAGGGATGGGCATGCTCGCAGCGCGTCCGCCTGGCGCTGTAACCAGGCCCACCAACACGAGCGTCGTCAGCCCGGGATACCGAACCATCGCCCTACAGAGTGTCTGGACCCATCGAAGAGGCTCACTGGCCCCTGGTATTCCCGTCGGCGCCACCGCGGATCGCCGCCGTCAGTACATCCGGCGATCGGGCGCGGTAACCGCCAGCACGTTGCGTCCGTTGGAGGCGATCACCTCCCGGTACCACTTGCCCGAGTCCTTGATCGTGCGCGCCTGCGTCTCGTAGTTCACGAGGACCAGGCCGAAGCGGTGCTTGTAGCCCTCGGCCCATTCGAAGTTGTCGAGGATCGACCAGTGGAAGTAGCCCTCGATCGGGACGCCTGCCGCGATCGCCGCGGCCAGCTCGCGCAGGTAGCGCGCCATGAAGTCGATGCGATCGGGATCGTGCACGCCACCGTCGGCGGCCACCCAGTCGCGGACCGACAGGCCGTTCTCGACGATCACGATCGGGAGCTTGTAGCGCTCGTGGAGCCACGTCGGGATCAACCGCAGGATCGACGGCGCCACCGCCCATTCGAACCCCGTGATCGGATAGCCCGCCGGCCAGGGGACGACCTCCGGCTTGCCGTCCTTGCCCCGCCGCACCGGATCGGCGCTGTAGAGCGTCGCCCCGATGAAATCGAGACGCTGCTTGATCGTTTCCATGTCGCCGGCGCGGATGGCGGGCATCGACGCGCCGTACAGCTTCACCGCGTCGTCGGGATAGCGGCCGAGGATCAGCGGGTCCATCCAGTAGGCGTTCTGCTTGTAGGAATCGTCGGCCGTCGCGAAGTACCGCGCCTTCGCGGCGGCGAGATCGACGGCGGCGTCGGTGGCCGGAACGTAGTTGTAGCCGGCCTGCGCAGTGCCGATGCGCGCCGGCAGCTTCGGCGTGACGCGCAGCGCCTGCACGGCGCGGCCGTGCGCCAGCAACGTGTTGTGCGCGGCGAGCAGGAACTCCGCGAAGCGCAGCTTGTCGCCGGGCGCGTGGCGTCCCTGGACGAGGCCCGCGCCCAGGAACACCTGCGGCTCGTTCAGCGGCATCCAGTGCTTCACGCGATCGCCGAGCCGCTTCGCCATCAGCGTCGCGTAGTCCGCGAACCAGCCGCCGACGTCGCGGTTCAACCAACCGCCGCGGTGGTAGAGCGCGAGCGGCAGGTCCCAGTGGTACAGCGTCACCCAGGGCGTGATGCCGGCGGCGCCGAGCTCGTCGATCAGGCGATCGTAGAAGTCGAGCCCCTTCGCGTTGACCGCGCCCGTGCCCTCCGGGATCACGCGCGGCCAGGAGATGCTCAGGCGGTACGCCGGAAGGCCGAGCGACTTCATGATCGCGACGTCTTCCTTCCAGCGGTGGTAGTGGTCGCAGGCGACGTCGCCGCTCTGGTCCTTCCAGATCGCTCCCGGCTTCTTGCAGAACATGTCCCAGATCGACGGGCCTTTTCCGTCGGCGGCGGGCGCGCCCTCGATCTGGTACGACGCGGCGGCCGCGCCCCAGACGAAGCCCTTCGGGAACTCGGTGAGGCGCGCGGGCGGCCTGGCGGCGCGGGCGCGCTTCATGGCGGCCGATGATACGGCGGCGGCCGCGGACCAGCCGAGAAACTGTCGCCGCCGGATCGACATGCGCGGGCGAACGTACACCGGCGCGCGCGTGCCGCCAAACGACGGCAAGACCAGAGCCTCAAGGGCCGTCGAGCGTCGGGCCGTCGGATGACGCGCCGTCAGGCATGGTGCCGCCGTCGCTGCCGGGCGCGGCGGCCCGGATCTCGATGTTGTCGAGCGAGAGGCTCCCTGAAGCGCAGTCGCCGTCGATCAGGTCGATCTGCCCCTGGAAAATGACGACGTTCGCGACCGCCAAACATTCCGCGAGCGTGTGTCCCGACGGAGGCAGGTAGGTCGGCTCCGCGAAGGTGCTGAATGAGATCGAGCTGGTGGTCCAGGTCGGCGAGACGGGAACCTGGTGCCAGAAAGAGGTGTTCAGCTCTTCGCAAGCGATGATGACCGTGATGTTCTGGATCGCCTGGCAGGCGCCGGTGTGCGTGTACTGGTGCGCGAAGACGATGCGATCGTAGCCGGTCAGGTCCACGAACCCGATGGCCTTCGTTCGTACGCCGACACCGGGAAAGCTCTGCGTCATGTCCCGGACGTCGATCACCTGCCAGTTCAGGCCGAGGGCAAAGTTGCTGTTGAAGCCGGGGGCGACGAGCGGTGAGTTCACGAACGCGCCGGCGGGCAGCGGCGCGTTCGGGTTGTACGCGTAGTACTGGTAGTTCTGGAACCGGGAGTCCTGGGGCTTGGCGATGCGGTTCTCGAAATCGCCGAGCAAGATCGATCCCGTGCCCGCGCCGCCGGCCGC
>JADMIO010604092.1_pt1 | contig 29846 bp, 20 predicted proteins | sample 8958161 | NCBI WGS metagenome assembly JADMIO01 (sample SAMN16585339, study PRJNA669376) | soil metagenome | isolation source: Crop rotation soil | place: USA: Cullars Rotation, Alabama | collected 2011 | reverse complement strand
GTGCGGGTAGTGGGGGGGCGACGCCTCCTGCGCTGGCGGTGTGGAGCCGCAGCTATGGGGACGTGGGCCAGCAGTATCCCCAGGCGATCGCGGTGGACAGCGACGGAGCGTCCATCGTGGTGGGTGTGTTCACAGGGAATATCGCCTTCGGCAGCATTCCGCTGAAGTCGCTGGGTGATTACGACGCCTTCGTAGCCAAGATCGACAAAAATGGCGACGCGGTGTGGGCCAAAGGCTTCGGCTCACCGGGCGACGAGCGCGCCACCTATGTCTCCGTGGATGAGAAGAACAACGTCTTCATCGGCGGCATGATGAACGCCGGAAACTTCGTCGACTTCGGGGGCGGACAGCAGGGTGACGGAGCGGTCTGGCTCGCCGAGCTCGATAGGGACGGAAAATACGTCCGGAGCAAGGTCTTTTCTTCCACCTACGGCGCCTTCCTGCGTGGACTCGCGATGGCGTCGGACGGAACGTTGCTGGTCAGCGTGCAACTCGGTCAGCCGACGGCCACGATCGATCTCGGCGACGGCAACGCGGCCACGTCTACGACGCCGTACCTTGTCCTTGGAAACCTCGACACCCAGTTCGGCATCATCGGCGGGCACGCCGGGGTAGCGCTCGAGGACGGTTATGCCATCGCTCCCTCGACGGGCGGGAAGTTCTTTTTCTCGGGTCGGACGGCGACAGACTACGTGGTGCAGTCGGCCGATCTCTCGTTCAAGGACTTCTTGATCCCGCTGCACCTCGGTCCGACGAATGTGTCGCCACCTGCGATTGCCGTGGATTCCGCCGGGGACTTGCTGGTCGCCGGTGCGTTCGCTGGAACCCTGCAGTTCGGCTCGCTCTCGCTGGAAACGACGTCGTCCCGGAGCGGCTACGTCGGAAAGCTGAGCGCGAGCGGTCAGGCGGCGTGGCTCAAGCGGTACGGGCTCGATTGCTGCGCGGTGAACGCGGTCACGATCGCGGCCACGCCTTCCGGTGAAGTGTTGTTCGGCGGGTTCGGTCAGGGACCGATCGATTTCGGCGGAGGCAACACGCTGCCGCTGGCCAACGTCGACTACTTCGCGGTCCGGCTCGACGCAGACGGGAAGTACCTTTGGGGCAATCGGTTTGCCCACGCGGCCGGCTTCCCCTACCTGTTCATCGCGAGTGACCCCACCGACGGCGCGGCTCTGCTTACTGGATCGCTGACCGGGAGCAGCGATTTCGGCGACGCGGTGCGGACGAGCGTTGATGAGTCGGAGGATGTGTTCGTGGCGAAGTTTGCGCCCGTTACGCCCTGAGCACCCGCACCAACTCGCGGTCCCGTCTTGCTGCTGGAAGACGGGACGCGGCCGGCGTGCGGTCGAGCGATAGTTCCGCCCTGCCAGACCGATTGCGCGCCGAAATAGAGGGACGTTACGGCGTCCTGGCGCAACGAAGGCCGACGCCAAAATCGCGCATCGTGTACTCGTAGCGAAAGGTCGCACGCGCTCCAAGCGAGCCCGCGAAGGCATTGGCGCTACGCGTGGTGTGGCCCTCGCCAGAGGAAAGCGTGACGCAGTTCGAGCATGAAGTGGCCGAGTACGGAGCGTACCAGTCCAGGGTCCATTCGCCGACGTTTCCACCGAGATCCGAATGCCCCCACCTTCCGTTGCCGGCCGGTAGGCTACCCACGTTGCGAGTTATCCCCGACCCGATGATGTGGCTCCCCTCGATTGTCTTGTTGGCCGGCGGGGTTGACCATGGGTAGAGACGTTCCTCGCCGCCGCTACCGGCAAGCTCCCACTCCGCCTCCGTAGGCAAAAATCCGCCATCCCAGATGCAGAACGCATACGCCTGGTACCAGCTCACGCAGTTGATGGGAAGGGTCTCTCTGCCTTCGGGGTTTTGCGTCCAAGTCCTGGGGGTGGATTCGCAGCCGAGTTGGGAAAAGGCCCCCCAGGTGGTCTTTTGCGTGGGCAGATTCTTCGCTGTGCTCCAGTTCGCGTCCCAGCCCGACTCGTCAGCGAGCTGACCTCCGGCGAGGTGGATATGCTTTCCAGATCCGGGAGTGGGAACGTACCCATCGACCACGGCATCCACGAATTTCCGAAACCGTCCCAGTGAGACCTCGTACTTGTCGAGCCGGACGGCGCTGACGGAGGTCGCCACCCAGGGGGTTTCGTTCGCGAGGAACGTGACGAAGTCGTCGTCCCGGCAAAAAGTGGTCCCCGCGTTGCAATGCCAGTCGGGGTCCCCCTCTTTCCTGCCCATATTGAACGTCCCCCCTGGAACGAGTTTCGACTCGCAACAATCGCCATCCCCAGTCGGCCCGCATGTCTTCGCCAGCCCGTGGCAACTCGGCGGCCCGCATGTCCCGCTGTTGCACGTCTCTCCCACCCCGCATGCGTGGCCGCACGTCCCGCAGTGGCTCGGCGTGTCGTTCAGATCGGTCTCGCACCCGTCCTTCACGCCGCCGGTGCAGTCGTCGTAACCAGTTTCGCACGCGAGCTGACAACCCCCGCCCACACAGGACGGGGTCGCATGGACCGTACTGCAGGCCGCCCCGCACACACCGCAATTCCCAGCGTCGCTCGCGAGGGTGCTCTCACAAGCGTTCGCGGCGCTGCCATCGCAGTTCGCGGTCCCCCCGCCACACGGCTGACACGCTCCGTTGCCGCAGGCCGTCGCAGTATCCGAGCACACGACGCCCAGCTCCCACCGCCCGTCGGCACCGCAGGACTCCGGCGTGTTCCCATCGCATGCAGTGGCGCCCGGCTTGCACACCCCGCACGCCCCCAGCCCGTTGCAAACGCCCCCTCCGCACGGCGTCCCGGCATCGAGCGGCGTGGTGCCGCAAACATTCCCGTTGCACGTCGCCGCCTGGCACTCGCCTGGAGCGTCGCATTGCGTCTCGGAGGTGCATGCAACACACTGCCCGTCTCCAGTGCAGTACGGTGTTCCGCTGGGGCAGTTCTTCTCGACAACTTTCTGACCATCCAGATCGCACGCACTCACCGTGCTCCCGTCCTTGCACGTCGCCGAGCCCCCGACGCACACATCACACTGTTGCCCGATCGGATCGCACAGCTTTCCCGCGGCGCTGCAGTCCTCGAGTAGATCGAATCCGGTCTGGTCGGCGTTGCATTTCTGGAGCACCCCGGCAGAACACACCTTCTGCCCGGGGAGGCACGCAGCACTGGTACACGCTCCGGCTATCGCGTTGCACAGCGGTACGCTGGCGCAGTTCTGCTCGGGCACGAACTTGTGCGTCACGGGGTCGCAATGCGAGAGCGCCGCCCCGTCGCAGGCGTACTCGCCTTCGATACACTCTCCGCAGTTCGGGCCCGTTCCGGCGACACAGTGCAGACTGTCGGAGCAGACCGTCGCCGTACTGGTCAGGAGGTCCGGCCCGCACACGGTTCTGGTGGCTCCGGCGCAGACGATGGCTCCTGGCGTCTTCCCAGCGCACTCGGGGACGGGGGGAAGACACTGGGCGTCCTTGGGGTCGCAGAGCGCCGTGCCGGAACAAGACGATTGGGCGACCCATGTGCAGGAGAGCGGGTTGCACACCAGCACCTTGCTCTGAGCGTGACCCGCGCACGCGAGGGAGAGGGCAAAGTCGCAAGGCTTTCCTGCCGTGGCGACGCCGCCATTCGTGATCGTGCCCGCGCAGTTGGGGGCTCCGGAGCCACCACCTCCGCCCGTGCCGCTGTTCCCCGCCCCGCCCGCGCTGCCGCCCGAACCGCCACCGACGCCCGCGCCGCCACCCTGGATTCCGCCGCCCCCGGCTCCACCTAGGCCCCCGGCCTTGCCAGCGGTGCCGCCCGAACCGCTGCTCGTCCCCGCCTTGCCGCCGGCGCCGGTCGCCATTCCTGCGACACCGCCCGAACCGCTGCTCGCCCCCGCGCTTCCACCCGAACCGCCGGTCGAACTCGCGCTGCCGCCACCCCCTGCGCCGCTCTTCCCGGCCCCACCCGCGCCTCCTCCGGCGCCAGCCGTTGGGGCAAGGCACTTCCCCGCGCCGTCGCACATACCCCCAGCGCAAACGGTCCCGGCCGGGTCAGGCTCGGTCACCTTGCCCCCGTTCCCGTCGCAGCGTTGCGTGAAGCATGGCGCCGCGGTCTGCGACGCAGCGAGCGAGCCTTTGGGAGAGAAGGCGCTGACGCACGTGTTGTTCTCGCAAGCGTTGTCGAAGCACACGCTCGGCGTGGCGTTGCATTGGCTCGCCTGAAGACACGCGACGCAACTCCCGCTTCCGGTGCAGAGAGGCTGCGCGGGTGGGCAGGCCAGGGGAGCGGTCTTCCCGCTGGAGGTGCAGACCTTCTGCGTCGACGACGATGCGCAGCCGACCACCTTCCCCGGGGTGCACACCAGGCATCCCAGGGCGGGATCGCACGGGCCCTTGAGGCACTGATCGAGGAAGACCCAGTCCGACGTCATCGACGAGCAGCCTTGCAGGATGGTGTCTCCGTCGCAGCGGAAGGTGCCGGGCGTGCATACCCCTCCACCCGAGCCGGCTACGCCAGCCTTCCCTGCGGCACCGCTCGCGCCGCCCTTGCCTGCGGCTCCGCTGGCGCCGCCTTTGCCTGCGGCACCGCTCCCGCCCCCGCCCTTGCCTGCTGCACCGCTCGCGCCACCCTCGCCCACTACAGACGTGCCCGCCGCGCCCGTGCCGCCGGTTCCGGAATGTCCGGAAGTTCCGGACATACCGGCATCCCCGCCCGCTCCAGTGCTAGCCCCGGCACCTTCCCCCGCGCTTCCGCCCGTCCCAGCAATCCCGGCGCCGGCAACCCCCTCTCCCCCCATGCCGCCAGATCCAGCCGCATCGGCGCCACCGGTGCCTCCCTTCGAAAGTCCCCCCGCGCCGCTCACCCCGGACGCGGCGCCGGCCGTGCCGCCGGAGCCGGGAGCCGGGTCTGTGGGGGAAAATGCGTCGCCCGCGCAGGCGGGAAGGCCGAGGGAGAGGGCCAGGGTGAGGAGACTGGAGACGCGGCGGGATGGGTTCATGGAAGACGGGACTCCGATCAGGGGAGGCGAGAGCAGTGCGGCTGCGGACATGCGACGCGGGCGCCCCTCCTTTCGTCGGTGGGTCGTGGGTGGTTGCGTGAAATCGGATCGTGGGCAACCTGTTTCGTTCCTCAACAGGCGCGGTCCAGGCTCGTACGCGTCCTGGCGAGCGGTATGGCTGCACGTTTCCAGCGAGCGTCTGGTGGAGGCAGCGTGTGGATGGATCGGGTCGGGTTCCCGGGAGCGCTCGTGCCCACGTCCGCCTCGCTGAGGTGTCGCACGGGTGGTCGTGACGTCACGACGCTGTCGGAGGGCGGGGAGGGGTGGTCGAGGGTCGGTGGCAATCCGGACTGCGGGCTGGAAAAGGGCGTCTCCCTACTCGGCTCGACGGGTGAAGCGGCCGTTTGGGCCCTCGCCGCGGCTCCGGACCGCGGGCTGGAAGCCCACGGCAGCAGGGGGAAGCCCGCAGCGGGCTCGTCACATGACGCTGTGACGGGCGGCCGCGAAGGTCACCGGGGCCAGCGCGCGACCACCACCGTCCGGGAGCAGGTGGCCAGCCTGTGCGTCTACGCGGGCAATCCTCCACAGCAGCTCGGCAGCCGTCGACGGTACGTGACCCATCGCGAAATCGAGCTGGGAGCCCGTCCGGCGTACGCAAACCATCTCGGAGGGCAGCGAGAACGCCCTCTTGACGCGAACGACCCGTCTCCGAGAGCAGCTGAGATGTTCCTTGCCGTTGCTCGACCATGCGATCGGAGCAGCTGAGTTCCTTCCCGGCATGGTCGAACCATGTCCGAGGGCAGCTGAGCTGCATCCCGGGATGGTCGAGCCATTTCCCGTGGCAGCCAGGCTGCCTTTCGATTCGCACCTGCCGTGGCCGGGACCAGCTGAGCTGCCCTCCGGGATGGTCGAGACATGTCGCGAGGCGGGCGGGCAGCCCTCTCGCCGGGGTCGCCGACGCTGCGGAGTAGCGCGCGGAAGAAAAAGTCATCGGGTCACGCAACTGGTCGCCAGACGCACCGATAGGGGGGCACAGCGGCGCACTTCGCGCCTTCACAACCCAGAGAGACCGTCATGACAACCTTCCTCGACACCACCAGCACCCCCGCCGAGTTCTCCCACCGCTACCGTGACGCCTACGAGCGCCTCGAAGCCGAGCGCGCCGCCCTCTCCCCAGCGGAGCTGCTCGCCGTCAACCTCGACGTCGCCACCGCCGTCACCGCGGTCATCGGCACGTTTCCGTTCCTCGCCTCTCTCCGCCCGGAAATCCAGGCGACCTACGCCAAGTTCGACTGGAAGAGTTTCGACAACCTGGAGTCGTATGCCTACGCGCTCTACTACGCGCAGACCGTGTACCTCACGGCCTCGACGCCGGTGGCGACACTGCCCGAGCTGGCCGCGCGAGCGATGAAGCTCCGCGAGCTCTTCCTGCCCGACGCCAAGGCCCTCGCCAACCGCGGCATGCTGGACGGAAGGCTCCTCGACGAAGTGAAGGGCGGGCCCGGCTACCGCAACACCGCGATGGATCTCGCTGTGCTGGTCCGGATGTTCCGCGCGAGCTGGTCGACCGTGTCGACCAAGACGGCCGTCACCCTGCACGAGCTGGGCGAGGCCGAGCAGATGGTCGAGCAGCTCACCAACGCCGTCGGCGAGCGCTTGCAGGCCCCGGTGGCCGTGGCCGCGGCGGCGGACAGCCGGCAGCGAGCCTTCACCCTCCTCGTGAAGGCCTACGAGGAAGCTCGTCGCGTCACGACACATCTGCGCTGGCACCAGAACGACGCCGACCGTTTCGTCCCCTCGCTTTACGCAGGCCGTGGAGGACGTGGGAAGTCGACCCCTGCCGAGGGGACACCGCAGCCCGCCCCCTCGCCCTCCGTCCCGGTCACTCACGCTGCCCCGATCCCCCCGGTGGAGCCCGGGATGCCGGGCGGCTCGCCCTTCGCCAACTGACAGATCCGTCCCCCAGAGAGAAAGGTAGAGCACTGTGACAACGGCATCGCGATTGTATCTCGGCTCGTCACGGCGGATGGAAGGCGCGGGCGAAAGCGAGCGCTGGCTCCTCCCCGCGCACCACCTGGTCACCCACGGCGTCATCGTCGGCATGACCGGCAGCGGAAAGACCGGCCTGGTGACGGTCGCGATCGAAGAGGCCCTTCGCGCCAAGGTCCCGGTGCTCATGCTCGATGTGAAGGGGGACCTGCCCAATCTCCTTCTCTCGTTCCCCACCTTTGATCCGGCGGCCTTCCTTCCCTGGGCCGCCGGGACAGCGGAGCCGGGGGACGAACGGCCCGTCGAGGCCATGGCCGCGGAGCTCGCGGGCAAGCGTCGCCGCATGCTCGAGGGCTGGGGGATCGGGGAGAAGGAGCTCCTGTCGTTTCACTCCTCCACCGACATCCGCGTGATCACGCCCGGCTCGACGGGGGGCGAGTCGCTTCACGTACTGTCGTCGCTGGAGAGGCGCTCCCCCCGTTGGGATCACGATCCCGAGAGCGCTCGCGCCTCCCTGAGCGCCGCGCTGTCGCTGGTCCTGCGTCTCGTCGGGCGGGATCCGGATCCGGCGCGGAGCCGGGAGCATGTGTTGTTGTCGGTGCTGGCGGAGGCGCGGCTGAGAAGGGGCGAGACAGCGGATCTCGGGGCGTGTTACCGGGAAGCCTTGCTGATGGGTCCTCGTCCCCCCTGCGCGATGCCCATTTCACCCGGCGTCGGGGGCCGCACCATCGCGATGGCCATCGCCCCGTACGCGCACCGCACGCAAGTGATGCCCATCACGCTCCGCGACCGGCGCGCATCAAACGATGATGCCCATCTCCGGCGCGCGTTACGCGCACGCCGCGATGGGCATCGTGGTCTTTGCGCCCCTCGATCAGTTCAGAAGAGGTCTTCGAGCTCCTGGCGAGATGCCTCCTCGACCAACCGTTGGTCGACACGCATCTCGTGGTAGGCGTCGATCGCAGTGTTGCACGCGGTGAGGAGCATCATGAGGGTCTGGATCTCGGGCTCGCCCTCGTCCCCGAGCACAAGCTCTGGGTGGAGCTCGTCGAGGAGCTCGGCGACCACATCGATTGAGTCCGAGAGGATCCGGAAGGCGGCGAGCTCGGGGAAGTTCGCCAGGGACAGGTCGTCGTTCATCATCGGCCCTCCGCGTCGATGGCGCGCTGGATAGCCTCGCCGTCGACCAGCTTTTTTCGTCGGCGCGCGGCCTCACGAAGACCTGCGGTGGCCAGTCGGTCGATGTCTCGAAGCGTTCCGGAGGCGCGTTCGTGAATGAGAGCGACCGCCTCTTCGGTGAAGAGCTCCCGGTCGCAACCGACTGCCCTCAGGCGGAAGCGGAGGTAGTCGGCAGTGTCTTCTTGCACGAGAGGCGTGAGGATGAAGCGGCGATGGATCCGTGAGAGCAGCGATCGGTTGCGTCGGAGCTCCAGGCGATCGAGCAGCTCTGGCAACCCGACGAGGACGAGAGAAAGGAGCGCGCGACTGTCCCACTCGTAGTTGAGAAGGATGTGGAGATGGTCGAGTGTATCGGGATGGAGGAGGTGCGCTTCGTCGAGGAGGAAGAGGGGGTGGAGGCGCTCCTGACCGAGCTGCTGGACGTGCGTGCTGACGGCGTAGAAGACGGCCGCGGCGGTCGCGGAAGGGGCCAGGCCGAGCGCCAGGCAAAGCTGACGGTAGAAGTCCCGCTTCCCGAGCGTTGCGTTGTGACAGTAGGTGAGGCGGAAGCGTGTCGGCGGCAGCCGCTGTCGAAGCGCGCGAAGGACGCACGTCTTACCAACCCCCGGCTCCCCCACCAGCATCGCGCACTCGTGGTCCTCCGCGGCTTCACACAATCCAGCGACGACTTCTTCCTTGGATGGAGGGAGCCAGAGCTCGGCGTCGGCGATCTCCTTCGCGAAGGGGGGCGCGGAGAAGCCGAAGTAGGCACCGTACGTCGTTGCGCTCACTGGTCACCCGCCTTCTTCGCACGCGCGCGGATCGCGCCAGGATCGAAGGGAACGCCCCGGCGTCGCGGCGCTTCGGCTTCGCCCCGCGGGGGACGCTTCCGGTGGGCATTCTTGATGGGGTCGACCGGGTGCAGGGACAGACGCTTGCCCTCGATCTCCACCGCGGGGGGCGCCTTCGGGTCCACCCACGAGCGGACGATCGTCACCGTCTTCCCCGCCAGAAATCCCTGGGCCAGCTCGTACGCCACCCCATCGACGGACACGACGCTATCGGTCCCGATGCGGCGCCGCTCGCGGACGGTGAGGGCGTCTCGGAGCTTGTCCTCGGTGAGATCGTCGGAGCGCTCGTGCGCCTGGTACACGGAGCGCGGTGATCGTCCGATCAGGCCGCTGTGGGGCGACCCGTGATACCGCTCCAGAAACGCGGCGAGGCGCGCGTTGAGCTCGTCGAGCGTCATGTCGCCGATGCAGAAGTCGAGGAGACCCTCCCGCAGCGTGCGCCAGAAGCGTTCCATTTTTCCTCGGGCCTGTGGGTCGTGAGGCTTCGGATGAAGCAGGAGGATGCCGAGCCGCTGACATGCGGTCTTCAGCACCTCCCCGCGGTAGGTCGATCCGTTGTCCAGGTAGAGGACGTCGGGCGGCCCATGGCGCCGCAGGGCGTCCACGAGGACGGCGAGCATATCCACCTCTTGCTCCGTCCGCCGGGCCTCGAGGGCGATCACGTAACGAGAAGCGTCGTCGAGCAGCCCATGGATCCGGACAGGGATCACCGTGCCGGACTGCATGATCACGAAGTGGCACACGTCGCCCTGCCACAGGGCTCCTGGATGCTCCGCCTGCCACCGGAGTCGGGTCCGCTTGGCCGCCGAGCCGTCCGCCTTCTCGACCCTCGCTGAGCAGCGCTGGAGGCCACGCTCCGCGAAGAGTTTCCGCACGACGGCTTCATGGCGCCGTGCGTCGGCATCGAGGACGCCCTCGGAGACGAGCGTGTCGAGGATGAGTGGCACGGACGCGCTCCGATGCTCCCGGCGTATGTCGCAAAGGAGGTCACGGATCGCTTCGTCGAAACACCGACCGTGTCCCTTGTCTGCGCGAGGCGTGGGTCGAAGTGCCTCCGGCCCCCCGGCCTTGCACGCGTAGAGCCATCGCTCGAGAGTCGGGACGCTGTACGTCCGCGTACACGCCGCCTCCGGTGGCCGGAAGCATTGGCGGCTGAGCTGCTCCAGCTCCGCCCGGAGCTCCCCGTGGGCGAGGTCGCGAGCGATGAGTGAGCCGATGATGCCATGGCGAAACATCGCCATGCGCTCGGCGTGATCCTTCGATTGCAGAAGTTCCATAGGACGCGGTGTCTTTCTGCGCCCCCGATGAATTCGGGCGGCGCACGAGAGAGCCTCCTTCCTCGCCCCGAATCGCGGGAGCGATCCGGGCGGGTGGGTACGATGTTGGGGGTGGTCTCGGTCACGATGTCCCTCGCCAAGGTGCGCTGAGCGCGCCGTCCCAAATGCGAAGAATGCGATCCGCAATGCGCCGCCCGTAGCCGGCGATCGTCGTGGCCAATCTGGCCGCTGCCTGACGCAGGGTCCCGACTGTCCGGCTTGCGCCATCCACGAACTGCCCGGCTCGAGCTGCGCGCGACCAGCGCACGAGCGCCGCCCACCGCTGCTGCTCCCTGGCATCCCGCGCCTCGACGTGAACGCCGACTGCCCGACGTACGGCGTGGTGGCTCCCCGATTCGAGCCCGAAGAGGGTGAGGGCGTAGGCGATCGCAGTGGCCCCGTACCGTCTCCGGGGTACGACGCCGCGCGGAACCACTTGCATCGTGGCGCCGCACGCCATGCAGAGGTACCGCCTGACCTCGACCTCCCAGGTCTCTGGTGGCGCACCAGGCGAGCGTGGCCCTCGTAGGCCTCGAGGACGGGTGCCGTGGCCCTGGATCGCCAGCCGACGCCCGGGAGGCCGGCTCGCTGCCCCGCAGCACCGGCACGATGACGGCCGATGCCGATCGACGTCGGCGTCGCCCTCACCGCGGCCACGGACCTTGCGCCTCGCGCGCGATTGGTCGACGCTCTGCTTGCTCCGGTCCTGGTCCAACAACTTGCTCCGGAGCACGACGCGGGGGGAGTCCTCGAAAAACAGCCCCCGCGTCACCTATTCCATGGCCGGCCTGTCCGCTGCTCCGCTCCTGCGCGGCGCTCGCTGCCATGGATCCGCGCTCGCGAGCAGGGCGTTGACGAGCGCGCACGCTGGCCGACGCGTCGACCATCGATCTGCTCACGGGCAACGGCTAAAGCCCACAGGTCGCGAATGCCGGGCGTGGTCCGTGCGGGTCGCCGCTTCATTGAAACGAGAGCAGTCGGACCAGAACAGATACGTGATGGGAGACGGGGCGGTGTCCTCGCAGTTCCATCGCGGAGGCTTCCCGAAGCCTACCGGATCTCCGTTATGCAGAGCGCTCGCTAACACCAGAAGAGCGCGTGATCGAACTGCGCGTGCGAGGGAACGTCGCCGTCGTGCAGGTGAACGGTGGGAAAGAAGACTCGTGCCGGATCGCGCGTGGGAAACGAGAGCGCCGCCGGATGCATGTGGACGCTCGCTCCCTCCACCAGGGCGCGCGCAGGTTCCAACGTTCGCCTGGCGCTCCCTGGTAGCAGCGCAAGGACGGCAAACCCCCAGTCTCCGTAATCCGGAAGCTCGTCCCAGCGGGCGGCGGGGAGCCGGAAGCGCTCATCCAGCCGTTCGAACTCGCTGATGGAAGGCACGTACGATGCGGAGAAGCGGCCCATGCGCTGTACTGGAAGCGTGGTCCTCTCCTGTCGCTGACCGTGGCTCGCGCCCCGGGTCGGCCGCCATGCTTCCATCACCGGGGGGAATGCGCCGTCGAGGTGTTCGAAGAACTCCGGGTAGAGGGAAAGATCGACGAACGACACGGCGGCCGGGTCAGTGCCAGGCGGCACCGGGAGGGGCAGTACCATCGCCAGCTCTCCCGAGTGAGAGACGTCCATGGAGTACACCAGGTGCTCCACGCCTGCCGGGGTCACGCGAGCGAAGATGCTCGTCCGGCGACGTGGAGAGCCGGCCGGGTGAAGATGCACATCGTCTGGAGCGTAGCGCCAGTTCGCTGGCCACTTCGCGAACTTGGCCTGTCGTCGACGATGACCGCGGCGTGATCGCGATCGGGAAGGCCTGGGCCAAGCTGCCCGCGATGCTGCAGGCGGGCGGACAAGCCGGGGTGCGAGGTGTCCCCCGCTGCGAGGGTACTCCCGATGGCTAGACCGGCAGCGCGGCTGGATGACCCGCCGCGCCATACGCCCGTTCGGCGAGCCCGCTGAAGCCAACCCAGCCCCGCCGCCCGAGCAGTCGGGAACTTCGCCGTGAACACATCGTTCGCGCATCACCGCGCGCCGGCCTTTGAGCGCCTTTGAGCCGGAGGCTGAGCTGCCGCCCGGTCCGCGGCGCAAGCTCGTGACGGCTTGACCCGCCGACCCATCGCGCGCTACGTCGTCTGATGCTTGAGAGCATCCGAATCCAGCGGTTCAAGTCGCTCGTCGATGTGAATGTGCCGCTGCGCCGGGTGAACGTGCTGATCGGCGAGAACGGCTCGGGGAAGAGCAATCTGCTAGAAGCGATGGCATTCGCCGCAGCGGCCATTGGCCAGACAAGCTGTGATCGCGAGGCCCTCGTGAGTCGAGGAGTCCGCTGGACCGACGGAGAACGCCTAGTGTCGGGCTTTGTGAACGAGCCGGCCATCGGCCGGCCGAGTATCGAAGTCTCCTGGCCGATGTCAGGAGGGATCGGCTCTGTGCAGGCGTATCTGGATCGCACCGTACCAAACACCTCAACTCGATGGCTAGTCGGTAGGAGGATGCCAGCCCAATCGGTCGACGACCCGGAGAGAATTCTTGAGGATGCCCAGAATTCAGGTCTCCTCAAATTCGTTCAAACGCGTGATTCGGTCGACTCCCCAGAGCATAGGCGGTTCCTCGCAGAGATGGTGGTCTCCGGCACCAAGTTCGAACAAGGTGCTGCCGCGCTGCTCCCATTCGTCATCTACGCTCCAGAGGCCTCCGTGCTCCGTAACTTCGGCGAGGACGAACGCGCTATCACTCCTCTCGGCGTGCGCGGTGAGGGCCTGTTCCGCGTCCTCCATCTTCTCTCGAAGGACGCAGACCGTTGGGCCTCGCTCAAGGAGGGATTGCAGCTGCTGGGTTGGCTCGAGGACGTCGAACTATCGCCCGACGCCGACGGGTTCGATCGCTCACTCCGTCTCCAGGATCGATTCCTGCCCGAGGCGCGACGTGTCTTTGATCACCGAAGTGCGAACGAAGCCTTTTTGCCTCCTCACCAGAATCTGTGGGTAAGCCACGGGGGCTCGGGTAGCTTCCCGAGGGTATGAAACAGGGCAATCCGAGCGTGCTCGTAGCTCCTGAATCCGTACGCCCGTTTCGTGATTGTGCGGGCTTTGTTGTTCAATCCCTCCGTCGCGCCGTGGGAGAACGCTCGGCGGGCTGCAAACCAGTTGAGGAGGAGTCCCCGGTGACTGCGGAGTGTACGAGCAACCTTCTGGATGGGCTCGATCCTCGAACGGGTCGCTGCCGTACACCAGCGGTCGAGGTAGCGGCCCGCCCAGAAGGCGGAGACGTAACCCCAGAACGGGCGAAGGTCCTCTTTCAGCAAGTATGCCCGCACGGTTCGCAGGTTCGCTTTCACCAACTCGGCGAGGTGACCGCGTTGCTTCTCCCTCAGCCGCTCCGGCCGCTTCAGGAGGATCCACCTCGACTTCGCAAGGATGGGCGCCTTTTGTTGCTGCTTCAGGTCGCGAACCTCGTTTCGCCGGACTCTGTCCACCGCGTCGCTCAGCAGCTTCTCCACGTGAAACCGGTCGAGCACGTGAACGGCCGTTGACGCTCGCTTCGCGACGACGCCGAGGAATGCCTTCCACATGTCGCTCGCAACGAATCGAATCGCTTGGCTCCGCGCTGCTCCCAGCGAGTCGAAGAACGCCTCGAACGTGGCTGCGGTCCGGGTCTCGCCTACCCAGAGGAGCCGCTTTGCGTGGTGATCAATCTGGTAGACCATCGTGAGGTACTTGTGGCGCTTCTTCCAGGCAAACTCGTCAACGCCGATGGATTGGACGCCGTCGAGGCTGCGGTGGCGGAGCCCCCAGTCGACTGCCATCTCCACGGCGTTGAATACAACCTGCCAGCTGACACGAAAGCGAACGCCGACCTCCTTCCAGCTCAGCAACTTCGCCCAGCTGGACAGGAACCAGCTGAAGGTCGTGGTGATATGGGACTTTCCGTCCGCCCACGGCATGAGCTCGACCCTGACCCCGCAAGCGGGGCAGTCGCAACGGCGGGGCGTGTAGACGAACAGAACCGTCATGGCCCAGAGCGGTACGAACTGGAAGTGCCTGGTCTGAAGCTTGTCGTACTGCTTCCGTTTCCTGAAGCAGCCGGAACAGATCGGCCGGCTGCCCCGTCGCGGCATGATGGGTACGTCGAGAACGCCTTGGCCACCCTCTCCAAGGCGGAGTTTGGCGGCACCGTAGACGAATCCGGGGTGCCTCTGGACGTGATTGAGGATAGTCTTGAGTTGCATCGTGCGGCGGGTTGGTTTGGACGCCGAGTCCTTCGCACGATGCACTCCCTCGCGCCGCTCAATCCCGAGCTCGGAGTCCCCGCCGGCGGCATCCCTCCGCCCGTCGTCCGTGCTCATGCTTCAGCAACGCGCGCAGGGAGTGTCAAGGGCGCGCAGCGGCTCGCGAAGCGAGCGGACCCTTGACGCGCCCGAGCACGTTGCCACGCTCCCCCTCACGACGGGCGCAACCGCGTGGCGTGCGCCCACAGATCTATGAGAACAGCCGCCTTTTTCTTTATTCTCTTTTATCTTGCGCTCTTCCTCGCACCGAACACTCCGCCTTTTTTTGCGATCGACAACATCGACGCTTCAATCAATCCGAAGATGTGCCGTGCGCTAATGCAGCGACTCGTCAGCCTTGCAAGAAAGTATGACAAGCAAGTGATTGTTACGACCCACAACGCCGCCGTTCTCGATGGCATTGACCTTGGTGACGATGATCAACGCCTCTTCGTGGCTGACCGAACGAGCGACGGGCCGACTCGCATTCGGCGGGTAACTCCCCCTCAGCCGATCGACGGAAAGGAACCGCTGCGCCTCTCATACGCTTTCATGGAGGGGCTCCTGGGCGGACTGCCGAAAAATTTCTGATGTCCGACTTTGGCCTAGTCGCCGAAGGACCGACGGATTGGGTAGTTTTGGAGCACATATTGCTCGGTGCATGTGCGTGGGACGACCAACCGACCATCGATCCCGTGGAGCTCGCGGCCCCTCTTGTCGATGGAAAAGCAGCGGGAGGTTGTACTGTCGTGGTGGAATATCTTCGGGGCAAGTGGCACGAGCCTCTCCAGTTCCACCGCTACGTTGTGATCCAGATAGATACCGATGTAGTGGCCGAGGTATGGAACCAGCTTGGGCTGCCCAATCCGCCATTGCCCACAGCGGGAAACATTGTCGACACTGTCATCGGCGCGTTGTCCGCGCTGATAGACGAACAGTATCGAGACAGGTTCTTCTTCGCGGTCGGCGTCGACGCGATCGAGTGCTGGCTGCTTGGTCTCGTGATCGACCGAAGCCAGGACGCGAAGCGCCGCAAGACTACCGGCTGCTACCCTCTACTGAGGGAAAAACTCTCGTCAAGGGGGAAAGATAAGGATCATTCCAAATACCTTACCCTCTCAAAGCCATTTCGAAAGCGGCAAGCAATAGACGACTGTTCCCCGCTCAATCCGGGCTTCGCATCCTTTGTCCGTCAACTCGAGAGAGCCGAGCCGCCTCCGCCGTGATTCCATCGATGATGCGCAACAGCACGCCGTAACGGCGTGGACGGCGCTGTTGCCAGCCGGGGAACCGAGCGGCTTGTCGATTCCGTGGTGTGCAAACCATTGTAGCAGTAACTGGACGGGGTCCCCGGGCCCCCTGGAGGTCTTCGAGACGGTTCCGCGCCGGGAGGTCGCCGCGGAGTTCTCCGGAGGACGTCTGTTGGCGTTCGCGGGTGCGAGAGCGTCGGGTTGTTTCGCGAGGCGCGTGAGCACTTCGGAGGCGGGCTCGTCGTTCCGGTCTTGAGGGACGAGCTCGCCGCGAAAAGCTTTGGCCAGAATCGCTGAATCGAGCGACGTTGCGCGTCGACTCAACGTGTTGGTTGCGTCCTCCTGTGCGTAGGAGCAAGCCATCGCGTGATCGACGACCTCGGCGAGTCTTGCCTGTTCCTTCGCGGGCGCCACTGGAACAGGCCAAGCTCGCATCCGCTCGGCCGTAAGGTGCAGAATTCCCACACCAGGGGCCATGGCGGCGAAGGCGCCCAGAGTGGCGTCCCGCAGGAATGACAAGTGCAACCAGGCGCCACTCACCGACTCGGTCTGCGACCGTACCCGAAGGACGGTCGCTTGGAAACAGCACCGAGGGATCTCTCCGCGCCAGAGCGCCGGCTTTCCCACCTCCTTGGCGCTCCCCGAAGCCTCGCTCAGCACAACGTCTCCAGGACGCAAGATCAAGCGATCCGGTTCTGCGAATCCCATGGTCTTCACATCGGAAAGATCCAGGCCGCGCCATGTGATATTCGCCGCACGCACGTACGGGAACATCGCGTCGTTGGCGAACTCTGGTGCCCGTCGCTGACCGAGCTGGAGCTCGGCGACTTCGGAAAGCCCCGCCCAAGTCCATCCCTCTGGCAACGCCGGCAACCCCGTCGAGTCCACTGCCTCCGGCTCCTCGTACTTTCCCTTCCACCGGTCGTCCCCGGGCACTCTCCCCTTCGCCGTCATCTTGGCGAGCTCCGCCTCCTCCCACCGGCGCCGGCGCTCCACACGGATCCGCTTCAGCAGCTGGGAGGCCGGCTCGACGTCGGGGTTCTTGGCGCGCCAGTCGGCGGTGAGATCGCCCCGGAACGCGGCGGCGAGGACGGACTGACGGAATCGCTCGAGCAGCGGCGGGATAGCGTCGAGCGCTTCCTTCGCGCGACGGCTCTTGGATTGGAGGGAGTCGAGCTTGGCGACGATGCGTCGATCCACTTCTCCCGGCGGGACCGGTATGGGGATCCGTTCTACCTTTGACAGGCTGAGTGTGTAGAGACCAGCGGCTGATGTCGCCTCTCGAACAATGGCCTCCCGACCCAACGGCGAGGCAAGCCATTCGAGAACATACCGGGAGGAGAGCTCATGCGGCCGAACCCGGATGATGTGATTTTGATGGCGTGCGCCAGGCACCTCGTCGTTCCAAAGCGCCACTCGTCCGATGTGATCCAGCGAGCCGTTTCCTTCGACGACAAGCAAGTCGCCAGCGCGGAGGGTCGCCCGGTCAGCGTCCGATTCCAAGATTCCGACCTCACCGACAGCATCGACATCTATGCGGCGCAGTTGCACTGCCGCGACACTAACCAGCGGCGCGCGAACCAGCGCGGCATCTCGCTTCGAAGCGTTTCTCGTCAGGCCGCCGCTGATCTCGGCAACTTCGCCGAGGCTCATCATTTGCCATCCGTCCGGAACGGTTTCGTGCACAACCGTCAAGACGCCCCCAGCTCCACCCTCAGCGCCTCCATCTCCTCCATCGCAACCCGTAGCTTCTCCACGATCTCCGCGGCAATCTCCCCCGGCTCCCCCAGCTCATCCGCCCCCGTCGCGTTCTCGTCCTTCAACCACGAGATATCGAGGTTGTCCCCCCGCTTCGCGATCTCCTCCCGGGTGAACTTCCGAAACCGCCCCTCCTCCCCGAGATCCTTCCGCCGGCTCTTCCCGTACGGATCCGCTCCATACGCCGCCTCGAACTCCGCGAAATGCCCCCGGGTGAACGGCGTCCGCTTGCCGAAGCTCGGCATGTTCGCCCGCATGTCGTACACCCACACGGCCTTCGTGTTCCCGGTGTCCTTCTGCCCGCGGGTGAAGAACAGCACGTTCGTCTTCACCCCCTGCGCGTAGAAGATCCCGGTCGGCAGCCGCAAAATCGTATGGAGGTCCGTCTTCTCCATCAGGTCGCGCCTGATCTCCGCGCCGGTATTCTCCTCGAAGAGCACGTTGTCCGGCAGCACCACCGCCGCCCGCCCGCTCGGCTTCAACCCGCGGTACACGTGCTGAAGAAACGCGAGTTGCTTGTTCGACGTCGGGAACGTGAAGTCATCCCGCGTCGGCAGGCCCCCGCCCTTCTTGGTGCCGAAGGGCGGGTTCGTCAGGATGACGTCCGCCTGCGGGAGCTCGGTGCCCAGGGGAGAGAGCGAGTCCCCCATCCGGAGCTCGCCCTGGATGCCGTGGAGCATGAGGTTCATCAGCGCGAGGCGATGCGCGTCCTGGACCAGCTCGACACCGTAGAAGGCTTCTCTGATCTGGAACGTTGCGTCTCGCTCCTTCAACTCCGTAAGTTGATCCGTCGCCTGCTTCACGAAGCGGTCGGCGGCGATCAGGAACCCTCCCGTCCCGGCCGCGGGATCCTGCACGCGCTCCCCTGCCTGCGGCTGCACCAGGGCGACCATGGCATCGATGAGGGCCCGGGGGGTGAAGTACTGACCTGCCCCGGACTTCACCTCGCTAGCGTTCTTCTCCAGGAGCCCCTCGTACAGATCCCCGAGGCCCTCGGAGCGAGCCGAGTACCAGTCGAGCGCGTCGATGGATTCGACCAGCTTCGCGAGGTTCTTCGGCTGCTTGATCGAGGTGGATGCGTTGGCGTAGATCGCTTGCACGCGGCCCGAGCCCTCGGTGCCCAGGTGGAGGAGCATCTTGCGGTAGTGGTTCAGCTGCTCGACACCCTCCACCTGCTCGAGATCCGTCCACCGGTACCCCTTGGGGAGCTGCTTCTCCTCCCCCGTCTCCTTCATCATCTTGAGGAACAGCAGGTACGTCAGCTCGGTCACGTACTGGTGGTACGTGATGCCGTCGTCGCGAAGCACGTGGCACAAGTTCCACAGCTTCTGAACGATGTCGGTCGTGCTCATCCTGCGTCCTTCCACATGGCGTCACCCAGATCCCCGAGCACCTGCTCGAGCTTGCCGTCGAATGTCTTGTCGAGATGTCGGAAGCCTCCTTGCGACGCGAACGCGCCGGCGTCGAGGGCTTCTCGATCGACGATCTTCTCGCGCTTGATCTGCTTGCCGATGCGTACGAGCCACTCGCGCTGGGGCGTGGTCCAGGCCTGGCGGGCCAGGATCTTCTTCAGCGCGCGGTCCACGCGCTCGTCGTAGTCCACGAGGGGATCGCCCAGGGCGGCCTGGCGGATGAAGCCGAGGATGGAGGCGGCGATGCTGGCGTTGGTGGTGTCGAGCCACGCGGTCCGGAGGTTGGTCTCGGTGTAGCCCGCGGCGGCGAGGGCGAGCTCGACCTCCTTGAGCTGCTTGCGGGTGAGCTCGCGCGGGCGTTGTGTGACGACCACCAGGGCGGGGAGGAGGTTCATGTTCTCCCGCACGAAGGCGGTGAAGCCGGCGAGGTAGTCGTCGGGCTTCTTGCCTGCGCCGTAGCCGTGCTCGGTGCGGACGAGGGCGTCGTCGTGGTCGGAGACCAGGAGAGGTCGCCCGCCCGTCCCGGCTTCGTCGAGGACGCCGACCAAGTAGCGGTGCTGCTCGAACCAGGCGGCCGCTTGCTGCGGCGTTCCGGCCTTCAGCATCGCCACAAGCTCCTTGGGCGACATCGACGCGATGCCCTCGAACTTCTCCAGCGCCTCGCCCTTCATCGTCTGGCGCTTGCGCTGCAGCTTGGCGATGAGCTGCTCGAGGACCGTCTGCAGCTGGGCCTCGTCCTTCAGCTCCCCGAGCTCGCGGACGAGCTGGTCGAACCCGATGTTGGGACCGGGCACGACCGGGAGCATCTCCGTGTAGTCCTCCAGCGCGGTGTACAGATCGACCGCGTCGAAGATGCGAAAGACGGCCTTGTCGATCTCCGGGCACAGCCGCGTCGCGCGGCCGAGCATCTGCTCGTAGAGGATGCGGCTCTTGATCCGCCGGAGGAAGACGATGTTGCTGATGGTGGGGACGTCGATGCCGGTGGTCAGGAGATCGACCGTCACGGCCACACTGGGCAGGCGCTCGTTCTTGAAGCGGCGGATGAGCTGGAGGGGCTGATCGGAGGCGCCGGTGATCTTGAGGACGGCGTTGTTCTCGATCTTGCCGTGCTCGGTCTCGAACGCCTCGGTGAGCAGGCCCACCAGCATGTCGGCGTGATGATCCGTCGCGGCGAAGACGAGCGTCTTGGCAGGGAGGTTGGGATCGATGTGCTTCGCCAGCTCGGCGCACACCACGCGGTTGAAGCTCTCCGTGCGCACCTTGGTGTTGAAGCTCTCGATCTCCACGTCGACCTCGTCGTCGAGGTGGATGAGGTCGAGCTGGTGCGTCTTGTGGTCGAAGGTCTTCACCTCCGACCCGGCGGCCCAGTGGATACCGTCCTCCGCGAGCTTGGTGACGATACGGATCGGCGGCTCGTGGTCGATGAGGCAGCCGTCGATCACCGCCTCGCGGTACGTGTACCGGTAGGTCGGGTCGCCGAAGATCTCGACGGTGTGCAGCGCCGGGGTGGCCGTGAGGCCGATCTTCACCGCATCGAAGTGGTCGAGCACGCGACGGAACTTGGAGACGTAGTCGGCGAGATCGCGGAACCCGAGCTCGGTCTCGCTCATTTCCCGGTCGAGGCCGTAGCCACGATGGCACTCGTCGATGACGACGCAATCGTACTGATCGACCGGGGGCGTGTCGGAGGTGTCGCCCGGGAACAGGATGCGCTTCAACATGCCCTGGACGGTGGCGATCTGGAGCTTCGTCTCCGGATCGGGGACCACGTCTTTCAGCTCCTTCATGTCGAAGATGTTGGCGAACGTCTGCAGGTTCTCGAGGCGCGCGTCCTTGAAGGCGTTGGCCGTCTGCTCGCCCAGCGCGGTGCGGTCGACCAGGAACAGAATGCGACGGAATCGTTTCGTCTTCAGGAGTCGGTACACGAGCCCGATGGCAGTCCTGGTCTTCCCGGTGCCGGTCGCCATCGCGACGAGGAAGGTCTGCTTCTTCTCCGCGAGCTTGGTTGCGTTGTCGGAGGCGGCGAGGGCCTCCTCCACGGCGCGGATGGCGCGGAGCTGGTAGTCCCGGAGCCCCAGGTACTCGGTCGGCTCGCGCGCCAGCTTCTCGTTGGCGGCCGCGATGTCCTGCTTGAGCAGCGCAACCAGCCCCTCAGGCGAATACCAGCCCTCCAGCGCCCGCCCGTGGTTCTCCGCACGCCGCGCGTCACGGAACCAGATGCCACTCTTCTCCGCGATCTGCTTGAGGTAGGGCCGGCCGTTGGTCGCGAAGAGGAACGGGATGTAGAGCTTCTCCGGCCCCGCCCCATACGGACTCCCGACCGGCGTCACCACCTCCCCCCGCGAAACCCACCCGCGGCTGTAGCGTTCCGCCTGCTGAAGCGCCTGGCTCACATCCTTCCGCTTCCGCTTGGCCTCCACCACCGCGACCGCCTCCAGCCCGACGAAAAGCACGTAGTCGGCCCGATCACTGGCCGCGCCGCCCGGGCCGACATGCCACTCGGCGATGGCGCGGTTCATCCCCTTCTGCGGACGTGCGCCCGCGCTCTCGGTCAGGGAAGAAGAGTCCACCTCCCACCCCGCCGCGCGGAGCTGGGTGTCGATGAGCCGACGCGTGGCCGCCTCGTCGAGGTTCATCTCCGAGCCGGCCTGCGCGGCCTGATCGACGGTGGCCTGGATCGCGGCGGGGGCGGCGGCGATGGCGTGGGCCTGCAGGGCTGTGAGCTCGGCGGCGTGCTTCGCTTCGACGGCGGCGAGGGCGGCCTGGGTCGCGGCCTCGACGGACTTCGCGTCGGGGGCCGGTTTGCTCGCGGCCTCGAGGGCGAGGGCTTCCCAGAGGGCACTCTCCTCGGCCTTCTGCGCGGCTCGTTGCTCGGCGGTGAGTCGCTTGGCGGCTTCCTTCTCGAGGGCCGCGTTGACCGCGAGGAGATCGACTTTGCTCTTCTCGAGATCGGCGCGAAGGGTCGCCAGCTGGGCGGCGAGATCGGCGTCTTCCTTCGCGGGATCGGGCGGGGGGACGAAGGGGCCGGGATCGAACTTGGCGTTGTTGCCGAAGGATCGCTGGAACCAGATCGCGAGCTGGTGGGCCTGCTTCAGCTGGTGGAGGGCCTCGGCGTGGTCGCCTTGGTAGCGGTGGGCGGAGGCGTTCCCGCTCTGGCGGAGATCGTGGAAGAGCTCCCGCGGGGTGTACGGGAGGGCGCCGCGCTCGGTGAGGCGGGCGAGGACGTCGATCTGCTTGTCGTGGGGGGAGAGGAGGAGGCCGATTTTCGCGGCGGCTCGCTGGGCGAGGAGGTCACCGAAGAGGCGGAGGGTGCTGATGCAGGCTACGGGGAAGGAGGCGAACTGACGTTCGGCTTCCGCGCCCAGGAAGACCAGACGGGGGTCGTGGTGGGCGAGGAAGTCGAAATTGCTCGAGGAGCGGGGCACGGTCGGATCATGAGACTATACGGGTCCGGACCGGAAGGACGTCCGAGAAGGTGGACACCGATGAGTCTCGCTGTCGAGACCGACGGGTGGGATGCGAATCGTCAGCGGACCAGGGGTGGAAGTTCTGTTGGAGGCGGCCCCGTCGAAGGCTCCGGGAAGCCGAGCTTCGAGGCCAGACTGGTGCCGGTCCCAGGGTCGTGGACGGACTCGTACTCAAATCGGCAACGGATGGGGCGTCCGCTGGTGGCCTGCTGATTCTATCAGCTTGGGCGGTCAGCCCGCGTTGGTCTGACTGGGTCCGTGCCCCGCCTCATGATGGTCCGCGGACAGGCACTCGGAAAGGTGGGACACCGCCTGTGCCGGCGGCGCCGCATTCTGGGACAGAGCCGCATCCGCTCTCCTGGCTTGCGGACGAGAGGACGTGGGCTACAGTGCAAGAACTCGACCGCAAGCGACATTTCAATCCAAAGAGGGGGCGATGGACGCCAAGACAAAGGGAGCGTGGCTTCTGCACCACGCGAACAAGCTTCTCCAGTGCAAGTACACGCCGGACTTTCAGCGTGTGTCGCGGGCTGGCAAGCTCGGAACGCTCCTGTCTGCGCTTTCCGCCTCAGACGAAGCCCGAATCGGTCCCTCGAGATTGCTCGCTCTCGCGTCTGCTGCGGAGATTACTGATCTCGAACTCCCGACGATCATTCAGAAGCTTGAGGACCACCGGTACATTTTTCACGACGAGGAAGACATTGTAGTCCTCGGCGTAACGTCGGAGACGGTATTGGCTCACACCGCGAGCATGTTCGAGGCGACAAACCCGACGCGAATAGAGAGCGCTGCCCTCGACCTGTCAGAAATGGTTTCAGAGGCTCCGCAGGACAAGGGGCAGCTCGAGGAAAAACTCGGCGATCGCTGGAAACTCTCGAAGACGGAAGCGTCCGAGCTGCTGGGAATCTCGGAAGGAATCGGATTTGTAGACGGAGAGGACGTCGACGGCAGCACGAAACTATACTTCAACGGCAATCTGTTTCGTCGCGACAACGCGGAAAAGACCCGAAAGGTTCTCTCATCTCTGACCGAAGCAGATGTCCGCAGGGTCGCAACCGTGGAGGACATGCTCAAACGCTGCGGATGCGTTGCGCAGAACGAGGTAGAGGCAGAGCTCCAGCCCGTACTATTTCGCAAACTTCACTCCATTGGCATGTACGACGTGGGAGAGGTTGAGAACGAATCGGGGGCAACGTCTTTTGTGACCCGCCCAGCGTCGTTCGGCAAGTACGGCGACCCGTTCACGGACGACGCCTTGGACTTGGCAAAGGCATTCGTGACCTGTTTGACCTATGGAATGACCCGGAGCAGCCCTCGGCGAGGGCAGATAGCAATGCTCGCTAGACTCCTGGCGAAGCTCATCGCCGGCGGCAGCGTCGGCCCCGTAACCGCGATCGGACACGACTATCGTGTTCTAGAGCAGAAGGGCGTCGTTCTCGTCACGCCCCATGGCAACGGAACATTTTCCATGCAGCTCTTGAAGCGTGAAGTAGGCGTTATTGCGTTGCAGGTCCTTACTGACGGTGAAGCGACGACCGCGTCGGCCGCACTGCCCGGCGCCCCGGTGTCCACGTATCGACGGCCCGAAGAAAGTCGAGTCGCCCAGCGAAAAACTTCTGTAAAGAGGACGAGGAAGGGCGAGGCGGACGTGCTCCTCGCGCTTCGAACACGAAAATGAACGCAGAAGTGGACAAGGGAACTGCATCAGAAGAAGCGCTGAGGTCACTCTTCTTGCGCCAAGGTTGCTTCGTTGTTAGAGGCGCTCGCTATGCCTGGGACGGGGAAGAGATAACGGACATCGACCTGTGGGTGTACTCTCGAACGTCGTCGTTGTCGCGAGCACGGATCAACGTGGACGCGAAGAACAGGAGTAGCCCGAAGGCGTTCGAACGAATCATCTGGGCAAGTGGCATTCGTGATGCCTTGAAGTTCGAGCGATGCGTGGTCGCGACCACCGACAAACGACCGAAGACGAAGGCGTTCGCACGGAGTCTGGACGTACAACTGATCGACGGGAATGCTCTTCAGCGGCTCCTTCGTTCCCACGATCCCGCAGCAAGGCTCGCGGAGGAAGAGCTAGTCAGCGCAATTATTGCAGGAAAGGACGACAAAATCCTGGGGGATTGGCGCGGACGGTACGTAAGGCTAAAGAGTCGGGTGGTCGACGGGATGAACTTCGGCGGGTGCAACGCCTGGCTAGACGACATCAACTCGTTCGTTGAGCAAGGGCTCACCTCATCTCGCAGGCAGCCGGCGTATCGGGTCGCGTATCTGGCACTCGCTCTTTTCCTGGTGGCAACCGACTACATTCTGGCCGGGACCGCCTTTGAGTCGTTCGAGGATCGGCGAAGGTATTTCGAGGATGGCATTCGCTTTGGAGACGGCGGCCGCGCAGCATTGGATGTGGAACTCGGACTTGCCGAGCAAATGCTGCGCCAGTTCGGCCCCAAGAATGTTGCAACGAACGTGCTTCGGCGGGGGGTGCTCGACGCCATGGCCGGCCTGCGCGTCGAGGTCTTGTCCGCCTTTTTCTGCAGGCCGGAAATCATGAAGGATTTTCTTGAGGTCGCGTGCGATCTGGAAGCGGCCGCTTTCAGCCGTGATTTTCTCCCGCCGGCCAGCCTTTCGGCGGGCGCGCAGGCAACTATTGGCGTTGTCCTGGACTACCTTGAACGAGAACGCGTATCCTTCTTCTCCGCATTCTTACTTCCAGGTCTCCATTGGGGGTCATTCAGCCGATGCCAATTTCTACGCTCACCAAACGCCGTCCGTCTTGGAGCAGCCACTCGGCAGTCGTCGAATCCTCACCTAGCCTCCTGACGCGCAGCTCTAGCGCCATCCCCGGAGGCGTGAGGTAGTCGGGGAGTTCCAGGACGCCGCCATCATCGAAGTCGAACCATTGCATGCCCTCTCCTCGGTCAGTGTCAAAGAGAGTTGCGCAGAAAGCACATCTCTCTTGGCTAGGAGGCGCGATGGCGTTCGGCCCCCCTGTCCGATCACCGCAGCCCTTGACTGTCGGACAGAAGGTAGAAGGCTGCGACCGCAGTGGCGACGGACAATGACGCGGCGCGTTGAAGGATGCTAACCACAGGCTTTTCGATAGGTATCCTGTTCCCATCATTCTAAACGATTCATTCGGGACAAGCATGATGCCGGAGCTGACCCCCAACCGGAAGTAGTTGCCAAATCCGACTCCAGTGCCGAGCGGACGGTCGCCAAATTCGATCGAGTTGAGAATCACGAGAGCGACCGGGAATTCACCGGACGCAGACGGATGATACCCTGGGCTGATCGACAATGCTCCAAACAGTGGAACGTCGCCGCCCCGGAAGTTGAACACCCCTTGCGCCCGGATGCCGACGAAGTACTCAGAGGTCGACTTTGTAAACGGCGCATAGTGCGCATCGAGTCCGACCTCTACATAGCGGTGCGGTGACAACAAAGCCGTCATGCCCAGAACCCCTCGAAAAGGCCCAGCCCCCAAGAGATATCCAGCGCCAACCGCGATCGAGGCGTGGGTTATGTCGGTAACGAGGAATTTATTGACGCCGGCGACTAGATTGCCTGCATCGCCCGCGACCGCAAGCACGAGATACGTTCCTGGTGGGTAGTTCCCATTGGGGTCCGCCCACGGACGGGGTTCGTCGGCTATTTCGGTCTCTCCTTTTCGCCATGTGGTGGTCCCTACACCTGTGTCCTGCAACGCAAACGTCGACGGCATGCACTGTTCGATGGCGCGCGCGATGTCGAAGGATGGGGAAGCGCCGCCCGCGAGCCCTAGACACCTCTTCCACCGGCGCGACGCTTCTTCGACAGCGACCGCGCAGAAGCGAGCTACGTCCCTGCAATAGAAGACTCGCCAATTCAGACTTGGCGTCTCACCGGTACCCTTCGCGTCACTGGCACGAACATCTATCTTTACCGACCGTCCAGCCATGGTCACACCGAACACGATCTCCCAGGAACGGTCGTTCTCCATGCTCGACACCGCCCGCCCAACGAGGTCTCGCCAGGAAAGATGCTCGTCGTCGCGTTCCGAGACACCAACCGTTTTGGATGCCCCGCCCTGGGGATCGAGGTCACGCAGTGTGAGGATCACCTCACGCCTTTGCGATCGGGGGTCCACATGAACAGCGAGGCGAGCCGCATAAAGGCTGGACATCGGCGGCAAACGACAACCTGCGGCAGCCAAGCGAGACAGAATGACGCCTCGGTCGCCAGACTCCTCCAAGGTAAGCGCTAGATCACGAACCCGCTTTCGCGCGGTGTCTTCTTCTCTGACATCAGCGTCGCAGGAAACAACGAAGTACTTTCTTGTCTGCCGGAATTCCCTCACAAGGGCTTCTCTTAGAAAATCTGAGATCGCGACCTCACCGGTAACGATGGTCGGGATTACCGTCTTCGGCCTATCGGGAACGATTGCCACATCATCGAGGGCAACGAAGCCTGGGGACCCAAGGCTCTCGACGTGGAACTCCAACGCAGAAGGAGAGCAATGCGCTGTGTGTCCGCAGGGGAACAATGGAAGAGGAAACGAAGCGTTGATCACGGCGAATCCGTCATCCTCCCTGGCGGGCGCATCCTCGATGTACCTTCCCGCTTCGATCGTCTTGAAAGCTTGTCCGTCCCACGCGCGCACATTCACACGGGTCACCGCGGCCGACTTTGCGACATACAACCGAAACTGCATCCAAGCGGGCTTGGCCATCTCAAGATGTGGCAGACCGCGAAGGTGAAATGTCACGCTCCCATTGTAGCGCATGCCCAGGGCGGTACCGTGTCCGAGGTCCACGGCATACAGCCCTTCAGCGAGCTTCGCGATTCGCTCTCTGGCCCAAAGTCCTGGCTCACTCAGGTCAAACCTATGAGAACTAGCGTCCTCGGCCTGCCAACTCTCCCAGAATTGCCATTGGGTAGAACTAAGGGACCCAACACGCCGTTCCGAAGAGACACGGCCGGACGTCAGCGTATCGAATGTTTCGATAAAAAGAGGGAGATCGCTCGGCACTTGACCTTGCGCACGTGCAAGTGAGCCACTCAAGCATGAGCCAACTAGCACCAAAAGGGCGGGCACGATTCTCATTGGCCCTGACATCGCTTTCGCGCCGCCTGGGCTTGCTTGCACGCTCGGCAGGCCGAAGCATCCGGGGTACCCGGATCCAAGCGGCAGTTTGGATCGGGGCACGCGCTCTGCTCTCTTGCAGTGAGATCCGCACACGGATTTGCAAGGCGCGCCGCTGCACTACCCGTACCAGTCGCGTTCGCCTCCCTCCGGGAGGGCAGTGGAACCGTCCCAGCTGCACTCGAGAACGGAGGCGGCGGAGGCTCCGAGGTCTTTCCTACCTCGCCGCAAATAGCGAGGACGGCCTCGGCCAGCTTGATCCCAAGGGGTCCACCTGGGCTCCTCTTCTCGGCACAATTCATGCTGACGTTCAACAGCCGGCACGCCTCGGCACGTTCGCCGAAGTTTGCATAAGTCGTGCGGACCGTCTGTTCGACAAGATCTGTCCCCTCAATCTGGATGCCCCCGTCGCCAATCATCGCCGACAGCTTCCTCCCCTGCTCACGCCGTTCTCCGTGAGATGCCTCGACGCGTTTGTCTAGTTCGATACACGGGTCCGCTGGGAGAGGTAGGAGGGGCGGGGAAGCAGGCAATGGCTGGCTGGACCGGTTGAGATATACGATTGAACCTCCTGCAACGAGCAGAAGCACAAACCCCATCGTCTGCGGCCACAGCCCCGATCTTTCTGCCGTTGACGAAGAGTTGCCGCTCCGTCTGGACTCGCTCTCCGCCGGCCGCCTAGCCGTTGCACTGTCGCCAGGCGCCGCTTCGGGTCCACGATTCAAACCAACTACGTCGTGATGCGGAACTACAGAGTTGGCAACGACTGGTGATGCTACCCCCGGGACTCCGGCGGGGGTAGCGCCGACCTCCTTGGTCGGCGCTACGTCTGAAGACCCCCCCAAATCCGGCGTCGCGGGGCTCAGTTTTTGAGACTGAACGAGGCTGACGCTCGCGGGTGCCGTGGACGAACCCAGCTCAGACGCCTTCTTGAAGGTGCAAGCAGCTGGACCCAACGGAAGTTCGCCGTCAAGTGCGGGGATGGAGGTGGCCGCTTTCGTGCCCTCAACTGTGAGAACGAACGACAACGGCGAACCGCTCCGTTTTGCCGCGAACTTTGCCGCTACGAGACGCTGGAGAGCGTTGGCTCGGTCGTCCGCCGTGAGGCCCAACTCGGCGAGCTCGTCATGGTCGACGCGTATCGCCCATTTGAGGTTCCCGACCTTCACGTAGCGTTGGTAGAGCACTTCTAGGACCAGCCGCGCGCGCCCCTCAGGCAACAGCACGGATTCGACCCCCAGCTCCTCCGCCCTCGCTCGCCCTGCCGGACTCAAACGGATAGCCGAAAAGCGGAGCGGCCCGCGCGACCCAGCGCGGTCGACGGTGACAGCACTGTCGTTTTCCAGTAGGTCGACGGCATCGTTTACTTCCGCTGCAGTCTGCCCTGTGCACCTAGGGAGATCCGACGCGCTAGGGCTCTGTCCGTTCACGCGCTCCTCGCGATAGAGCATGAACAGCAGCGTTTTCTTGTTTGTTAGAGCCCCCATCCTCTGAGCAGAGTAGCTTCTTTTCATCTGTGTCATGGCGGGATTGTGCGGCGGCGTCCTCACCGACCACTCGGGTGCGGCGTGGTCTGCTATGTATGGAAAGAACGGCAGCGATGGCGCTTGCTGCAAGCGCTTCCGCCAACTCCGACTCTCGTGAAGGGCGGCCTCGTCGCTAGCCAGCCTGACCCCATTGCTTACTCTCGATTTCAGATCCTCCACGCTGAGAACCACGCCGCTCCGCCCCGCCCCTGCGTCCCAATGCGAGAATCGGGGTCGACCGGGACGGTAGTTCCGAGTCCCCTAGACGTCGGCGTACCGAACTCGCGTGGGTCCGCACGGGCACCTCGCGGCACTGTCGTCGTCGACCTTGCGGCGCTCCTGTCCCAGATCTCGTGACGCCACGAGATCTGCCTTACCTTACCGTCCAGCAGTTCGCGCAGCTCGGCCGCGTCCTAGCCTGCCCCGGGGTGTCCCCGCCTCAGGTCGTGCAGCTGATGGCGGGACCGCGACCGCCCCCTCGCAGTCGCTCTGACGGTCACGGGGATTGCGCCACGACGCTTGGGCGTCCGCGGCCCGCGACTTCCACCAGCTCCGTCTGACACGCGAACCGTCCCCACTTCGTCCGCGCCCCCACGGCCTCCCTCAGCTCCACCCGCGTCATCGGCCCCCGCAAGAACGACATCGCCCACCGCGGCTGAACCAAGATCGCCCCCTCCTCCGAGTGCGCATCCCGCACCACAAACCACCGCTGCGCCAACCTCTGGATCGTCCCCCCGATCGCCCGATCCGCGTGCCGGTCCCGCC
>JADMIO010833516.1_pt1 | contig 29856 bp, 23 predicted proteins | sample 8958161 | NCBI WGS metagenome assembly JADMIO01 (sample SAMN16585339, study PRJNA669376) | soil metagenome | isolation source: Crop rotation soil | place: USA: Cullars Rotation, Alabama | collected 2011 | reverse complement strand
CTTTCCCGACGCCGCGGCGGTGCTCCCGCCGGCCGGGGCCCCGAAGGCCTCCCGCGCTTTCTGCTGCGACGTGTCGCTCTTCGACTGCTTGACCGATTCGATTGCCGCCGTCACGCCGCCCGCCGCCGAGAGCGAAAAACCGGCCGACAACTCCGCGCTCACGCCGGCCCCGGCCACCGCGCTCAGTCCGGCGCTGGCCTCCAGTCCGAAGCTCGCTTCCAGCGACGCCGAGATGCCCGCGTCGATTCCGGCGCTCACCCCGATGCCCGCGCTCACCGACAGGCCCTCGTCGAACCCGACCTCCACGCCCGCCGGCAGCGACAGGCTCCCCAGCGCGGCACTGGGAACGTTCAGCGCGCGCCACGCGGAGGGATCGAGACCGTTGCGGGCCGCGAATTCCGGCAGGCTTTCGCCTTCGAGCGCCGGCGCCACCCGGCCCGGTCCCGCGGGCGCGCCACTCGACGCTGCTCCCGGTCCCGCGCCGGTGTTCTGGAGCGGCGTCGGCGCGTTGCCCTGTTGATTCGTCTTCGCGAAAACGAGCTTGGGATCCTGCCCCTTTACCGAGACCGCAACCTTCGCGCGAAGCGGCGTTCCGTTCGCCGCGAACAGCTCGAGATCGATGTTGATCGACTCCACCACGCCGTCGAACTGGAACGCGCCCCAAATGAAGCGCAGCTTCGGCGGCTTCTGTTTGCCCTTCGCGGCGCTCGCCGGAGTGACGAACTTCTGGATCGCCGCCGTCTTGCTGAAAACCGACCGCGGAGCGCCCGTTTCCCCTTCGTCGGCCGTGTCGAACACCAGGTCGAAGCTCAGCGTCGCGCTCGTCGAGCCGCTCGACTGCCGCGTCTGGCTGCCCGTCGAATCGCCGCTGGAGAGGTTGCTCGAGAGCTGGAGCTTCATGGTGGTCGGGTTGAACTGCACGTCCACCGGGTCGCCGACCGGCTTGGCGGATTTGTCCGCCTTGATCTCTTGCAGCTTGGCCTTCTCCAGCTCCATTACGGTTTCACCAGCCTCAATCCTTCATGCGCGATATGCAGCTCTTCGATGGCGACTTCGCCCGTCTTCGCGTTGAATTCGGGGCCGCGGATCTTCGCCGGCAGGCCGCGGTCGAACACCCACGTCGCGACCACGTCGGACTCGCCGACGCCCATCACCTGAATCACTCCGTCGTAGCGGCGGATCGGCCGCACTCCCGAGAGCACGTCCTGCATCCAGTCCCAGAGGTCGCGATTCACCTCCCCGTTGGCGTAGAACATGCCGCGCTTCAGCACCAGGTTGGAGTACTTGCCTCGCCCGGCGCGCCGGATCGTGCCGTCGTTCCGCCCGCCTTCCTGGTATTCCTGCACGTCCATCTCGATCTCCAGGCCGCTGCACTCCTGAAACCCGCCGTTCCCCAGCTCCGTCCCCGATGGCGCGCTGGTCGGTTTGGTCTTGCCTTCCTCGCCGCCGGCGCTGCGCCGCAGCGATACCTTGAATCGGAATGCCCGCAGCAGGTCGGCCATCTAGCGGCCCTCCTGGACGGCGAGGCTTCCGTCGCTGTCGCGCGTGATCCGCACCACGATGAATTCCAGGGGCTCGCTTGGCGCCACACCGACCTCTACTACCAGCTGCCCGAGGTCGCCCAGACGTCCCGGGTTGTTGCTCTCGTCGCACCGGACGAAGAAGGAGTCGGCCTCGGTCGCGCCCCGGAACGCGCCCGCCAGGAACAACTGCCGGAGAAACATCGACAGGGTCTGCCGGATCTCGACGCGTAGCCCGAGGTTGTTGGGCTCGAACACCGTCCATTGCGTCTGCTGTTCCAGCGTGCGGCGCAGCAGGACCATCAGCCGCCGGACGCTGAGCTGGCGATAGTCGCGGTCGCGGCTGAGCGTGCGCGCGGCGGTGAGCCGCACTCCGTCGCGCTCCCGCAGGTAGACGTTGATCCCGTTCGCGTGCAGCTCGTCGTGCCGTTCGGGTGACACCGGAGTCTCCACGTCGAGGGCGTCCGCGGCCAGTACGTTGGCCGGACCGTGCGGCACGCCGAACGCGATCTCGCGCTGCGCGATGATCCCGGCAGCGGCCCCCGTAGGCGGAATGCGCACCAGTCCCTCGCGCGCGTCGTCCGCCCGCGACACCACCAGCCATGGATGGTATGCCGCCGCGTAAGACGAAGTGAGCGCGTTGCGCCACGCCAGGATACGATTGCGCGAGAGCCCCGGCGGCACATCCAGCAGCGCCACCCACGACCGCAGCGTCTCCGCCAGTTCCACCACCGCCCCTTGCAGAGCGACGATCGCGTCGAAATCCGCATTCGGATCGAGCTGCAGGCCCTCGAGTTCCTGCTCGGGCGGCAGAGCAGTCACGCCCCTCGGCAGGTCGAAGCACTCCCGGAACTCGGGACCCGCGAGCGACACGGGATCAGCCGCCTCTCCGGCAGGCCCGAGCGGCCGCGGCGAATACAGGTCCGGAACCGCCACCGAAGCGAGATCCGAGAGCTGCACCAGGCTGTGCACACCCTGCCCGGGGGCCTCGTCTCCGGGCGTCCAGAGCAGATCGAAGAAGTCGCCGGGGACGATGTCGCGGTACCGGTCCTCGCCCCCCGTGAAGGCCGCCGAGGGCAGGCCCGGGCCGAGCAGCGCGTCCACCGGCCGGATCGGGTCGGCGCTCCACGAATCGTCGGGAAACACCAGCTCCGACTCGTGCGCGAGCACCGTGGCCAGCCAGCGCGTGTGCAGCGGGTGAAACGCCAGGTCGCCGTGTGTCTCGGACCGCCCGTCTCCGTCGTCCGCCGTCAGCGCGCCGGTGACGACATCCAGTCCGTCGAGCGCCGCCGGCAGCGGCGCGTCCAGCGTTACGACGGCGCGGTCCACGAACGTGGCGAAGTGGAAGCTGAACAGTCCCGCTGCGTTTCTCGCGCGGAACAGTGTGCCGGCCTCGACCGTGTCCCCTGCCTGGAGCGCGAGGCGCGTGCCCGTGGACGACGCGGGATCGAAGGGGATCGCGGCGGCGCGAAACGAGACCTGGACGCGCAGCCCGTTGCCCCACGCGCCCTCGTTCCGGGCCCGCAGGACAACCTCCCCCAGGAGCGGCTGCACTCCCGGAAGCACGCCACGAGCCGCTCCCGCGCGATTGCGCGCGATGCCGGCCGGACCCGGCAGCTCGCGGGTATAGTCGTGGACGATCCGCGCCACATACGCGCGAACGCCGCCGTTCTCGAAGAACGAGGCCACCGCGTAGGGGAGCAGGCCCGGGCCTTCGAATCCGCCGAACAGCCGGCGATACTCCTGGAAGCTCTCGACGGCCCGGGGCGTCGTGCGGTTCGCCGGCCGCTCCGGCTCCGTCAGCGGTCCGTCGGCGGTCCACGTCTCGTCGATCGCCGGCTCGCGCGACGGCCCCCGCGGCGCGACGCCCACGAATGCGCACACGTCCATCCGCACCCCGGTGATCCGGTGAATCGGAGTGTCCGGAAGGAAAAACAGCCCGGGCGCGCCCGCGGTGATGGAGGCCAGTGTCGGCATTGCCCCTCGCGGCTACTTGTAGTCGATGCCCTCGTGCACGATGTGGATCTCCTCCATCGCCACCTCGCCGCCGCCTTTCGCGGCGAGGGTCGGGCCGACCCATTTCTTCGGCTGCGCGTTGGTCAGCACCCACGTCGCCACCGGCTGCCGCGCCTCGTCGAGCAGGGTGACCGTGACCTGCCGTGGATCGGCCGTCCCCTGACGCACCGTGTTCAGCCACGCGAACAGGTCGTCCGAACCCACGAGGCCCCGCTTCAGCGTGACCTCGTCGAGCTTGTGCGTGTTCGGAACCTTGCGCACCGTGTTGAATCGGTCGCTGCCGTTGCGGTACTCGGAGTAGCTGATCTCGACGCCCAGGCCGCTCACGTCGGAGAAGCCGCCGATGATGCTGCCTTCAGTGCCGTCGCCCTGGCGTCCGCCGAGGGCCACCACGTAGTTGAACGCTCCATATGGATTGTCGCGAAAGACCGGCATTGCCTATGCTCCTTCTAGCGTTTAAACCTTGGAATCCGCCGTGAACTGCCCGATGCGGAAGATGACGAACTCGGCCGGTTTCACCGGCGACACCCCCACCAGCACGATCAGGCGCCCGTTATCCAGATCGTTCTGAGTCATGGTCGTTCGGTCGCAGCGCACGAAATACGCGTCCTCCGGCTTGTCGCCCAGCAGCGCGCCGTCGCGCCAGAGCACCAGCAGGAAGTTTTCGACTGTCTGCCGGATGTTCGCCCAGAGCTTCGGCCCGTTCGGCTCGAAGACCGCGAACTGCGTGCCCTTATCGATCGAATGCTCGATGTAGATGAAGAGCCGGCGCACGTTGACGTACTTCCATTCGGGATCGGAGCTCATCGTGCGCGCGCCCCACACGCGGTTGCCGCGCCCTTCGAAGAAGCGCAGCGCGTTGATCCCCTCCGGGTTGAGGACGTCCTGGCGCTCCTTGTTGATGTTGATCTCGAAGCGCGTCAGGCCCCGCACCACCTCGTTTGCCGGCGCCTTGAAGACGCCCCGCTCGATATCCGAACGGGCATAGATTCCCGTCACGAATCCGGAGGGGGGAAGGCGCAGTCTCGGCGGCGGCGCGCCCTGTGTGGGCCGCTGCAGCGGATCCAGAATCTCGATCCACGGGTGATACATGGCCGCATACTTGCTGTCGAACCGCCCGCGGAAGGCGCGGATCCGGTTCAGCGAGCTGTTCTGCGGACCGTCCACCACCGCGATCCGGTAGCGCAGCCGTTCTGCGCTGCTGATCAGGCGGTCGGCCGCCTGCGCGCACGATTCTTCGTCGCTGTACGTGCCGCCGTCCGGCAGCGCAATGATCGCGATGTCGTCGATCTCGCCCAACGCCTCCAGACCCGTGGCCTTCACGGCCGCGTCGTCGAGACTCGCGGCCTGTCCGGCGAGGTCGTCCGGCTGCGCTTCCGCGCCGTCATTGCCGCCGGTCAACTGCTGCGGGCCTCCTTGCGGGGCGCTGCCGCGCAGGGCGGCCATCAGCCGCGCCGGCACGAAGGCGTCGTTCAACGGCGGCGTCCAGTCGAGCCACACGATCGCGTCCTCGTCCTCCGGCGTGTCGCGCCCCAGGATCTTGGTGATCGCGCGGATCTGGTCCGTGCTTCCCGCCAGCTCGTTGTACGCGTCGCTCCGGCCGTCGTCCGCGGTCACCAGCACCTGCAGCTCGCAGAGCAGGACTTTGTCGGTGGTCGCGGGCGCGCTGTTGTTCCCGTTCTGATCGATGAACTGCATCTGGGCGCCGTTCATGACGATCACGCGCGCGTTGGCCAGGCTGATCGGCGCGTTCCGGTCCGGCAGCGCCCCGCTCACGACTTCCACCACCGACCCGGCGCGCACCCGCTTCACTACCACGGCGTTTGTGTTCGGGTCCACCGACGCGAGGTTGCCGCTCCGCGCGATGCGCGCCTCGACCTGCACGTTCCCGTAGTCGCCCGGCCAGCGCGCCGTCCAAGTCGCGTTGTTCCCGCCGACCGCAATCGGCAGCTTGGCCACGCCGCCCGTCCCGCCGGCGACGAACACCCGCGCGATGTACAGCCGCTTGCCGCCGTTCTCGAAGAACGCGCGCGCCGAGTGGGCGGTGAAATTGATGCGCCCGCCGTTGATCTTGAGAGGCTCGAGCCCCCCGAACGTGCGCTCGAATTCGGTGAAGCTCGTCACCAGCCGCGGCTCGCTGGTGGACGGCCCTCCGGGGTGCTGCACGGGGCCGGTGCGGGTCATGCCGGCAAAGCCGGTCGTGCTGGTCGGCACGCCTTCGATCGATTTAGACCGGAAGCTGACTTCTTCGACGTATACTCCGGGCGCCAGGTACTCGGGCATTGATCGTCACTCCTTTACAATGCGAACTCGATATTGCTGACTACTTGACCGATGTGAAAATCCACGGGAACCGTGGCTGCGCCGTTGTACCCCTGTGGGTCGACGGAGCCTCGAAACATTTCGTCCTCCGGCTGTACCGGATCGGGATCGTTGATGGAATTCGGTATCTCGATGGGCAGGTCCCACAGCGGATCCTGCTTCTCGATCGCCGGCGGATTTGGGACGGGCGCGGCCTGCGGGGCCTTCGCCGTGACGTTGAGCCGGAGCGGCTGCCTCAGGTCGAGGTCGCCGGGCGGCGGCGCGGTCGGGTCGAGCACCAGCAGAAACTCGCCGCGGTCGTCGCCGTGCGCGCGCGCCACCACGTTCGCGCCTCGGACGGCTTCCACGCGCGCCCATCGGGCGGGCGCGCCCGCGCGCGTCACTCGTCCCCGCAGCGCCGTCGCTCCGGAAGTCAGGTCGTACGCCGCGCCGGGGAACATCACCGGCCGGCGCACGCGATCGGACTGTGGAAAATTGTCGGCCGTCGCCGCCGGACGGATCGGAATCCGCAGGCGCCGTGGAACGAAGCGCCGGGCAGGGTCCTGAATGCGGATATCGACCCGGTTGCCGACCGCCGGATGGAACAGCAGCACGTAGCGGTTGGTCACGTGCGGGTCGATTCGCGGTCCGTCCAGCGGTCGCGATGCGCGCTGCCGGCTCCGCAGCAGCAGGCTGTCGAAGTCCACCACGAGCCGGTGCGCTACGAGAGTCCCCCGCCCGGAGTCGATCGGCTCCAGTCCGACCGCCAGCCGGCGGATGTTCTCCACGAATCGCGACGGAAGGAACTGGTTCACGGCGTGGGCTCCGGAATCATGCCGGCGACGCGCGTCATCACGCGCGGATCGACGTTCGCCACGCGGCTGTCGATGCGCACGATGCGAGCGATGTATGGGACGCTCAACCGGTAATCGATCGGCAGCGAATCGAAGGTCCGCATGATTGCTTCCGTGGAGATGTCCTCCATCACCAGTTGCACGGCTTCGTCGGCGGCCCAGTCCGTGCCCGGCTGGAGCAATGGCCCCGACAGGATCGGCATCGTCTCGATGGCCTCGAGCGCGCGGCCGAGAATCCGGTATTCGAATTCCGCGTTGTCTCCGAACGGGGTCAGCAGGAAGTGCAGATCGAGCGGCAGGTGCGCGCGGTCGTCCCGGTAGCCGACAGCGGACCAGGCCGCGCGCATCGCCTTGTTGAAGTCCACCCGGTACAGAAACAGGGCCAGCGCCGGCGACCCGATCGCTTCCGTCAGGCGGTTTGGGTCGAGGTCGGCGGTCCGGGCCAGCACAACCTTCGTGCGGGTGTTCGCGCCGAGCGGCTGCGTCAGGTTGAACTGCGCCGTCAGCATCCGTTGGACACTGAGGCACGCCCCTGCGACAGCCGAAAAATCCGCCACGTCCGATCCCTCCAAAAGATCGCGCCGCCCGTCTTACTTCTTGAGCCGGTAACGGGTCCCGCTTCCATGCCCGACCCGCTCCACCGAGCCGGCCCTGGTCAGGTTCTCCAATGCCCGGTCGAGGCTCGCGATTTCCACGCGTCCGATCTCCGGGCCAATCCACCACTCCGCGATTCCCTCCAGCGTGTCCATCGCGTGCGGGTGCTGGCTCAAGTAGTCGAGCACCGCTCGAGCAAGCTCCTCTTCGCTCCCTCCCTCGGAACGTCTACAAGGTGGGTCGCTCATCGGGATATCGTTTTCTTGCGTACGGAAAAGCAACTCGAAGGCCACGGAGCCTCTATTCCCGTTTCCAATGAGTTGCGGAAGGATGCTCGGCTGGCGCCGCGGCATTGCCGGGCGCAGGTTCACCCGCTTGGAGGCGAACCCGAAGGCGAATCGATCGCGAGAGGTCGGAGATTCAGGCGGTTACGCGGCGGGTGAAAAATGCCCCGGTTGCGCGGACAGTCAGCACCCGCTCTCTCCGGTCCGGAATGTTTTGGCGTTGAGGTTGTGCTTCTTGAGGAGCTTGCCGAAATCGCGGCGTTCCTTCCTGGCCGCCGCCGCGGCGTGCGTGATATTGCCGCCGTGCGCTGCCAGCAGGCGCCCCAGGTAGTCCTTCTCGAAAGCGGCAATCGCGTCGCGTTTTCCCGAACGGAAGGAAGCTGCCGGCGTATCTTCCGCCGCGCTGCCGCCCTCGACGCGAGGCAGGCAAAGATCGGCGGGCCGGATCACTCCCCCGCTGGAAAGATGGATGCCTCGAATGATCGCGTTCTCCAGCTCCCGGACGTTGCCGGGCCACCGCCACCACTCCAGCGCCCCCGACGCTTCATCCGACAGGACCGGCGCTTCCGTTCCGGAAGGCGCGTGCTTCTTCAGGAAATGGCGCGTGAGGTCGAGAATGTCCTCCCGTCGATCGCGAAGCGGCGGAAGATGGATCGAGAAGACGCACAGCCGGTAATAGAGGTCGATGCGAAAAGACCCCTTGTCGATGAGCCGTTCGAGTCCGGCGTTTGTGGCCGCCAGAATGCGTACATCCGCCTCCTGGTCCTGCCTCGACCCGATCGGACGGAACTTCCGCTCCTGCAGCACGCGCAGCAGGTCCACCTGCGCCTTCCCCGAAAGCGTGTCCACCTCGTCGAGGAAGAGGGTGCCGCCATGCGCCTCGGCCAGCACTCCGATCGTCTTCCGTACCGCCCCCGTGAACGCGCCGCGCGCGTGTCCGAACAGCTCGTCTTCGAGCAGCGACTCCACCATCGAACCGCAATTTACCGCTACAAACGGGTGACTCGCTCTCTCGCTCGAGTAATGAACTGCCCGCGCCACCAGTTCCTTCCCCGTCCCCGTTTCGCCCGTGATCAGAACCGGGGCGCCGCTCTTTGCGATGGCAGGAATCTGGACGATGGCTTCGACGAACGCGGGGGCTTTTCCGACGAGTTTCGCGAGAGCACCGGAACGAACCTGGGTTGCTGCAGTTTGCATCAGGCCTCCTGGAGTCTCCGGAAATCGCGCCCATCATATCATGCCGGCCGCAAATGTCGCGTAACACGAATGCGCGAAGGAGTAATGGAGGGGGGTGATTCCCCTATGTGGCCGCCGCGCGGCGCATAAGTCAGATCTGTAATTGCCGTTTCAGAGCCGCGACAGCAACGCCGCGAAAAATTCTGGTGGGCCCTGTTGGATTTGAACCAACGACCGACGGATTATGAGTCCGCTGCTCTAACCGCTGAGCTAAGGGCCCCCGCCATCAGTGTATCAGCGAAGCCCCCCGCACCTGCTCACGAGGTCGGTTTGATCTTCTTCAGCGCGGCTTCGATCTTCGCCTTCAGCGCCTTCGATTCCTTGGTCTCCGGTCCCGCTTCGAGGGCCTCGGTCGCCTCCTGACACACCATCTTCGTGCGGTTCGGAAGGTCCAGCTTCGTCGGCCCGAACAGCTCCGTGCGGTCGAACAACTCCTGCGCCATCGCCGAAAGGAACTCGCCCCGCGGCCGCTTGGCGTCCCCGTTCTTCATCGTTTCGAGCGTCCTGGCCGGGTCGTTCGGACTGCCCGCGGCGCGGCCTGCCGCCATCAGGACGCCTCGCTGGACCATCGCGCGCACCAGCCCTTCGTGCTCCGATTCCTGGATCAGCTGCCCCGCCGACACCTTGCGTAGAGACGGCGGCTCGGCCGCTCCGCCGGAGGGATAGTCGAACGCCAGCGTAAGCTCGGGCGTCTTGTCCACGTCCATGAACCGGTGCATGCCCTCGGTGAACTCGAGCGTAGACGCGTTGGCGAGCGTCCGCAGCTGGCTCGCCGTCTTGCGGAACGGCATTGGATTCGCGCGGTTCATCTTCGCCCCGGCGTCGTAGGCGTCAGCGGTCGCGGCGTAGCCCTGCGCCATGCCGGCCGACAGGATGATGGCCCACGGCCGGGCCCGGACGGTGTATTCGTTGTCGCTTCGAATGAGCTGCTGCAGGTTCTCGTTGGCCTTCACGTAGTCGCCGGCGTGATAGGTGGATTGGGCGGCGTTCCAGAGGAACGCCGGTGACCCTGGCCTCGGGGGCTCCGGGCCTTGGGAGCAGGAAACCGCCGTCAGCAGTCCGGCCATCGTCCCGAGAAGAAGTAGTTGAGTCCGCATGTGCGCCTCCGCACCGCAATATAAGACTCTTCAGTCCGATTCGCAAGGGCGCCGGATCGTCCGCTTCTTCACAGATGCGATTGCCGTGAGGCCGTTACTCTGAAATTGGAGAGTGCCTTTGACCGGATTGCATGGATACCCAAGACCCCAACTCGAACGCGCCGAATGGTTCGACCTCGATGGCGAATGGGAGTTCGCCCTCGACCCCGACGCACTCTGGACGGGCCCCGACCAGCCCGAATGGTCCCAGCGAATCCGCGTGCCCTTCTCTCCCGAGACGCCGGCCAGCGGCATCAACCACCCCGGGTTTTACCGGGCCTGCTGGTACCGCCGTCAGTTCGATGTTCCCCACTTGAATCCCGGCGACCGCCTGATTCTCCACTTCTGCGCCGTTGATTACGGGGCCAAGGTCTGGGTCAACGGGCAGCTGGCTGCAGAGCACGAAGGCGGATATACCCCGTTCTCCGCCGACATCACTTCCTATCTCAACCCCGGGGGCGCCCATACCATCGCCGTCTGGGCCCACGACGATCCGGCCGATCTCTCCAAACCGCGGGGCAAACAGGACTGGCAGCTGCACCCCCACTCCATCTGGTACCCCCGCACCACCGGCATCTGGCAGCCGGTCTGGCTCGAACGCGTCCCCGCCACCTGCATCGGCCAGATTCGCTGGACGCCGAATGTGGAGCGTTGGGAGCTCGGCTTCGAGGCCTGGCTGAACGGCGTTCGCCGCGACGATCTGCGGCTCAACGTCAAACTGTATGCCGGGGACACGATGCTCGCCGACGACACCTATGCCGTCGTCGCCAATGAGGTTCACCGCCGCATCGCTCTCTCCGATCCCGGCATCGACGACTATCGCAATGAGCTGCTCTGGAGTCCCCAGACCCCGACCCTGATCTACGCCGAGTTGAAGCTCACGACCAGCCGCGGCGAGCTGGTGGACACGGTCCGCAGCTATACGGCGCTGCGCTCCATTGGGGTGCAGGGCGATAAATTCGTGCTCAACGGCCGGCCCTATCAGCTGCGCATGGTCCTCGACCAGGGCTACTGGCCCGACACCGGTCTGACGGCTCCCGACGACGAAGCCTACCGGCGCGACGTCGAACTGCAGAAGGCCATGGGCTTCAATGGCGCCCGCAAACATCAAAAGATCGAAAGCCCCCGCTCGCTCTATTGGGCCGACACTCTCGGACTGCTGGTCTGGGAGGAAATGCCGAGCGCTTATCGCTTCACCCGCGTTTCCATCGAGCGCTTGACGAGCGAGTGGACCGACGTGATCGAACGCGACGCCAGCCATCCGTGCATCATCGCCTGGGTGCCGTTCAACGAGTCCTGGGGCGTTCCCGACCTCCCCGACAGCCCGGCGCAGCGGCACTACGTCCAGGCTCTGTACCACCTCACCAAGACCCTCGACCCCTCCCGCCCCGTCATCGGCAATGACGGCTGGGAGAGCGTCGCCACCGACATCGTCGGCATCCACGACTACGACGACCAGCCCGACCGCATCGCGAAACGCTACCTGGTGGACGAGATCCCGCGCCTCTTCAAGCGCGAGCGTCCCGGCGGCCGCCTGCTGCTCCTACAGGGCGAGGTGCAGGACCAGCCCATCATGCTCACCGAGTTCGGCGGCATCGCTTTTTCACGAGACACGGCCCACACCTGGGGCTACTCGCGCGGGGAAACCGAAGAGGATTTCGCCAAACGCTACCTGCATCTGCTCAAGGTCGTGCGCGCGCTGCCGGTGCTGGCCGGCTTCTGCTACACGCAGTTCACCGACACGTACCAGGAGGCGAACGGCCTGCTCTACGCCGATCGCACGCCGAAGATTCCGATCGAGCACATTGCGCTCGCCACGCGCGGCCCCCGCACCAAGCGTGACTTCCAGCTCGAATGGGAGTGGCGCGAGCGGCTGATGAACAACCAACGCCAGCAGTACGTGATTCCCAACGAGGACCACCACACGGCCCATGACCCCCGCTGACCGGCCCCTGCTGAATTCGTTCTGGATGGCCGGTTTCGAATGTTCCTGCCAGATCAACTCGGCGGGCGTCCGGCTCGACATGACCGCGGCGGTGCAGCACGATGTGTACGCCGCCCAGGACTACCGCCGCCTGCGCGACATCGGCATCTTGGCGGCGCGCGATGGCCTGCGATGGCACCTGATCGATCGCGCGGGCTCGTTTACGTGGGAGTCGTGGCTGTCCATGCTCGATGCCGCGCGCGCGGAAGGCATCCAGGTGATCTGGGACCTATGCCATTACGGCTGGCCGGATGACCTGGAGTTCTTCTCCCCGGACTTCGTCGATCGCTTCGCCCGGTTCTCGCGGGAAGCCGCGCGCCTCCAGCTCGAACACACGGGAGTCCCCGGCTTCTACTCGCCCGTCAACGAGATCTCCTTCTTCGCATGGGGCGCCACTCGCGACCTGATCTTCCCGTACGCCCATGGCCGCGACGCCGAGTTCAAGCGACAGCTCGTGCGGGCCGCCATCGCCTCGGTCGAGGCGATCCGTTCCGTGGACCCCGCCGCGCGCTTCGTCTATCCCGAGCCGCTGATCCACAACGTGCCGCCTCGCTGGCGCCCCTGGCAGACCGAACCCGCCGCCCGCCAACGCGCCTCGCAATTCGAGGCATGGGACATGATCGCCGGCCGCGCCGCTCCGGAGCTCGGGGGCGACGAGCGCTATCTCGACATCATCGGCGTCAACTTCTATGCCGCCAATCAGTGGGAAGTCCCCGGCGGCCGCAAGCTGCACTGGGACGCCGGCTCCGACGACCCGCGCTGGCGCCCGCTCCACCTGCTGCTCGAAGAGGTATGGGAGCGTTACCGCCGGCCGTTGATCATCGCGGAGACCAGCCACTACGGAATCGGCCGCGCCCCGTGGCTCGACGAGATCGCCCGCGAATGCCGCCTGGCGCTCGATCGCGGCGTCCCGCTCGAGGGCGCCTGCCTCTACCCGATTCTCGACCGCTTCGACTGGGAGGACCCCACCCACTGGCACAACAGCGGTCTGTGGGACATGGTCCCGGACAGCCGCGGCCATTACACCCGCGTGCTGAACGAGGAGTACGCCGGCTCCCTGCGCGCCGCCGGCGACCTCCGGCGCACGCCTCAACTGTTATAGTCAGGCGATGCGCCTGCTGCCTCTCCTGCTCCTCCCGGCTTGCGCCTTCGCGGCGGACGTCAACACCTTCTCCATCGTCGCGTACGACCCGATGAACGGCGATTGGGGTGTTACCGTGGCCTCCCGTTACTTCTCGGTCGGCGCCGTGGTTCCGTGGGCGGAGGCGGGCGTCGGCGCGATCGCCACCCAGGCGAACGTGAACGTCGGGTACGGACCGCGCGGGCTGGAGCTGCTCCGTCAGGGACTCCCGGCCAAAGAGACGCTGGCGAAGCTCCTTGCCGAGGACCAGTTCCCCCCGACCGACGGCCGTCAGGTCGCCATCATCGACGCCAAGGGCACAATTGCCGCCTACACGGGACCGGCCGCGCAGAAATGGGCCGGCGACCGCCAGGGCAAAACCTGGAGCGCGCAGGGCAACATCCTCGCCGGGCCGCAGGTGGTCGAGGCCATGGGCAAGGCGTTCGAATCCACAGAGGGCGAGCTGGCCGAGAAGCTCTTCGCCGCGCTCAAAGCAGGCGATGACGCGGGCGGGGACTCCCGCGGCAAACAGTCCGCCTCGCTGCTGGTGGTCCGGAAAGGCGGCGGCCGCAATATCAACAACGATCGCTACCTCTACCTCAACGTCGACGACAACCCGCAGCCCATCCCGGAGCTGCGGCGATTGCTCGACCTGAACCTCGGCCTGCTCTACTCCGAGAAGATCTTCCGCCTCCGTTCCGCGGGAAAGAATTCGGAGGCGCTCGAAGCCGCTGCCAAAGTCGCGCGCTACATGCCCACCGGCAGCGCGTTCTTCACACTCGCGACGATGCAGTACGCCGCCGGCGAAAAACCCGCGGCGCTTGCCTCCTTCCGCAAAGCCATTCAGCTCGATCCGTCCGTGCGCCAGCGTCTCGAGGGCGACACTCCCGCCGGCGGCCGCGGGCAACTCCTCCGCCCGATCCTCGAGGATAAAGAGTTTCTCAAACAGGTGCTCCAATGAAACGCGCGCTGCTCCGGCTCGCGTCGGCCCTCGCCGTAACATTGTGGACCGGGCTGATCGGGGCGTTGGCCGGCCTCGGCTGTTTCTACCTGTACCCCGCTCAATATCGTTCGACCGCGCGGGTCGTGGTTGGCGCGGAGCGGGCCGCGGCCGTGGTCGCCGCGGCCAGGAGCCCGGTGACGCTTTCCACCGCCATCCTGGTCGCCGACCTCTTCCACAGCGAGCGCGACCAGGTCTCGCTGGACGATCTCGTGAAGCGCCTGCCGTTCACCGTGGTTGCGACCCCGGCGAACGCCGGCGCCGCCACCCGGGTAGACCTCACCCTGACCTACGCCGACCCGCACCGCGTCCAGCGCGCCCTCGACAGCGTGGTCCGTCACATGGTGAGCGAAGACCCGCCTGCGTACCGGCCCGGCGGCGCCTTCGCCCTCGACCCGCGCAACGCCACGGCAGCGGTCCGGACCAGCGGCATGGAGTCCGGGGTGTCCCTCTGGATCGGCTTCCTCGCGGGAATCCTGCTGTACTCCGTCTACGTGCAGTTCCGCTATCGCCCGGCCGTGGTCGATTCGGCGAACGGCGGGGGCGTAAACACGGAAAGGATCTCCCGCACCATCTCCTCGCGCGAGGCGAACCGGCTCTCCTCGTAGCAGCCGAGCGGGTTCTGGAGCACGTTCACCAGGCACTTATTGCAATACGTGCAGGGCTTCGGCGCCCGGTCGGCCCCGGCCGCGAACAGCTTCGGCAGGTCGTTGTTGGCGATCAAGGGCCGCGCGATGGACACCGCGTCGCACGCGGCGCTGTCGATGGCGTCCCGGATCACCGACGCCGTCTGGAACCCTCCCGTGCAGATCACCGGGATGCCGACCGTCGCCTTGATCTTGCGGCTGTCGTCCAGGCTGATGCCCTCGATCGTGTCGCCGCGAGCCTTGTTCCAAAGCGTCTGGTACAGCTTGGCCGTGGGCTCCGCCCGAAGCGTCAGGTAATTGAGGAATTCGTTCGACCCGCTCGCCAGCATGCTGGGGAAGGTCTTCAGCGCGTCCTCTACGGGAAACTCGCCGGCCGGATTCTTGGGATGCGGGAAGGAGCTGCCGGTCGAGACATGCAGCGCATCGACGCCCGCCTCTTCCAGCCACTTGCATACCTGAACCGATTCCTTGATGGTGTTCCCCGCGCCTTCGAACGGCAGCAGCGCGTTGTTGTACTCCGTAGCCGAGATCTTCACCTGGAGGTGAAAGTCCCGTCCGACCTCCTGCCGGATCGCCGCGACGATCTCCAGCACGAACCGCGCGCGGTTCCGCAGCGACCCTCCGTACCCGTCGCGCCGGTCGTTGATGGCCGAGCTGAGGAACTGCGTGATCAGGTAGCCGTTCGCGCCGTGCAGCTCGACTCCGTCCAGCCCGGCCTCCCGCGCCCGCCGCGCGCCGGCGGCGAACGCCTTCACCGTCGCCTGGATGTCGTCCACCGTCATCCGCTCGCACTCGAACCCGTGCATGGGGTCGCGCTTCGAAGTCGAGCTCAGTCCTTTCGGATACTCGATGCCGGGAATGTCGCGCTGCCGGCCGGCGTGACTGAGCTGGAGGATGAACCGGCAGTCGTACTCGTGGACGCGCTCGCCAAGCTGTCTCCAAAAAGGAACGCGAGCGTCGGAGTCGATCGTCGCGTAATTCGGCATAATCCTGCCGCGCGACGTCACCGGCACGAACGACGAGAGGATCGCCCCCACTCCCCCGCGTGCAAATTTCAACTCCCAGTTAATGCGCGCCTGATTGCCCGACCCGTCGAAGTTATCGAACCGTCCCGCGACGTTCGACCGGAATATCCGGTTTTTGACGGTCAAGTTGCGGAATACCAGAGGCTGGAAAAGCGTGTCCGCCATGAGTTTGCATGATCCTACATCAGATTTACGCGCTTCGGCAACACTTTTCATTTGGCGGTCGGGTGAAGACCTGTACTAATTTCTGCCTTCCTACCTGCCTCCATGCGCGATACACTGAAACCCATTCGGAGGGTAATTATGCTGTCCATCCCGTGGAAACAACGCCAGACCACTTACCAGTTCGCCATTATCGGCTCGGGTTACGGCGGTTCGATCACCGCCTCGCGCATCGCCGCGGCGCTGGGCCAGCCCCACCAGCTCTGCATCCTGGAACGCGGAAAAGAACGGCAGCCCGGGGAATTCCCTTCCGACGTCCCCAGCGTCCTCAGCGAAACGCGCAGCAGCGCCAATCCGCTCGGGCTCTACGAATTTCTCAACTACCAGGACATCTCGGTCATCAAGGGTTCGGGCCTAGGTGGAACTTCGCTGATCAACGCCAACGTGGCGATCCGGCCCGATGCCGAGGTCTTCAAGCTCGCCAACTGGCCCCGCACGCTCACTTACAGCGAGATGGACACCTATTACGACCGGGCCCGCAAGGTGCTCGACGTCGGCCCCGTCCCCCATGCCGCCGACCTCCTCAAGGTGCAGGCGCTCGACCGGCGCGCGCGGGAGATCCACACCAATGCCCGGCCGCTCGACCTCGCCGTCAATTTCCAGTACGACGGCCCCAACGCGCAGGGCGTCATCCAGCGCCCCTGCGTGAAATGCGGAGATTGCGTGACCGGCTGCAATTTCGCCGCCAAGAACACGCTCTACATGAACTATCTGCCGATGGCGGCAAAGGCCGGCGCCGATATCTTCACCGGCGTCAAGGTCGAGTGGATCGAGAAGCTCGCCGCCGGCGGCTGGCGCATTCACGGTAAGCATGTCGAGTCCGCCGTGAAGAGCGACCCCTTCACCCTCGACGTCGGCAATGTGATTCTCTCGGCCGGCTCCATCAACTCCACCGAAATCCTGCTCCGCTCCGAGATGCGCGGCCTCAAGGTCTCCCCCGCCCTCGGCACCGGCTTCAGCGGCAACGGCGATTTCTTCGGCCTCGCCTACAACGGCGACTCCCGCACCGATGTCATCGGCTACGGCCAGCGCACCCCCGCGCCCGATGGCCCCAAACCTCCGGGACCGTCCATCGTCGGAATCGTCCGCTATAACCGGGACGCTCCCGTCGATAAGCGCATCGCCATCGAGGACTTCTCCTTCCCGAGCGCCTATCTCGCCGCCGCCCGAATCGCCTTTGCCGCCATTCGCGGCGACGACACCCGCATTGGCGACGAGGCCGAGCAGCAGCAGCGTCTCCTCGCCGACCTAGATCCCGCCCGTCTATACGACCCCGACGGCGCGCTCAACCACTCCATGCTCTACCTGGTCATGGGCCTCGACGACGCCCGCGGCATCATGAACTTCGACGCCCCCTGGTTCGAGCCTGACGGCCGCATGACGATCGAGTGGGACAAGGCCGGCCAACAGATCGTGTTCACCCGAATGAACGAGGAGCTGCGCCGGCACGCCCGCTCCCTGCACGCGAACTTCATCTCCAACCCGACCTGGGCCACTTTCAACGCGCGCCACCTGATTACCGCCCACCCGCTCGGCGGCTGTCCCATGGGCGAAGACTACCAGCACGGCGCGGTGGACGAGTTCGGCCGTGTCTACTCCGGCGACGGCAGCATCCACGACGGACTGTTCGTCGCGGATGGCTCGCTGATCCCCTCCGCCCTCGGCGTCAATCCGTTCCTCACCATCTCCGCCCTCTCCGAGCGCATCGCCGAGCGCAAGATCCGCGACATGCACGGCGACGCCTACCCGAAGCCGGCCACCGCCGTCGCGGGCGCCGGCCCCGACCCGCTCGACGTCATCAAATGGAGCGAGCCCGAGCTCGAGCGCCTCTTCCGGCGCAGCGTTACCCTGCCCCTCGAGAAGTTCGTCAACAAGGGCGGTTCCAAGCTCGACCTTGCCGCCCGCACCATTCAGAACGATGAATACTGGAAGGGCTTCTTCCCGCAGCGCCACATTCTCAACGCGCTCTCCTCCGCCATCTTCACCGGCTTCAAGAAGACGTTTACGAAGAAGGATGGCAAGTATATCGGCCTGACCAGCGACACCGACGGCCGCATCACCGCCCACAACACGCTCGAAGAGGTGACCATCGATCGCCAGAGCGGCACGCTCGAGCCCGGCAAATACATCCTGCTCCGCTATCTCGACCCCGAGTGGGCCGGTTTCTACGACATCTTCAAGATGATCAACGACGACCTGCTCATTGGACGCGTCTACCTCGGCGCCTACCCGAACGGCCTGCGCGTGTTCACCTTCTCGATGTCGAGGCGCTACGGCTTCCAGCAGATGACCGTGCACGACCACGATTCGCTCTGGATGGCCGGGACCGTCCCCACCAAGGAAGCGCTCAACGGCGTCTGGCGCATGGACATGGTCAGCAACAACAACCATCTCGCCTCCGCCGCCTACCTTGAATTCGAGCTCAAGCCCGACGGCCGCCTCGCCAGCCGCTACCGCCTGATGGGCCTCTTCGAGGGTCTCGTCCTCCCGTCCTTCACGCAGGACCACTTCCAGCTCAACGACTTCACTCCGTTCCACGACGAGATCCGCCAGATCGACAACGACCTGATGGTCGGCAAGTATCTCACCGGTATCGTCCCCGACCTCACCGGCCTGCTGAATGGCGCCGACCTCGGGATCCTGCACGGCACGCCCGGGGAGCGCAACTTCGGGTTCTACTACACACTGACACGCGCGGAAGGCGCGCAGCTTCCCACCAGTCCGCTGCTCGCGCCCTTCCTCGACGTCCAGCTACCCGACGGCGTCGGCCTCTCCTTCGATGAGGAAATGGACGGCTGGTTCTTCGAAGGCGCGACCCTCAACGGCTCCGGGCGCCTCGCCGACCTCACCCTCAACGACCGCATCCCCGCGTCCGGGCAGCCCGCCGGCGCTGTCCCCTGCGGCTTCCAGGCGAAAATCACCGCCCGCGACATCAACGAGTTCGTGGACGGCGTCGCCCACGAGGCGTCCATCAAAGGGACCGTGCGCCTCGGCGCCCGCACCGGCGTCATCGACGAGCAGAACAGCAGCTTCCAGTACCTCGTCGTCAACCAGGGGACGGGCGAGGCCGAGATGCGCTACCACCTCGTCTTCCGGGCCGGTGACGACACCTTCCTGCTCGACGGCCGCAAGCACATGGGCCGCGCGGGACGCGGCGGGCTCGACGCCATTCAGGAGCTGCTCCGCAACTATACGACCCTCTATTGCGATGTCTCGAAGATTGCCTCCGACGGCTCGCTCACGCACATCGGCCTCGCGCGGTTGAAATTCGCCACCTTCGAGAATTTCGCCGCAATCGGCAATCTCGCGGGCTTCCTCGGCTCCTTCACGGTCACCGGAACCAAGGACCCCCGTCTCCAGCTGCAGGCGCGCATGCGCTTCATCGCCTTCACCGCGCAGTTCGTGCAGCGCGAGTACGACCCGCTCTCGCCCGACATCGGCCGCCTCGATCTCGACGTTCGCGCCGAGGTCCTGCGCGGCGCCGACACGGCCGACTACTTCAGCACCCGCCCGACCACCGATCTTCAGGAGATTCTCCGGGACGCCAAAACGCTCCCCCTCGAAACGCTCGTCAACACCGGCGGCGTCTCCTTCGACCTCGCCCACGGCCGCATTGGCCGCGACATCTTCTGGAAGGGGTCCTTTGCCAAAGACACCTTGATCGGCTGGGAGGAACGCGCCCGCGCTGCCGCGGTCGGCGAGCCGTCCATCGCCGCGGGCTCCGCCTTCACCCCGGGCGCATTCTGGAAACGCTTCGACAAGATCGAGAACGGCGTCGCCACCGGCCGGGTGGTCAACTACGACATCGAGGCGATTCCGGGCGATCCCGTCGTCCGCACCGTCCAATACCCCGACGACCATCGACGGTATCTGCGCAAGGGCGATACGGTCCACCTCCTGCAATACCGCAACGACCCGTACCGCCCCGTCTACGACCTCATCAAGGTGATCGACGCCAACAACGCCATCGGCGTCATGCACCTCGGCGAATACCCCAATGGCTTTGAGTTCTCGACCTTCGTCATGTCGCGGTACAGCTACCCGCTCGAACGGATGTCGGTGGACGACCATCGGCTGCTCTTCGCGCAGCAAGCCTCGGCGGCTCCAGCCCAACCGCAGGGCGATTGGGAAGGCCACCTGATCCTACTCGACCACCCCGCCACCTCGCTCCTGACGCCGCCGCGCACTGCGCTGTTCAGGCTCAGCGCCGCCGACGGCCGCTTCCGTGTCGGGTTCGACAGCGACGGCGCGGTCTCCTGGTCCGAGGACCTGCCCGCCGGCGCCACCGACCTCCGCGCCCTCGACGCCGACACGGTGATCGGGAGCTGGAAGTCCTCGGCCCTGCCGGCGGTGCTCGCCGCGTCGCTCCGCGGGTACATCGAGCCCTACTCCGGCGAAGTCGTCTTTTACTTCCTGCTGAAGCGGATGAAGGCGGCCACGGGCCGGCCCTAAACGATGGTATACAGCGGGTCGAACTCCGGCACGCCGGCGCGCCGGCCCGCCATCCACCGGAGCAGGTACACCTGCTTCGGGTCCGTCAGGCTGCCCGAGACCGTGTTGTGGATGACCTCCAGCAGCGCGTGGGCGCCGAGGTCCTTGAAGTAATCGACGTCGAGCTCGACCTTCATGCAGTCGCGGCCATCGATCGTCCGCCGGTCCTCTTCGTGGAAGGTGATCTGGACGTTGGCTTCGCCGAACTGGACCTGCTTGAAGCTGGCCGTCGCTCCCGGATGGAAGATCCCGCTTCCGGGCTCCGGTTCGAAGAGGCCGAGCTGCGCCGCCTCCCGGACCTGTTCGAGCAGGGCCGGCTCCCCATACGCGAAGAACCGGTCGCGCTTCATGGTTTCGTCCCAGATCAGCTGCCGCAGATAGTCGAGAGGCGACCCGGTTCGCAAGTTGATCTGCGCGAGCGCGGTCGCGATGTTCAGAAGGCAGGCCAGCGGCTCCGGCTTGTTCTCGATCAGGTCGCGGTACCGGTCGCGCGCCGCCGTTTCCGACCCTGTGCCGGCTGCCAGCAGTTTGCCCAGCACGGGACGTTTCGCCTGCACCGTCTCCCACGTCGCCCCGCCAAAATGGGGGGCGGCGTCTTTCTTCAGCAGCATCAGGTCCACCTGCTGCACCACGCTGGGCGTGACCTTGACCGGATAGAATCCCGCCTGGACGTGGTCATCGGCAAAGGCGATTACCGCGTAGAAGTCTCCCAGGTTGTTATGGAAAGGCAGCCCCGTGAGCACCAGCGGGGTCCGCCGGAAATCGCGAAAGACCGTCTTCTGGTTGCCGTCCCGGACGGTGTACAGCACGTCGATGCCGGGGGGCATCGGTTGCCGCGCGCCGTCGAATACCGTAACTGCGAGTGAGCACCCATGGGCTGCGGGCGTGGGAAATGACATGGCCCCTAGTGTATCCGGAACGCCCGAAAAACGTAAGCATCCTTACGGCAGGCTCTTACTGAAATCAATCACTTAGGCCAAAAAAACGTAAGGATGCTTACGGTTTTCCGGCACGTTCTTCAAAGTAGAATCGTCTTATCTCCCGAGGAGGGTCGATGCGTCTTCCGGTCCTGCTTCTCCTGGCCTACGGGGTGTTGTGCGCGCAGCCCCCCGTTCAACAGCCCGCGCCCGCGCCTGGGGTCAAGCCTGAGGACCTCGCCTCGATCTCGGGACAGGTGCTAAACGCCGTCACGGGCGAGCCCATCCGCCGGGCGAGCATTACCGTGATGCGAGGCGACCCGGCGCCGGGCGAGCTCGGCCCCCCACTTTCATACAGCACGTCGTCCGACGCTTCCGGCCAGTTCACCATGAAAGACGTCGAGCCCGGCAAATACCGGATGACGGCGCAACGCAACGGTTTCGTGTCGCTGGCCTATGGCGCGCGAGCTCCCATGCGGCCGGGCACAACCCTCTCCGTCTCTCGCGCCCAACACATCACCGAGCTGACACTGAAGATGACGCCCCATGCCGTCATCACCGGCCGCATCCTCGATGACGAGGGCGAAGCCGTGCCCAATGCGCGGATCATGCTTCAGGGGTACCGGTATCTGAATGGCCGGAAACAACTCACCAACACCGGCGGCGGAGCGGGCACCAACGATCTGGGCGAGTATCGCATCTTCGGCGTGGCGCCGGGAAAATACTACCTAAGCGCGACACCCCTGACGATGAGCCCCTTCGCCCTCGACCGTTCCGCCTCGGCTGGTCCGGAGGAGGACTATGTCTCGACTTATTACCCCGGGACCCTTGACCCCGCCTCGGCCGCGCAGGTCGAGGTCGCGGCCGGCGCCCAGCTGCGCGGCGTGGACGTGACCCTCTCGAAGGCGCGCACCGTGCACGTCAAAGGGAAGGTCACGCACGGGATGACCGGCAGGCAGAATATCCAGGTGATGCTGATGCCGCGGAATCCGGGAGCATTCATGGGAGCCATGCGGGGCACGCCCGTTGACCCCGCCGGCAATTTCGACATCCGCAATGTCGCTCCGGGAGCCTACATGTTGACCGCGACCGTGAACGACGGAGCCAGTTACCGCCAGGGCCGGCTGCCCGTGGATGTCGGCGGGTCCACGGTGGAGGGCCTGAACATCACCGTGACTCCCGGCTTCAGCGTCAAAGGGCAGGTTCGCTCCGACCCGGACTCGCCGCCCGTCGATCTGTCGACCGTGCGGTTCATGCTGCAACCGAAGGAGACGAACCAGTTCGGCGGGGGCGGACAGGGCAGGCCCGACGCGGACGGCTCCTTCACGATGAGCAACGTCGTCGGCGATCGCTTCAACCTGGCATGGTTCGGCCTGCCCGCCGGCGCGTACGTGAAGTCCGCTCGCAGCGATCAGGTGGACATCCTGGCGTCCGGTCTCGACCTCACCGGCGGCGCGCCCGCGCCCCTCGAGATCGTCCTCAGCCCGCGCGCCGCTGCCGTCACCGGCACGGTCCAGAATCCGAAGACCGGCAATGCCGTCCCGGGCGCGACCGTCGTGCTGATCCCGCAGGAGAAGGAGCGCCGGGATCAGCAGGCCTACTACAAAACGATCGTGTCCGACCAGCTCGGCGCGTTCTCGGTGACCGGCATTGCGCCCGGCGAATACAAAGTCTACGCCTGGGAGGACATCGAGAACGGCGCCTACATGGACCCCGACGTACTCAAGCCCGTCGAGGGCAAGGGCGAGTCGCTCACGCTTCGCGAGGGAGACCAGAAGACCCTGCCGCTGAAAATGATTCCGGCGGATGGAGCAGCGGGATAGCGGCGACTCTATTTACATTGCGAATCGTCGCGATGGGTGTAGTAGCTCTTGAAGTTCGACGCTTTCGGATTCATGCATCCCGAGAGGTTGAGCAGCTCGACCTTCCGGAATTCCGTCGGATGGCTCTCCGCCTGCAGCGAGATGTAGCCCTCACCGAGCGGCGTGCCGTCTTTTTTCACCGCGGGATCGAAATTGATCACGTTCCCGCCGCCGATCTGCACGTTGCCATATTCGAGCACCGTCTTGCCGTCGATCCGGTGCGTGATCTTCTCCGACCCGTGCACCTCGATCTCGACCCGCACCCACTGGTCCCCGCGATAGGTCTCCGAGCTCGAATTGATGCAGTGCGACTTCACCATCTCGCCGTTGCGGAAGACCTCCGTGCCCGGCGAGCACATGTTCGCCGTGGTGCGCGTGCCGGTCGGCCCGCCGCCGAGCAACTGCCCCTCCACCGAGATCGGGAAGTCCTGGTCCTTGCCCATGGTCTCCGGCGCCTGGCAGTGCAGCATCACGCCGTTGTTGCGGAGCGCCCATCCCGGACCGCCCTTGACCTGCTCGCCGACGAACCGGTACTCCACCGCCACGATGTAATGCGAGAACTTTTGGTTCTTGTAGAAGATGTGCCCGAAGTGCGGCGGCGTGCCGAAGTCCGCCCACTTGTCGTACGACACTTTGAAGATCCCGTTCTCGACGCGGAACGTGTCGTTGTAGTTCACCCCGAGCTCGAAGCCGGAGAACTTCGGGACCCAGCCGTCCAGGTTCTTGCCGTTGAACAACTGAACCCAGTCCTTGCGGTCCGCATTGGTCTGCGCCGGCAGGCAGGCAGCGGCGGCCAGCACAATCGCCGCGACGCGGCGGAGAGCAGTCGTAGTCATCGGTCCTAGCTTACATCCGACTCGAGACGCCTGGTATACGCCCGCAGCCACAGGCCGTCGGCGCCCATGCGGGCGCACCACGCTTTGAACTCCGGCAGAGGGCCGCTCCACAAAAGCTCATCGACATTCGCGATCGTCGGCGCGTCGGTTCGCAAGGTCGCCAGCAAGCGGTAAAGCGCCGCCTCTTCCCGCCGGCTGAAGAGGACGTCCGCCAGCTTTTTGGCGCCCCGGATACTCGGGTCCCAAGTCCGCCAGTCGAGCGGCACATCCTCGAAATGCGGGAAGCGGGAGAATGTTGCCGCGGCCGCCTTCTCGCCCCAACCCGGGAGCCCCGGATAGCCGTCCGCGGTGTCCCCGACCACCGCCAGATAATCCGGAATCGACTCCGGCCGCACCCCGAACTTCGCCACCACGCCTTCCTCATCCCGCACGATGTTGCGCCGGCGGTCGAGTTGAACGACCCGCGTTCCCACCACGGACTGCGACAGATCCTTGTCCGGCGTGCAGATGAGAACCTGCTCGACGCGCGGGTCCTGCGCGGCGACCCCCGCCGCCGCTGCCAGCGCATCGTCCGCTTCGAACTCCACCATCGGCCACACCACGACACCCATCGCCCGCAGCGCGTCCTCGAGCAGCGGGAACTGCGATAACAGCTCCGGCGCGACACCCTCGCTCGTCTTGTACCCGGAGTAAAGGTCGTTGCGGAACGACTCGATCACGTGGTCGGTCGCGACCCCGACGTGCGTCGCGCCGCCCTCGAGCATCCCGAGGATCGATTGCACGACACCGCGCACCGCGCCGATCTCCTGGCCCTGCGCGTCCTTCTGCGACGGCATTGCGAAGAAGTACCGGAACAGCTCGTACGTGCCGTCTACCACGTGAACTTTCATGACCGATCCGACGATCCCGCCGCGAGTCCCTGTTTGCGAAATTCGGCGCTCGCGCGATACGCCAGGCGCCGGCCGCGATTCATGCCGCCCAGCGGGCGCAGGAAGTCGCCGGCGATGTTGTTCCAGGGACTGAACTGGAGCGCGTCCACCTCGGCATTGACGGCCTCCTGGGCCTTCGCGCTCAGATCCTGCTCCGGGATCACGATTTGCGCGACCGGGATGAAAGGGGAGTCGTCTTCGCTCCACTCTTTGCTCGCATCCTCGATGGGCGTCGTTTCCTCGTCCACGAACCGCTGCAATTCGACCTGCAAGACGATCGGGCCGGCCTTAAGCCGTCGCTGGAGGTCCGCCCGCAGCAGATCGGGGCCAGAAGCTTCGGGCCGCAGCTTCGCCCGGCTCACCGGGCGAAGGCGGAACTGGACGGCAAGCTGCCCGAACTGAAGCGCGGGGCGCGCCCAGTAATCCTGCGTGACCAGGCTCTTGATCCCGGCCGACCGGATCACCTGCGCTCCGAGGACGGTCAGCATTCGGGCTGCTTCGAATCGCGCATTGACACGGTCCTTTAGCCACTCGAAGGGCTTGCCGGAACCGGGCGTCTGCAGTTTGCCGGCGACCTCCTCCAGATCCGAGACGAACTCGCCGGCGTCCCCGGACAGGCGGTACATCATGCCTTTCCGCGCGATCGCCGTGGTTACGATCATGAACTCGACCGCGTTCCGCACATGGCTGACGGGAACGTTCACGAACAGGAAATCGTGCGGCTTGCGATCTTCGAACGAAAGCCGGACCGAGATTCCGCGCAGATCCAGCTCGGTGTCGGGCCGGTTCAGCCCGTCGGCATTCGAGAAGCGGAGCGTGGCGGGATATTTCCTGCCCGGCTGGAAAAACCCCTGCCGCAGATCCTCGGGCAGCTCGGGCGATACCTGGAATTCCGCGTTGTTCACGCCTGCGTGGATCTTCGCATGCTGCCCCCGAAGCGGGCGGGGCGCGTGAGCGTAGTCGCGATTCAACGTCTGTACCGCATGCACCTGATTCGCGAGGTCGACGAAGATTCGCTCCTCGGCCTCGGGGCTCCCGCCCAGGTATGTTTCTTTCCAGCCCGTGCCGTCCATGCCTTTGCCCTCCCTTGGTCCTTCAGCTTATCCGAAGCTTCCGGAGCCGCTGCATCGCGCCGTCCAGAGTTTGCCTCATCTCCAGCAGATCCGTCCACAGATCCCCGACGCTGGCGACTCTCTCGCCCATGTTCCGCAGTGTAAACGACCGCGGTCCGACGTCGCCGCTTTCGACTTCCTCCCAGGTGCAGGGCGCCGAGACCGGCGCGCCCGCCTTCGCCCGCACTGCGTACGCCGCCGCAAAGGTCGCGCTGTACCCGTTGCGCCCGGTGTCCACCAGAATTCGATCGCCGCGATCCACCTTGGCGAACTCCTGGGTCAGATGATCGGGGTCGCGTCTTACCATCTCGCTCCCCACGGCTCCCGCGAACCGCGCCACCGCGCCGTATTCCGCGACGGGCTCGAGCGGCACGACGATGTGGAAGCCCTTCGAGCCCGACGTCTTCACCCAGCTTTTCAGCCCCGACTCGGTGAGCAGGTCGCGCAGTCCGAGCGCGGCCCGTCGCAGTGTGCCGCCGTCCTCTACCGATGGGTCGAGATCGAAGACGCAGATGTCGGGGCAGTACAGCTTCTCCGCGCGCGAAATCCACACGTGCGGCGTGATGCTGTTCTGGTTCGCCATCCACACCAGCGCGCGCGCGTCCCGCGCCACGGGATGGTGGACCGTCCCGTCCTTCTTCGGGACCTCGACGCGCTCCAGCCACTCGGGGAAGCCCTTCACCACGTCTTTTTGGAAAAACCCCTTCTCGCCGATGCCGCGGTGATAGCGCTCCATCGTGATGGGCCGCCCCGCGATGTGCGGCAGCATGCAGGGCGCGATCGTTTCGTAGTACGCGGCCAGCTCGCCTTTGGTGATCCCGTCGTCCGGGAACAGGACCTTCTCCGGATGCGAGATGGTCACCGCGACTCCCGTACGACGTCCCGCGCATCCTTGTCGTTCCGCAGATGGAGAAATCGCGAGTGCCGCAATTTGCCGTGAGCCGTCCACTCCAGAAACGCGACCTGCGCCACCAACTCGGGCTTCACCCAGTGCGCCGCCCGCGGCAGCCCGACCGCCTTCGTGAAGGGCGATTTCGCCAGCTCGATCTTGTCGAACCGCGCCCGCAGCTCGTTCAGCAGCTTCCCGTCGAACCCGGTCCCGACCTTCCCGGCGAACACGAACTCCTCGCCTTCGTAATACCCCACCAGCAGCGCCCCGAGCCCCGTCCGCGCTCCCTGCGGATCGGTGAACCCGCCGATGACGAACTCCTGCGCCTCCTCGCACTTCATCTTCAACCACTGCCGGGACCGCCGGTGCTCGTACACCGTCCCGCGGCGCTTCGCGATCACTCCCTCCCAGCCCTCGGCGCACGCCAGTTCCCAGGGGCGCTCCCCCGTGACTTCCTCGACACGTTCCAATGGCTTCCGGAGCGGCAGCTTCGCCAGCAGTGCCCGCCGTTCCTCGAGCGGCAGCTTCGTGACGTCCCCATCCAGCCACATGGCGTCGAACACGTAATACGAGCCGCCCGCGATCTCCCCGTCGAGAATCGCGTTCCGCACCGGCAGCCCGGCCACTACTTCCGCGACCTTGGGACTGTGCTGCTCCAATCGATTGCGCGAGTAGAGCGTCACGCTGCCGCCGCGCTTGTATGCCAGCAGCCGGATCCCGTCGTACTTCCGCTCGAACAGCCACTCTGGCCCCGCGAACCGCTCCTCGGTGAGGGTTGCGGCCATCGGCTCCAGCCACTCCGGCATCGCCATCGTCACTTCTCCAGCTTGAACTCGAACAGGCGGCTAGGACCGTCCTCGGGCAGCAGGAACAGCCGCCCGCCGCCGATCGCCATTCCTTCGTTCGTGTACGGCACGTCCCGCGACGTCTTCCCCGCCTCGACCCTCCGCAGCAGCTTCAACGACGGCCACTCCAGCCAGTCGATCGCCCCGGCCTTCCCCGGCAGCAGCCCGCCGCCGACGAGCTGCCCGTCCGCGAACTTGATGTCCTGATAGCCGTTGGGCGTCGGGTTGGCGACCTTCCGCAGGAGCTTTCCCTGCTTGTCCCAGATATAGAACATCCGGCTGTCCCAGTTTCCGCCGATCAGGAAATCCGGCCCGGCCGCGATGCAGCCGATGTGGTCGGCCACTTCGAACTGCATCTCGAGCTCGAGCGTCTTCGCGTTGCGCTTCTCGATAATCGCGCTGCTGTCGCGGCGGTACTCGGCCGCCGGGATCCACAACGACCCGCCGTCGCGCGCCATTCCTCCGGGGTGAAACCGGTCGCCCTTACCCACCTCGATGGTCCGCCGCAGCTCGCCCGTCGCGAGGGCAAACTCGTGCAGATACCCCTTCTTCGCGTCACGGTCCACCGAGGTCGCCCAGAGGCGTGTCTCGTCGAAGTCGATCCCCTGGACGTGGTGTGTCGTGCCCTTCAGCTCGACCGTTCGCAACAGTCGCATGTCCGAGAGCGAAGCCGCCGCCAGCCAGAACAACATCAGCCGCATCTTGCGAGGATACTCCGAGACGCGATATCTTCGCCGTCATGGGTCGAACCTGGGTCTGCCTGTTCCTCGCCGCCGCCTGCGCCCTTGCCCAGACGCCATGGGCCACCTCGATCCGCCCCGGCCTCGACGACCGCGAGATCGCCATCGACCGCGGCGCCGCCGGGCTCTGGCAAAGCCTCAGGAAACTCGGCACGCGCGCCAGCCTCATCATGATCACCGCGCATCCCGACGACGAGGACGCCGGAATGCTCACGTACGAATCGCGCGGCGCCGCCGCCCGCGTCCACCTGCTCACCCTGAATCGAGGCGAGGGCGGCGCCAACGTCATGTCGGCCGACTTCTTCGATGGCCTCGGGCTGGTCCGCACCATGGAGATGCTCGCCGCCGGCCGCTGGTACGGCGTCGAGCAGCATTGGACGCGCGTGGTCGATTATGGCTTCTCGAAAACCAAAGCCGAGTCAATCTCGCGCTGGACCCACGACCGCGTCCTCGCCGATGTAGTCCGCGTCATTCGCGCCGTGCGGCCGCAGGTGATCACCTCCGTTTTCGTCGGCGGCCCCAGCGACGGCCACGGCAACCACGAGACCGCCGGCGCGATGGCACAGGAAGCCTTCCGCGCCGCCGCCGACCCCAACGCCTTCCCCGATGCCGGCCGCCCGTGGGCCGCGGCCAAAGTCTACGCCCGGGTCCGCGGCGGCGAGTCGAACGTCACGATCCCCCAGGGCGACTGGGACCCGCTGCTCGGAGGGTCCTACGCGCAGATCGGCCGCGAAGGGTATGGCCTTCACAAGTCGCAGCACGGCGGCCCCACCGTACCCCGTCCCGGCGCCATCGCCACCAACTACCGCCGCTTCGCCTCGCGCTTGCCGGCTGCCGACAAGGAGTCGTCGTTCTTCGACGGGATCGACACCTCCGTTCCTCCCGAGATCGACCGGCATGTCAAACAGGCGGTTGCCGCTTTCTCCGTGACCAACCCCGAGCGCTGCGCTCCCTTCCTCGCAGCCGGCCTGAAGGCGACCCTGCAGCTGCTCCAAACGACCACCGACCCCGACCTCCGCCACGAGCTCGAGATCAAGCGCGCCCAGTTCAACAACGCTCTCGCGCTCGCCCTCGGACTCTCCGTTACTGCCGAAGCCGAAGGCGCGCGGGTGGCCGTTCCCGGCCAGAAGCTCGAGGTTCGCGTCTCCGCCGTGAGCCAGGCGCCCGTGCAACTCCTCGGACTGCGCGTCGAGCCCGGCCCGCCACCATTGCCGGGCGCCACTCTCGCGCCGAACCGTCCTAGCGAGACTCGCTTCTCCGTCACAGTCCCCGCCGACGCCCCGCCCACCGGGAAAG
>JADMIO010854456.1_pt1 | contig 29869 bp, 30 predicted proteins | sample 8958161 | NCBI WGS metagenome assembly JADMIO01 (sample SAMN16585339, study PRJNA669376) | soil metagenome | isolation source: Crop rotation soil | place: USA: Cullars Rotation, Alabama | collected 2011 | reverse complement strand
CAGGCAGACGAAGCCGCGGCCAAGATGCTGACACCGGAAGCACGCGGTGTCCTGACAGGGCTCGTCGAGGCCTTGTCGAAGCAGGAGTGGAAAGCGGCCGATCTGGAGGCCGCGACACGGGACTTTGCGGCGGCTCAGGGACTGAAGCTTGGCCAGGCGGCGCAGCCGCTGCGCGCAGCGCTTACCGGCCGGACTGTCTCGCCGCCGATCTTCGAAATGCTGCAAATACTCGGTAGAGAGGAAAGCCTAACCCGCCTAAAGGCTTATACGGCGTGACCAGAAAGTGGCGGCAACATTGCCGGCGCGAAAGAGGTGACGAATTTAACCAATAGGCTATAAGATTGCTGCACTGCGATATGAGGAGATGACCGTCCGATGAGCATGAGAGAAAGCAAGGTAAAGCCCGCCGGCTCCGCGACGCTGTCCTACAAGGACAAAGAATACAAACTGCCCGCTTTTGCCGGCTCTCTGGGCCCGGACGTGCTCGACATCCGCAAGCTTTACGGCGACGCCGACGTTTTCACTTACGACCCCGGCTTCACCTCGACCGCAAGCTGCGAAAGCACCATCACGTTCATCGACGGCGACAAGGGCATCCTTCTTTATCGCGGCTATCCGATCGACCAGCTCGCGGAGAAATCGAACTTCCTCGAAGTGTGTTTCCTGCTGCTGTACGGGGAACTGCCGACCGCAGCGCAGATGGCGGAATTCGATCACGCCATCACCAACCACACGATGTTGCACGAACAGCTCGTTCTGTTCTTCCGCGGCTTCCGCCGCGACGCGCATCCGATGGCGGTGATGTGCGGCGTGATCGGCGCGCTGTCGGCGTTCTATCACGACTCCACCGACGTCAATGATCCGCGCCAGCGCGAGATCGCAAGCCACCGCCTGATCGCGAAGATGCCGACCATTGCGGCGATGGCCTACAAATATGCGATGGGCCAGCCCTTTGTTTATCCCTCGAATTCGCTCGGCTACACCGAGAACTTCCTGCGCATGACGTTTTCGGTGCCCGCCGAGGACTACAAGATTAATCCGATCCTTGCCAAAGCGCTGGACACCATTTTCATCTTGCACGCCGATCACGAGCAGAATGCGTCGACCTCTACGGTCCGGTTGGCCGGTTCGTCCGGCGCCAATCCGTTTGCTTGCATCGCTGCGGGCATCGCTTGTCTTTGGGGGCCTGCACATGGCGGCGCCAACGAAGCGGCGTTGAAGATGTTGGAAGAAATCGGTTCGGTCGACCGCATTCCGGAATTCATCAAGCGCGCGAAAGATCCGAGCGACAATTTTCGCCTGATGGGCTTCGGTCATCGCGTCTACAAGAATTACGATCCGCGTGCCAAGGCGATGCAGATCCAGGCACACAATGTGCTTGAGGAAGTCGGCCATCAGAACGACCCGCTTCTGAAAGTGGCGATGGAACTGGAACGGATCGCACTGCAGGACGACTATTTCGTCTCGAAGAAGCTCTATCCGAACATCGATTTTTATTCGGGCATCACGCTGCGCGCGCTGGGCTTCCCGGCGAGCATGTTCACGGCGTTGTTCGCGCTGGCGCGCACCGTCGGCTGGATCGCTCAGTGGAAGGAAATGCTGGAAGACCCGCACCAGAAGATCGGGCGCCCGCGCCAGATTTACACTGGGCCCACGGAACGCGCTTACGTCGATCTGGCGAAACGCTGAGCTTCGACAAAATCGAGAATGGCGCGCGCAGCGCGGAGTGAGGGCGGCTCGCCCCCCTCGCCCAGCTTATGCGCGGCTTCATCGAGATCGGCGATCTGCCTTTTTGCGGCGTTCGCGTCCGTTAAAAGCGGGACGACGGCATTGGCGAGATTTGCCGGTGACGCGTCCGACTGCAGGAATTCCGGAACCGCTTCGCGTTCGAGAAGCAGATTGACCAGCGTGAAATAGGGCAAGCGGAACAGCCAACGCCCTAGGGCGTAAGTCACCGCGCCCACGCGATAGGCCGAGACGAAAGGCGTGCGAGACAGTGCAAGTTCGGTCGTGACCGTGCCCGATGCGGCCAGCGCCGCGTTTGCGGCATCGAACGAAGCAAACTTGTCGTCTTCATTTTCGATGATGTGAAGCGGCGTGGGCCAATCCTTCGTGGCTTCGCGCACGCGTGCAGCGACATGCGGAACCGTGGGAAGCAGCGTAACCAATCCTGGCACGCGTTCACCAATGAGACGCACTGCATCGCGGAATACCCGCAAGAGAAAACGAATCTCATTCGTACGGCTGCCCGGCAACAGGGCAAGGACCGGTGTGTCGTTCGAAAGGCCGAGACGCGCGCGCAAAGCAGCGCCATTTTTCATCCGCGCCGTTCGCTCGATCACCGGGTGGCCGACAAAGACGGATTTGAGACCGTATTTTTCGAAGAACGGCGCTTCGAAGGGCAGCAATGCCAACACAAGGTCGAAGTAGTACGCCATGTCGCGTGCGCGATAGGCGCGCATCGCCCAGACCTGCGGCGCGACGTAATTGATGGTGCGGATCGAAGGATCGGCGCGCTTCAAAGCGCGGGCGATGCGATGGGTGAAGTCGGGGCTGTCGATCACGATGACGGCATCGGGGCGCGTTTGAAGCGCGAAATCGCGAGCCTGGCGCACGCGCGCGAGAATCTTTGGGATTTTCGGAACGACTTCGCGCAGGCCCATGACGGCGGTATCGTCGAGCGGGAATAGCGACTTCAGTCCCTGGGCTTGCATGGCCAGACCGCCGACGCCCGTGATTTTCACGTTGTCTCCGGCCAGCGACCGCAGCGCCGCCATGAGCTGTCCGCCAAGCTGATCGCCGGACGGCTCGCCGCAGACGAGCATCAGCGATACGGGTTTTACCGGCAGGTTCGCGCCGCTCATGCTTTCGCCGACGAGACGCCGACGATGAACAGGCCCGCGCCGTCTGCGGCGCGCACCACTTCGTCGCGATCCACGATCAACGCGCCATCTGCTTCGAGCGCAATGCCGGAGAGCCCGGCGGCGGCAACATTTGCGATGGTTCGGATGCCGATGACGGGCAAATCGGTTTTGCGATCCTGAATGGGCTTGGGGGCTTTTACGAGCGCACCCCGACGTTTGCCGGGCGTGCCGCGCAACCGCTCGGGTAACGTTGCGATGCGCTCCAGCATGGCATCCGTGCCTTCGGCAGCTTCAACGGCAAGAACGAGACCTTCGCACACGGCCACAGCCTGGCCGATATCGAGTTCGCCCATTCGCGCAACGACCTCAAAACCTTTCCGAATGTCCTGCATTGCTTCGGACGAGGGACGGATTTTGGTAATGCCGCCTTCGCGCACGACCAACGACGGCGCCGCTTCCGCGATGCTAAGAACACGATGTCCTTCTTTTTCGAAAACATCGACAACTGCACGTAGCAACGCATCGTCGCCCTTCAATGCAGCGGCGGCGATACGCGGAGCGACCAATGCGCCCTTCGTGTCGAGGCGAAGATCGGTAAAGCGCGGGCGATCAACGCGGCCCGCAAAGATGACATCCCGACAATTATTTGCCGACAAAGCACGAAGCGATTTTCCCATCTCGCCGAGCGAAACTTGCTCGCGCGGAAATTGTGCGGTCCAGTCGTTGCTTTCGCCGGTAAGCGAAACCACGAAGACGTCGCGGCCGTCTTTGCGCGCGGATTCGGCGACGGCTCTGGGAAGGTCGCCGCCGCCCGCGATAATGCCGAGCGTTGTCATTCGCCGTCTTCCACGCGCGCGCGATGACGTTGCGGGATCGCGATGGGCAGTTTGCGGTCGCGCAGGATGAACGACACGATATCGTTTATTTCCGCCACGTCGGGCCATGTTTCGCCCGCGCGCTGTGCGCGGTCGTAGAGGCTGCCGCCTTCGGAGAGGAAAATCAGTCTGTAGGCGGCGCGGATTTTATGGATGGTTTCGCGCGGGACGTTGCGGCGCTTCAAGCCAATAAGATTGAGGCCGTCGAGCGCAGGGCCCCGATCAATCGCCATCCCGTAAGGGATCACATCGCGGGCAACGCCGGTGAGACCACCGACAAAAGCGTATTTGCCGACGCGACGGAATTGAGCGACGGGAGAGGTGCCGCCGATGATCACGCCGTCCCCGATTTCCGCATGGCCGCCGAGCTGCACGCCGTTGGCGAACGTCACATCGTTTCCGACATGGCAATCGTGGCCAATATGCGAGGTCGCCATGAAATATCCGCGGTCGCCGACGGTGGTGATACCGCCGCCCTTCTTGCTGCCGGTATGCATGGTGACAGCTTCGCGAATGACGGTATCGGTGCCGATGACAAGACGCGCTTCCGGATCGTGATGATTGCGAATCTGGCCCTCGTCTCCGAGAACCGCGTGCGAATGAACCGTCGAGCGCGCGCCGAGTTCGACGCGGCCTTTCATCACCACATGAGAATGCAACTTAACGCCGTCGCCAAGGACGGCTTGCGGACCGACGATGCAATACGGTCCGATTTCGACATCTGCGCCGAGGCGCGCGCCGTCTTCAACGATTGCTGTCGGATGTATTTGCATCGTTCGCCTGTGGTCCGTCGGCGATCATGGCGCTGTATTCGGCTTCGGCGCAAAGCGTGTCGCCCACATAGGCTTCGCCGGCGAAGCGCCAGACCATGCCGCGGTTGCGCAATGCCTTCACCGGCATCCGCAGCATATCTCCGGGCCGCACGGGCCTGCGGAAACGCGCTTTCTCGATGGTCATGAAATAGACGAGACGACTGCCCGCCGTGAGACCAAGCGTTTGCATCACCAGCGCACCGGCCGTTTGCGCCATCGCTTCCACGATCAGCACGCCGGGCATCACGGCGAAGGACGGGAAGTGTCCCTGGAAATGCGGTTCGTTGAACGACACGGCTTTCCAGCCGACAGCGCTCTGTGCGGGCACGATCTCGGTCAGTCTCTCGACGAAAAGAAAGGGAGCGCGATGCGGCAGCAGGCTTTTGATCTGCTCGACGTCGAGTTCCAATTTGCCTGCTTCACTCATCTTACTTCTTCCGACGCTTTCCAAGCAGCGCAATCGCTCCGAGCTGGCGCATCCATTCCCGCGCGGGGACAGCAGGGGCGCCGCCCCAATCCTGTCCGCCCGCGTATTCGCCGGGCGCCACACCGGAACGCGCTGCGAAGCGTGCACCATCTCCGACCCGTACATGGTCGGCAAAACCAACCTGCCCGCCAAGCACGACAAAATCGCCGAGTTCACAGCTTCCGGAAATACCGACCTGCCCTACGATCATGTCATGCCGACCGAGGCGGTTGTTGTGCCCAATCTGCACCAGATTATCAATCTTGGTGCCTTCTCCGATTACCGTGTCCCCGAGCGCGCCACGATCAACGGTCGTGCAAGAGCCGATTTCAACGCGATCCTGAATGATAACGCGGCCAAGCTGCGGAATCTTTTTGTGGCCGCGCCGATCCGAGGCGAAGCCGAATCCGGGTTGCCCGATTTGCGCACCGTGGAGAATCAGAACGTCGTCGCCGACGTAGGAATGAGTGATGGTGACGTTTGCGCCGATTTCGGAATTGCGTCCGATGGCGACACCGGGACCGATCACCGTGTTCGGCCCGATGCGGACGTTGTCGCCGATCTCGGCATTCGCGCCGATCACCACGCCGGGGCCGAGTAGCGCGTCTTTGCTCACCTGCGCGCTGGGATCGACGGCGGATGTTTGGGGCCAGGCGACTTGCGAATGATCCGGATAGAACAGCGCGGCAATTTCGGCGAAGGCGTGCTGGACTGAATCCGCGGCGATCAATGTCGTGCCTTGCGGCGCCGGGTGCTTGGCATCGGTTTGCGAAACGAAAACGAAGCCTGCTTTGGATTGCGCAAATTGTTTGGCCGCGCTTGCACCGGAGAGGAACGTCAGATGCTGCGGACCTGCACCCGTCAGGCTCGCGACATCTGCGATGGTCGCCTCGCCGGATGCGCCATCAGGAACATTCACGCCGGCGCGCGCGCATATCGCGGCCAGCGTGAACGGACCCTTGTTTTGATAAAAGCGTGGGTCGGCCATCAATCCGTCACGGCCGAGCGCCGCTTATCCCTGCTTCGGCGGCTTGGGCGGCGAAACGAGGTTCACCTTCACCGTCGACATCTTCTGGTCGAGACGCTGGATCGCCGTCCGCGTGATGTCGATGTCGCCCGTGCCCCACACGATCGCACCGCGATCAAGAAGCAGCGTCGCACCGCGCTCCTGCATGATACCCTGCACGATCGGGCCGAGCGCGGTTTCGATCTTCTGGCGCGCCTGGAGAACGCCGCCCTGGATCTGTTGCTGGCGCGTTTCGACTTTCGCCTGCAACGAACGCTGACGGTTTTCGAAATCGGCGATCTTCTTGGCCTTCACGTCGGGCGCCAGGATCGCAAGCTGCTGTTGAAGCGCTGCGCCGTCCTTGCGGAGCTGTTCGCCCTGCCCCTTGAATTCCTTCTCAGCGGATTGGGTGTAGCCGTTCACCTGCTTCACGATGTCCTGACCGACTTTCGACAGCCGCAGGATGGCTTCGCGATTGATGACCAGGATTTTCGGAACCGGCGTGCCGGCGGCCGGCTTCGGCTGCGCAGCGGCAGGGGTCACGAACATCGAGGCGGCTACGGCAAAGGCCCCGGCGGCAACAGCCCCGCGGGCAAAAAGCGTATTTGTTTTCATGGCGTTAGAGTCCTGTCCCAGCACTGAAGTGGATGATTTCCGTCCGGTCATATTCTGTTTTGGCAATCGGTATGCCGAAGTCGATCTGGATAGGCCCGAAGGGCGATTTCCAGCCGACGCTGATTCCGGCGGAAGCGCGTAGCGCGAGATTGTCGGCAATGCAACTCCTGACGGCCACCCCGCCCGGTTTGACGTGCCGGCAGATGTCGGCGGTCGGCGTGCTGGCATCCCGGTCGATCCGGCCCAGCGTACCGAAATCGCTGAACAGCGATGTGGAGATTCCGTAGTCTTCCGGCAGGAAGTTCGGCACGCGGATGTTGACCGAACCGATGGCGTAGACGTTGCCGCCGATGGCGCCGCTGTTGCCGGGGATGGCCACGTCGCGCGGACCGATACCGGCGATCTGGAAGCCGCGGAACGAGTCGCCACCCTTGAAGAAGCGCTCGTTGATGCGGACGCTTTGGCCATCATAGGCGGTAATGTACCCCGCGCTGCCGGTCAGCGAGCCGATGACGCCGTCAAAGAACAGACGGCGATAGACGCTCGCGGAGGCTTCCGCGCGCATGTATTTCAGATTGCCGCCGAAGCCCGCAAAATCCTGGCTGAAGCTGAACGTCAAACCTTTGGTCGGCTTCTGATAGTCGTCGAGCGTGTTGTAGCTGAACGTGTAGCCGATGAGCGACGTTTGCGTGGTGCCAGCCGCATCGAGAATCTGCTGCGGAATGTTGGCGATGTTGTAAGGCGTGACCTTGTCGATGCGATAGCTGTAACGCAGCTGAACGCTGCCGAATTCCGACGTCGGGAAACCGAAACGAAAGGTAACGGCAGACGTATCGCCCTGATAGGCGGCCTGGTCGAAATTGGTAAGATATTTGATGAGATCGACGCCGGCGGCGAGCGGACGATCCAGGAAATAGGGTTCGGTATAGCTGACCTGGAACTGCTTGCTGATGGAAGACAGCGCAGCGCTTAGGCGAAGATATTGCGCGCGGCCGAACAGATTGCGTTCCGTGTAGCTGAATTCACCCACGAACGAGCTTTGCGACGAGTAACCGGCACCCAGCGAAAGTTCACCGGTCGATTGTTCGGTGACGGCCACGTTGAGCGTCGTCTTGTCGGGCGCCGTACCGGGCGCGGTTTTGATGTCGACATCCTTGAAGAAGCCGAGCGCACGGATACGGGTGCGCGAACGATCAAGCAGGACGCGGTTGAAAGCATCGCCTTCGACAAGTCGCATTTCACGGCGGATGACCTTGTCCAGCGTGCGCGTGTTGCCGGTGATGTTGATGCGCTCGACATAGACGCGAGGTCCCTGGTCGATCTTCAGGACGACATTGATGGTGCGGCTGGCGCGGTCGCGTTGGATGCGCGGATGCACTTCGGCAAAGGCATAACCTTTCGTGCCGGCAGCATTCGTCAACGCGTCGATGGATTTCTGGATCAGTTCGGCGTTGTAGGTGTCGCCGCTGTGGATCGGAATGCCGGCGCGCAGAACCTTGGTATCGAGTTCCTTGATGTTGGATTCGATATCGACCTTGCCGAACGTATAAACCGGGCCTTCGTCGATGGTGAAGGTGAGATAGAACGCCGAGCGATCCGGCGTGAGCTGCGCGACGGCGGACACGACGTTGAAGTCGGCATAGCCGTGACTGAGGTAGAAGCGGCGAAGCTGTTCGCGGTCGAAGGTCAGCCGGTCGGGATCGTAGTTGTCGTTGGTGGCGAGGAATTTCCACCATGCGCTTTCTTCAGTCGCGATATTGCTGCGCAAGGTATCGTCGTCGAAGACCTTGTTGCCGATGAAGGTGATGCGGGCAACGCCGGTGGTCGCACCTTCGTTGATCGAGAAAATGAGATCGACGCGGTTCTGCGGGCGCTGGATGATCTGGGGATCGACGGTGGCGGCGAATTTGCCGTTGCGGCGGTACAGCTCGACGATACGCTGCACGTCGGACTGCACGCGGGCGCGCGTGAAGACGGTACGCGGCTTGAGCTGCACTTCCTTCTGCAGGTCCTTGGTTGAGACCTTGTCGTTACCTTCGAAGTCGATCTGGTTGATGATCGGGTTTTCGACCACCTGAATAGTCAGCGTCTGGCCGTTCCAGCGGAACTTCACGTCGGCGAACAAGCCGGTCGCGAACAGGGTCTTCAGCGAGCGGTCGACCGCCTGCTCGTCATACTGATCGCCCTCGCGCACCGAGATGTACGAGAGCACCGTCGCGGGTTCGATACGCTGCGTACCGGCAACAGTGATCTGACGGATCGGCGGACCAAGCGGCAATGAAACCGAAGGCGTGCTGCTCGGCGCTTTGGGATTGAGCGCTTGTGCGTTTGCGTCTGCTGAACCAGCAGTAACCATGACGGCTGTGCCGAGCAAAGCCGTACGCAATATTCTCACGGACAGATGGGCGATGGATTTCATCCACTCGTCTCTGGACTAGCCGCCGGGCGTAACGGCGGGTTCGTGGCTTCAGAAAAGATCCAACCGGACGAGGTCGTTCCAGGTCACCAAAACCATGAGACCGAGAACAGCCGCCAGCCCAAGCCTAAATCCCACATCCTGAGCGCGGACGCCAAGCGGCCTGCCCAGAACAGCTTCGAATCCATAATACAGAAGGTGCCCACCGTCGAGCAGCGGGATGGGAAAAAGATTGATGAGTCCAATACTTACGGACATTAACGCGGCGAGGGTAATCAGCGCTACAAAGCTGATCGAAGCCACCTTTTGCGACACCGAAGCGACACCAATCGGCCCTCTAAGCTGGCTCGTATCGGCATAACCTGTGCTCATCTGCCACATATAGACGAAGGTGCTTTTGACGATCAGCCAAGTCTGTTCGCAAGCAGCGCCAACGGCGTCGATCGGCCCAAAGCGAACGTGGCTGATTCGATCAGGCTTCAGATCGTTTGAGACGCCCAACGCCATCATTCGGTTCTCGCCACCGAACGGATCTTTCATCGTTGTAATCTTCGGCACGGCCTTCACCGTGACGGGACGGCCCGCGCGCTCCAGACCAATCGTCAGAGTATCGCCGGTGCTGAGCGTGACGATCTGCTTGATCTCGCTGAAATCGTGGATCGTCGTTCCGTTGATCGAACGGATGATGTCGCCCTTTTTGATACCCGCCGCAGCGGCCGCGCTTCCCGGCTGAACGCCGTCGACGACCGGCTCGTTGTAGTTTTGGCCGAAGATCATGAACATCGCGGTGAAGATCACGATGGCCAGAAGGAAATTCGCGAACGGTCCGGCAGCGACGATTGCTGCACGTTGCCAAAGCGGCTTCAAAGGAAAGGCGCGCGTGCGTTCTTCCTCGGGCAGTTCTTCGAGAAGGTCGCGATCAGGCGTACTGGCGGCGCCGATATCGCCGAGAAACTTCACGTAGCCGCCGAAAGGAATCCACGAGATCTTCCAGCGCGTGCCGTGCTTGTCGTTCCAGCCGACGATTTCCGGACCGAAACCGATCGAAAAGGTTTCAACCGCAACGCCACACCACCGCGCGACCAGGAAGTGGCCGAGTTCATGAAAGAAGACGACGACGGTGATGAGAAAGATATAGGCGGGCAAGCCACTCGGCAGCCACGCGAGAAAATCATGCAACGCTGTCATACGCTTTCCTCGCGCTTCCCCCGAAGCTCTAGTTTCTTATCGTCCGGCACACATCGTTGGCCCATTGGCGGGCTTCGTTATCAGTGGCCAGTACCGCCGAGAGATCTGATGGCAGAAGGTTCGACAGCCTCGCCTCCCCCGTTTCCAGCGCAGCTTCGACGATGCGCGGAATGTCGAGGAACCCGATGCGGCGATCCAGAAATGCCTCCACCGCGATCTCGTTAGCGGCGTTAAGGATGGTAGGTGCGAGACCGCCCGTGCGCAAGCAATCGGTGGCCAGCCGCAAGCACGGAAAACGCCCGGAATCCGGGGCAAAAAAGCTCAACGGACCCATGGTCGCGAGGTCGAGACGTCGCGATGGAGAGGCAATCCGCCGCGGATGGCCCAGCGCATGTGCGATAGGCGTGCGCATGTCGGGCGCGGAGAGGTGCGCCAGCGTGGTTCCGTCCTGATAGGACACCATGCAATGGACGATGGATTGCGGGTGGATGACAACGCTTAAACGTTCGGCAGGAAGCGCGAACAAGTAATGCGCTTCGATCAATTCGAGACCCTTGTTCATCAAGCTGGCGCTATCGAGCGAATTCTTCTTGCCCATCGACCAGACGGGATGCGCAACAGCCTGTTCGGGTGTCACATCACGCATGCGCTCGGTTGTCCATTCGCGGAATGGTCCACCAGATGCGGTGAGTGTGGCAAGTTCCACTTCGCCCGCATCGCCGCCATGAAGCACTTGGAAGATCGCATTGTGTTCGGAATCGACGGGGATCACCGAGGCGCCGGACTTCTCCAGCGTTTCGCGAAACACCGCGCCGGCAGCTACCACACATTCCTTATTGGCGAGTGCAACGACGGCACCACGGCGAATGGCTTCCAGTGCCGGTTCGATAGCAGCGGCGCCAACGATGGCGACCATCACAAATTCCGACGGCCGCGCGCCCGCTGCAATGACAGCTTCGCGTCCGGCCGCCGTTTCAATTCCCGTTCCGGCGAGCGCGGATTTGAGTTGCGCATGCAGCGCAGGATCTCCGATCACCGCAATCTTCGGTTTGATGTCGCGCGCCTGCTTGGCAAGCAGTTCGACATTGGCTTGCGCGGTGAGCGCTTCGACGGGCATTGCATCGGCGCCATACGTTTTGCGGGCGTGCGCGATGACATCGAGAGTGCTGACGCCGATAGAACCAGTGGAGCCGAGTACGGTCACGCGGCGTTGCAGGACCGGGCTGAGGTCGGGAAGCGTTCCGTTAGGCTTGCCTGCAATCGCTCTCATGGCAGCACCACCGGATTGATGCCGGCTATGAACACGACGATGGCGAGAGCCGGTACGGCGAGCAGCGTGGAGTCGACGCGATCCAGCACGCCACCATGCCCTGGAATCAAACCGCCACTGTCTTTGACGCGGAATCTCCGCTTTGCCCAGGATTCGAACAAATCACCCATATGCGCGATCACTCCCACTGACGCGGCAAATACTGCGCCGCGCCCTGCCCCCAATTGCATGATGGCGAAGGCAACGCCACCGGCAATCGCGGCAAGCAGTATACCCCCAAAAAAGCCCGCCCAGGTCTTGTTTGGCGACAATCTCGGCGACATTTTCGGGCCTCCAATGAGGTTCCCAAAAATCAGAGCACCGGTATCGGTCGCCCAAATCGATATGAAAAAGGTCACCAACAGCCGAAAACCGCCGACCGGCAAAATGCGGAGCATGACGACGGAGAGTGCCGGAATGCCAAGATAAAGCACACCCCCCGCTTCCCAGAAGGCGAGCCGATTGCGCAGCGATGCCAGAGCGAAGCTGACAATGGCGCCCAAGCCAATGATCGCCCATGGCCAGAGCGAGCCGGGCATGGCCACCTCCAGGCACACGCCTACGATCACGACAAAGCTGGTGACCAGAAATTCTTCGGTGAATCTTCCGTCTGCGATCATGCGATGCCATTCGCGCGCCGCGGTTATGATGACGACCGCTATGAACAACGCAAAATAGAAACCGCCCTTATAGAGAGCGCCAATAGCGATAGCGGCGAGGAGAACCCCAAACACAGGGCGCGTGATCCAACCGCGCGAGAATTTGATTGGTTTGCGACCGCCTTCATTCGTCGCGAGCGGTGCGGGCGGCGATGTCTCGGGCACGTTGTTCAAGCAACCGCATCCGACGCGACCGCGCCGAAACGGCGGTCGCGCTGCGCGAACTGTTCTAGCGCCGCGATGAATTCCTTGGCGCTGAAATCAGGCCACAGCGTATCGACGAAAAGAAGCTCGGCATATGCCGATTGCCAAAGCAGGAAATTGCTCAGGCGATGTTCGCCGCTGGTACGGATGATGAGATCGGGTTCGGGCAGATCGTTGGTGAAAAGTCTGCTCGAAAACAATTCGGGCGTAATCGCTTCCGGATTGAGACGGCCTTCGAGTGCAGCACGCGCCAGTTCGCGGGCTGCCGCGCAAATTTCTTCCTGCGCGCCGTAGTCGAAAGCGAGCGTGAGATTGAGACCGGTGTTGCGCAGCGTGGAGCTTTCCGCTTCCTCGATCATGGTACGGATGTCGCGCGCCACGCGATCGCGCGAGCCGATGACGCGGATGCGGACGTTTCGATCAACGAGGTCTTGAAGATCGTCGCGGAAATAAAGCCGGAACAACCCCATGAGGTGATTTACTTCGAGCTTCGGGCGCTTCCAGTTCTCGGAGGAGAAAGCATAGAGCGTCAGATTGGACAGACCCACTTCGCTCGCGGCGCGCACCACATCGCGCACGGCGGACACGCCCGCGACGTGACCTGCCTGTCGCGGCAAGCGGCGGCGCTGGGCCCAGCGGCCGTTGCCATCCATGATGATGGCGACGTGCTGGGGAAGGCTCTCCGGCAAGCGAGTCATGACTGTCATTTACGCAACCCTACTGATCGCCCCCGCCCTTTCCCAGACTAAACCTGCATGATTTCCTGTTCTTTGGCGTGCAACGCGGCATCGATGTCCTTGATGTGTGCGTCGGTGAGCTTCTGCAACTCGTCGCCCAGCTTGTGATGCTCGTCCTGGCCGATCTTGTGGTCCTTCTCGAGCTTCTTGAGCAGGTCCATTCCGTCCCGCCGGACATTGCGAACCGCCACACGGGCCGCTTCGGCATATTTATGGGCCAATTTGGCAAGTTCACGGCGACGCTCTTCGTTCAATTCCGGCACCGGAATGCGCAAAAGCTGGCCGTCCACTTGCGGATTGAGGCCCAGGCCGGCATCGCGGATGGCCTTGTCGACGGCTTTTACGAGGCCCTTATCCCAGACCTGGATGGTCAGGAGCCGGGGTTCCGGCGTCGAAATGTTGCCCACCTGGTTGATGGGGAGTTGGCTGCCATAGGCATCGACGGTCACCGGTTCGACCAAGGCCGGGCTGGCGCGGCCGGTCCTAAGGCCCGAAAACTCGCTTTTGACGGTCGCAACCGCGCCGTTCATGCGGCGATTGAGATCTTCCTTGTCGTAGCCGGTTGCCATGGCAAACCCCTGATTTGTTAGGCCGAGATTACCCCAAGGCGGGGCGTTCTTCGATGATCGTGGAGCGGCCCTCCCCGCGCAGGACAGCCGCGAGCGCGCCCCGATCATGGATCGAGAAGACGATGATGGGGATCTTGTTCTCGCGGGACAGACTCACCGCGCTTGCATCCATTACCTGAAGATCGCGCGACAAGACCTCGTGATAGCTCAAGGATTCGTAACGCTGCGCATTGGCGACCTTCTTGGGGTCGGCGCTGTAAACGCCATCGACCTGCGTGCCCTTGAGCATCGCGTTGCAATTCATCTCGGCCGCGCGCAATGCCGCCGCCGTGTCGGTGGTGAAGAAGGGGTTGCCGGTGCCGGCGGCGAAGATCACTACGCGGCCTTTCTCCATGTGCCGGATGGCGCGGCGCCGAATGTATGGCTCGCACACCGTCGACATCGGGATGGCGGATTGCACGCGGGCAGGCACTTCCATCCGTTCCAGTGTGGCCTGCATGGCGAGCGCATTCATCACCGTTGCCAGCATCCCCATATAGTCGGCGGTGGCACGGTCGATGCCCTTCGCTGCACCCTGAAGTCCGCGGAAAATATTGCCGCCGCCGATTACCATGCACACCTGGCTTCCGGCGGTGACCGCATCCTTTACGTCGGCGGCGATGCGGTCGACCACGGCTACGTCGATGCCGTAGCCGCTGTCGCCCATCAATGCTTCGCCGGAGACTTTCAGGAGGACCCGGCGGTATTTTGGAACGCCTGTCATTTTAGCCCTCCGTGAAATGTCTTAGCGGCCCGCGAGTTTGTTCACTTCGTCCGAGAAATCGTCGCTGGTTTTCTCGATGCCCTCGCCAACCTGGAAGCGCACAAAGCCAACGACCTCAACCGGCTGACCAATTTCCTTGGCCAGCTTTTCGACCGCCTTGTTCACGGGCGTTTCGCCATCGATGACGAAGATCTGCGACAACAGCACGGACTCTTCGTAGAACTTGCGCATACGGCCTTCGATCATCTTGTCGATGACGTTGTCCGGCTTGCCCGATTGCTTGGCGAGTTCGCGCTGCACATTGCGCTCACGTTCGATCACGTCGGCCGAGAGATGTTCCGGCGTCAGCGCGAGCGGTGCTGCAGCGGCAACATGCATGGCAAGCTGCTTGCCGAACGCCGACAATTTTGCTGCATCACCTTCCGACTTCAGACCGACGAGAACGCCAATCTTGCCGAGTTCGGGCGAGGTTGCGTTGTGAACATAAGACGCAACGATGCCCGGCTTCACGGCGAGAGCCGCTACGCGGCGCACGCTCATGTTCTCGCCGATCTTGGCAATGAGGCCGGTCAGCTCGTCCTGCACGGTGGCAGCGCCCATCGGCTTCGCCAGCAGCTTTTCGAGATCGCCGTCAATTTCGAGTGCGATTTCGGCAGCGTTCTTGACGAAGTCCTTGAATTGATCGTTACGCGCGACGAAGTCGGTTTCGGAATTGACTTCCACGAGCGCGCCCGTGTCGCCGCCGACAGCGACGCCAACGAGACCTTCCGCAGCAACGCGGCCGGCCTTCTTCGCGGCCTTCATCAAGCCCTTCTTACGGAGCCAATCGATGGCTGCTTCGACGTCGCCATTGGTTTCGCCCAAAGCGACCTTGCAATCCATCATGCCTGCGCCCGTCTTGTCGCGCAGGTCTTTCACCATGGAAGCGGTGATGTTCGACATATCCAGAACTCCTGAAAGGCTTAGGCGGCGGTCGCTTCCGCGGCCGGCGCTTCATCGGGCAGCACAACGGCTGCGCCAGTATCGACACCCGCAGCCACCTGGCCTTCGGAAAGGCCGTCGATGATCGCGCGCGCGACGAGATCGCAATAGAGGGACAAAGCTCTCGCGGCGTCATCGTTGCCCGGTATCGGATAGGTGATGCCTTCGGGATCGGAATTGGAATCGAGGATCGCCGTCACGGGGATGCCGAGCTTACGCGCTTCGGCAACCGCGATGGATTCCTTGTTGGTGTCGATCACGAACAGCATGTTCGGGAGACCGCCCATTTCCTTGATGCCGCCCAGCGAACGTTCAAGCTTGTCGCGTTCACGCAGCAGGCCGAGGAGTTCCTTTTTCGTGAGTCCCGAGCCTTGTGCAGAACTGAGCGTCTCTTCGATCGAGCGCAGGCGCTTGATCGAGTTCGAAATCGTCTGCCAGTTGGTCAGCGTGCCGCCGAGCCAACGGTGATTGACGTAATACTGAGCGCAGCGTTTCGCGGCAGCCGCTACAGGCTCAGACGCCTGACGCTTGGTGCCGACGAACAGGATGCGTCCGCCGCCAGCCGCGACTTCGCGAAGCGCGACGAGGGCCTGATGCAACAGCGGGACTGTCTGCGTCAGGTCGATGATGTGGATGTCGTTGCGCGCGCCGAAGATGAACGGCGACATCTTGGGATTCCAGCGCTGCGTGCGATGACCAAAATGGGCGCCCGCCTCGAGCAGTTGGCGCATGGTGAAATCTGGCAAAGCCATTGGAAAACGTCTCCTTTTCCGGTTGAGCAGACGTGGGGGGTGTGACCCTTTCGGGCACCGGACGGGGACGGGGCAACTCACCCCATGAACCCACCCTCACGCGCAGATGGCGCGGCTTATAGGGGGAGCTTTTCGCAGAGGCAAGGGAAACCGGTACGTCCAAAAGTTCCGCTGTTAACCATGAAAAACGATTTTTGAGCGAAAACCCAATGACACTGCTAACTTCAGTGCCGAATCGGGACACATAGGGGCATCGCTTGAGCTTTTTTGTTAAGACTTTTCGGGCTGTTACGGTCGCAGCGGCGGTCGCTTTCGGTATGGCAGCAGTTCCAGCAAATGCGCTGCCAATCACTTACATCTTCAACGGCACGCTGGATGATGGCACGACCGCTTCGGGCGTGATTTCTCTGAACGTGTACGGCTACCAAGCTGTTCCTACGACCATCACGACCGCTGATGGCATCTTCACCGGCTACGCGTATGTGACGGGTTCAGATCCGAGCAACATCAATTGGCCGGACGATACCATCCTGGATTTGAGCCGCAGCACGCCCAATCCTTATGAAGGCTTCTTGCACCTGGTGTTTGGTCATTCGCTTACCGATGGAACACCGGACTTGTTGGTGATCGGCCAGTCGTTTGAATGCAATACCTACGACACCGGTACGGGCGCTTGCGGTTCGCGCGGCATTGCCCGCTTCTTCGTTGATGGAACGGCTACCCCCGCTCCAGAACCGGCCTCGCTGGCACTTCTGGGCGCCGGCCTTGCAGGGATTGCAGCCCGCCGTCGCAAACGGGCCTGATTTTTCCTGAAAAGAAAACGTAAGCGGCGCCTTCGGGCGCCGCTTTTCGTTTGGGACAAACCCGCTATGCGCGGATTTGATCTCGCGGGCGCGCGAATGCGGTTACAGTTCCGTGCATGACGCAAAACCTCCCCTCCCCGCTTCGTTCCTCCATCGTCAACCTCGAACCAAACGGCATCGGCAAAGTGGCCATGCTCGGGTTGGGCGATCCGAGCATCATCCCACTGTGGTTCGGCGAGAGCGATCTCGTAACGCCCGGGTTCATCTGCGACGCCGCAAAGGACGCGCTAGAAAAGGGGCGCACGTTCTACACAAACTCGCGCGGGATCATGCCGCTGCGCGAGGCCATTCGCGCCTTCCATGCGCGGACAGTGGGGACCGACATTGCGCTGGAACGCATCACTGTGCCGGGAGCAGCGATGCTGGCAGTCGTCACAGCGCTGCAATGCGTGATCGAGACCGGTGACAATGTCGTGTGCGTGTCGCCGGTTTGGCCGAACATTTTTCAGGCTGCGAGAATGACCGGTGCGGAAATCAAATTCGCGCGGCTTGAAGAAGAATGGGGCACCTCGCCGCCGCGCTGGCGACTCGATCTCGACAAGCTGTTTGCGACGTGTGATGCGCGGACCAAGGCGATCTTCATTGCATCGCCGGGAAATCCGACAGGATGGGTGATGTCGCGTGAACAGCAGCTCGCGGTGCTGGAATTCGCGCGGCGGCGGGGCATCGCGATCATCAGTGATGAGGTTTATGGGACGCTGGTTTACGACGGCACGACACATGCGCCTTCGTTTCTGCAAATCGCGAAAGCGGACGATGCGGTGTTTGTCATCAATTCGTTTTCGAAACCGTGGGCAATGACAGGTTGGCGCATCGGGTGGTTGGTGCATCCGCAAAGTTTGGATCAGCAGATGTATGTGATGAGTGCGGCCAACAATACGGGCGCTACGACATTCGCGCAGTGGGGAGCGCTGGCCGCGCTTTCGCCTCAGGGGGACGAATTTCGCGGGCTGATGCTGGCGCGGTGCCGGGCCGGGCGCGACGTGGTTGAGGACTTCCTGCGGGAGCAGAACCGGATTCGCTGGATCAGGCCCCAGGGGGCATTTTACGGCTTTCTGCAAATCGAGGGGCTGAAAAACAGTCTCGAATTTGCGAGCGGATTGGTCCACGGCGCGAAAGTGGGCGTGGCGCCGGGTTCGGCGTTTGGTCCGGAGGACGATGCGGCGTGGGATGCGCATGTGCGCATATGTTTTGCGCAGGACCCCAAATTGCTTGCGGAAGGTTTGCGGCGTCTTGGCGGGGCGGTCTCCTCTCTCTAGACGGCTTCGACGGCAGAGACGCCGGGGAGCGATTTGATCGCGTTGCGGTGCGCGGCGGTGATCTGAAGCTGTTTGGGCAATTTGATCTCGACTTCGCGGCCTTCGCCTGCGGGCACGACGATGGTGACGATACCTTTGCCGGGCTTGTTTAGCTGGGTGAAGATGCCGTTCAGCGGGGCTTCGCTTTCGAGGAATATCTTTAATCCCTCCCCCGCGTCGGCTGCGGCCTTTTCGAGATCGTTGCAGGAAAGTGCGCGCAGCTTGAGTTCGTCGTCGGTCCAATCGACGGCGACCGCCATCAGCACCGACTTTCCGGCTTCCATGAGTTGGCGCGAGGCGGCGAGGACTTCGGAGAACACCATCACTTCGAACATGCCGGTGGGATCGGACAGCGAAACGAAAGCGTATTGCTGATCGCTGCGGCCGCGGCGTTCCTGTTTGCGGATCACGGTGCCCGCGACCAATGCACGGAAGCCGGAGCGGCGGCGGTCTTCATGGAGTTGCGCGACAGTGACGGCGCCCAAGCGTTTCAGCGCAGCGCGTACGCCGTCGAGTGGGTGACCCGACAGATAGAATCCGATGGCGCCAAATTCTTCGTTGAGGCGATCGTGCGGCAGCCATTCCTCGATAGTGGGCAAACGCAAATCTTCTTGCGCATCGTCCTTGCCGCCGAACAGCATGGATTGACCGCTTTCGCGTTCACGGGTCGCGAGTGCGCTCCCACCCAGAATGACGTCGGCGGATTTCACCAGCTGATGACGGTTGCGATGCACGCCGTCGAAAGCGCCGGCGCGCACGAGGCTTTCGAAGGCGCGCTTGTTGACTAGACGTGGATCGATACGGCGTGCGAAATCGGCAATAGAGCGGAACGGGCCGCCCTGCTTGCGCAAATCGACAACGTGATCCATCGCCTGACGACCGACGCCCTTCACGGCGGCGAGCGCGTAGAAGATGATCTTTTCTTCCGCATCGACGGTGAAGAAGGAGCCCGAACGGTTGATATCAGGCGGTAGAACACGGACGCCGAGACGTTGCGCTTCCTGACGGAAGATGTTGAGGCGGTCGGTGTTGCCGATATCGAGCGTCATCGACGCGGCGAGGAATTCAACCGGATAGTTCGCCTTCAAATAAGCGGTTTGATAGGCGACCTGAGCATATGCGGCGGCGTGGCCCTTGTTGAAACCGTAACCTGCGAATTTCGCGGCTTGTTCGAAGATCTGTTGGGCAACGCCCTTCGCGACACCGCGTTCTTCGGCGCCTTTGACGAACCTTTCCTCATGCGCCGCCATTTCGGAGGCGATTTTCTTGCCCATGGCGCGGCGCAGGAGGTCGGCCTGGCCAAGCGAATAGCCGCCCAGTTCGCGCGCGATGTTCATGACGTCTTCCTGATACGTCATGACGCCGTAAGTTTCGTTGAGGATCGGTTCCAGCTTGGGGTGCAGATATTCCGGTTTCTCGCGGCCGCGTTTGCAGGCGATGTATTTTGGAATCGAATCCATCGGGCCGGGGCGATAGAGCGCCACAAGCGCGACCAGATCGTTGATATGGTCGGGCTTCATCTTGCGCAGCAGGTCGCGCATGCCCGCGCCTTCGAGCTGGAACACGCCGACGCTTTCGCCGTTCGACAGCATCTCGAAGGTCAGCTTGTCGTCGAAGTCGATGCTCTGTGTGTGCAGATCGATGCCGCGTTTCTTGAGCAGTTCTTCGCATTTGGCGATGACGGTGAGCGTCTTTAGGCCCAGGAAGTCGAATTTGACGAGGCCGGATTTTTCGGCGTCCTCATAGTCGAATTGCGTCACCGGCATGTGGGAACGCGGATCGCGGTAGAGCGGCACGATCTCGTTCAGCGGACGGTCGCCGATCACCACACCGGCTGGATGCGTGGAAGAATGGCGATAGAGACCTTCGATCTTTTCGACAATGTTGAAAAGATCGCGCGCGATTGGCTCTTCTTCCTTGATCGCCTGAAGGCGCGGCTCGCTTTCCATCGCCTCCTTCATCGACACAGGATGACCCGGCGGATTGGGGATCATCTTGGCGATGCGATCGACCAAACCCAAAGGCATCTGCAGCACGCGGCCGACGTCGCGCACCGCCGCGCGGGCTTGCAGCGAACCGAGCGCCATGATGTGGGCGACGCGATCCTCGCCATATTTCTGCTGGACGTAGCGCACGACTTCGTCGCGGCGTTCCTGACAGAAGTCGATATCGAAGTCCGGCATCGAGATACGTTCGGGGTTCAGGAACCGCTCGAACAGCAGACCGAAACGAATGGGATCGAGGTTGGTGATGTCGAGCGACCATGCGACGAGCGATGTGGCGCCGGAGCCGCGCACGCCGACCGGGATGCTTTGGCCACGCGTCCACTTCATGAAGTCGGAGACGATCAGGAAGTAGCCGGGGAAATCCATGCGGATGATGACGCCCAGCTCGAATTCGAGGCGGTCGCGATAGACTTTCTCGTCGGCGAACGTACCGTGTTCGGCGAGGCGGCGCTTCAAACCGGCTTCGGCTTGTGCACGCAATTCATCGGCGGGAGAGAGACCGGACTCGGGTTCGAATTTCGGCAGGATCGGATCGCGCTTCTTGGGACGGAAGGCGCAACGGCGCGCAATCTCCAGCGTGTTCTCTATTGCCTCGGGAAGATCGGCGAATTGTGCCGTCATTTCCGCAGCCGATTTGAAACGGTGCTCGCGGGTGAGACGGCGGCGTTCCTGTTGCGAGACGAAAGTGCCGTCGGCAATGCACATCAGCGCATCATGCGCTTTGAACATATGCTCTTTGCCGAAATGCACATCGTTGGTGGCGACGATGGGAATGTCGTGCGTGTAGGCGAGTTCGAGCAGCGTGTCTTCGACAGCGCGTTCCTCGGCCAAGCCGTGACGCTGCAATTCGATGTAGAGACGATCGCCGAAGATCGCCTTCAATTTCAGCAGCAGGTTTTCACCCGCTTCGGGCTGGCCTGCGGCGAGAAGTGTGTTCAGCGGGCCGCCGGGACCGCCGGTGAGCGCGATCAGACCTTCGCCATGTTCTTCCAACTGGGCGAGATCGACATGCGGCCAGTCGCCAGGCTGGGCTTCGAGATAGGCAGCACTCAGGAGCTTCGAGAGATTTTCGTAGCCCTGCTCGCTTTGCACCAGCAGCGGCAGACCGGGCGGCTTGGGGCGCGATGCGGAAGCGGACGGTTGAGCGGGCGCGAGTTCGGCGGAGACCAGACAGCCGACGATGGGCTGAATGCCTTTCTTCGCCAATGTCTCGCTGATCTCGAAGACACCGAACAGATTGTTCGTGTCGGCGACACCGACGGCGGGCATCGCGTTTTCTTTTGCGAGATCCGCGAGTTCTTTCGGGCGCACCGCGCCTTCGAGGAGCGAATAGGCGCTCTTCACCCGCAGATGTACAAAAGATGCCGCTTTGCGATCCGCCACGGACGCGATTCCCTCTCAGTTTTGGTTGGGCAGTATCGGAGCCAAGGCGCACGCAGGACACGCGGCGCAGGCGTCCATCCACAGTTTGTCGTTCAGGAACCGATCACCGCGCGCGCCATATCGGCCATGCCGAACGAAGCGACGATGAAGGTCATCAGGAACACACCGGAAATTGCATCTTTGAGCCAAGCGGACATTCGTTTTCTCTCCTCAGGGCCGGTTATTGTTCCATATTTGTTCTTATCGAGTCAAGAACAAAACGAGATCATTTTATCCACCACTTGACTTAACTGATTTGTTATTTAACATGTCACTTAAATGAACGCACTCGACCATACCTTTCAAGCACTTGCGGACCCGACCCGCCGGGCCATCCTCGCGCGGCTGGCGCTGGGAAGCGCCACGGTGGGCGAATTGGCCGAGCCCTTCGCCATCTCCATGCCCGCCGTCTCCCGCCACCTGAAGGTGCTGGAGGACGCCTCGCTGATCGAGAACCGGCGCGAGGGCAAACACCGCCGCTGCAGCCTGAAGCCCGACAAGCTGAAGGACGCCTTCGATCACCTCGAACGCTATGCCCGCTTCTGGACCGGCTCCCTCGACCGGCTGGATGCGTTTCTCAAACAAAACCCGGAGACGAAATCATGAACACAATGACCGACGCCCCCGTACTGATCGTGAAGCGCGTCTTCGATGCCTCCCCTGCCCGTGTGTTCGACGCCTGGCTGACGCACGAACAATTCCAGCAATGGATCGGGCCGGAAGGCGTGACCTGCGACGTGCCGGTGTTCGAGCCACGCGTGGGCGGACGCTACAAGATCGTCATGAAGATGTCGGACGGCAGCACCATTCCGGTGGTGGGGACGTTCAAGACGGTGGACCGGCCGAAGGGTTTTTCGATGACTTGGAAATGGGAAAGCGGCGAGGATGACTCGCTGGTGACCGTTTCGCTGCGCGATCTGGGCGGCAAGACCGAACTGACATTGCGGCACGATGGATTGCAAACCGCCGAGAACTGCGCGGCGCACGAACGCGGTTGGAACGGCACGCTCAACAAGCTGGGGCGTCTTCTTACGGGAGCAGCCGCATGATTACGATCTATGCCTACAAATGGGTTCCGCCGCAGGTGCAAGGGTTGGTGCGCGATCTGCGCCCTCGCTGGGCGCTGGAAGAACTTGGTATCCCGTATACGGAAAAACTGATCGGACTTGGCGAAGATCAGGCTTCGGACTGGTATCGCGCAATACAGCCGTTCGGACAGGTGCCAGCGCTGGAAGAAGGCGGGCTGAAGCTTTTTGAATCCGGCTCGATCATTTTGCACCTCGCGGAAAAAAGCGAACTGCATATGCCGAAAGACGAGGCGGGCAGAAAGCGGGTGATAACCTGGGTCTTTGCAGCGCTCAATTCTATCGAACCTCCGGTTCAGGAACTGGCGTTGATTCATCTGGCCTATAGCGACCAGGAATGGACAAAAGCGCGAAAGCCGATGCTCGAAGAATGGGTGAGCAAGCGGTTGTCGCAACTCGCGAAGGTGCTTGATGGGAAAGACTGGCTGGAGGGACGGTTCACGGCGGGCGATCTGATGATGGTCACCGTGCTCAGGATGCTCAACGGCACCGGCCTGCTCGACACAGAACCGGCGGTCAAAGCCTATTTGGAGCGTGGTGAAGCGCGGCCGGCATTTCAGCGCGCATTGGCGGCGCAGTTGGCAGCGTTCGAGAAAGCGGCTTAAGCAGCAGACAACTTGCCCTGATCGAGCACCAGCGTGCGGTCCATGCGGCCCGCGAGATCGTAGTTGTGTGTGGCGACGAGGGCCGCGACACCTTCGTTGCGTACGAGCGATAGCAGCGCATCGAACACGCCGCCCGATGTGCGCGGATCGAGATTGCCGGTGGGTTCGTCGGCGAGAAGGATTTTTGGGTGATTGGCAAGAGCGCGTGCGATGGCGACGCGCTGCTGCTCGCCGCCAGAAAGTTGCGACGGGCGATGATCGAGACGTTCGCCCAACCCCAATGCAACGAGCAGACGTTTGGCTTCGGCTCCCGCTGCGCTGCGTGGCTTGCCGGCAATGCGTTGGGGGAGAATGACGTTTTCCAGCGCGTTGAATTCCGGCAGCAGGTGGTGCGCCTGATAGATGAAGCCGATGGTATCGCGGCGCAGGCGTGTGCGATCCGTATCGGGGAGCGCGGAGGCCGATTGATTGCCGATCAGCACTTCGCCGCTTGAGGGCGCTTCGAGAAGGCCCGCGATGTGCAGCAACGAGGATTTGCCCGCACCGGACGGACCGACGAGCGCCACGAGTTCGCCGGGCTGAACCGCCAAGCTGACATCGCGAAAGATTTCGAGTGTGCCCTCGCCTTCCTTGAAGGTACGCGTGACGCGATCGAGGCGAAGCGCGGTGTCACTCATAACGTAGTGCCTCCACCGGATCGAGGCGGGCGGCGCGCCAGCTTGGGTAGAGCGTGGCGAGCAGCGAGAGCGACAGCGACATGACGACGACGGCGATCACCTCGCCGGAATCCATTTCGGCGGGCATCTTGCTGAGGAAATAGATTTCAGGGTTGAACAACTGCGTGCCCGTCAGCGACGAGAGGAACTGGCGGATGGCTTCGATGTTCTGGCAGAACAAAACGCCCACGGCGAAGCCGAGCAAGGTGCCGAACACGCCGATGCTGGCGCCCGCGATCAGGAACACCCGCATCACCGCGCCGCGCGTGGCGCCCATCGTGCGAAGGATGGCGATGTCGCCGCCCTTGTCCTTCACCAGCATGACGAGGCCAGAGACGATGTTGAGCGCCGCGACGAGGATAATCAGCGTGAGAATGAGGAACATCACGTTGCGTTCGACTTCGAGCGCGCCGAACAGGCTGGAATTCACGTCCTGCCAAGTGAGAATGCGCGCGGTGGGGCCGACGGCTTGTGCGATGTCAGGCGTGTAATTCGCAACCGCATCGGGTCTGGCGACCATCGCTTCGAGGCCGCTGACGCCGTCGCCGAGATTGAAATAGAGCTGCGCTTCCTCCAGCGGCATGAAGACGAAACTGGAATCGTATTCGCTCATGCCGATGTTAAAGACGCCGGCGACGGTATAGGTCTTCACCCGCGGCGTTGTGCCGAACGGCGTAACGTTTCCCTTCGGCGCAATCAGGGTGATCGTCATGCCGGGGCCGATGCCCAGTTGCTGCGCCATGCGATAGCCGATGATCACATTGTCGCCGCCCTGGAAACGGGCGAGCGAGCCGGGCGATAGCGTTTTGGAAACGGTGGTGAGCTTGGCGAGATCGTCTTTGCGGATGCCGCGCACCAACGCGCCGCGCGAGACGCCGTTGGAGGTTGCCATCACTTGCCCGTCGACCACGGGTGCAACGCGTACCACGCCGGGCACGGCGCGTACTTTGGCGGCGACATCGTCGAAATGCATGAGTTCGCCGCCATAGCCCTGCACGACGACGTGTCCGCTGAGGCCCAGGATTCGGGAAAGCAGTTCGTGGCGGAAACCGTTCATCACCGCCATCACGATGATGAGCGTGGCGACGCCGAGTGCGATGCCGATCAGCGAGATGCTGGAGATGACCGAGACGAAACCTTCCTTCCGCTTCGCGCGCAGATAACGCGCCGCGATCATCCATTCGAACGGTGCGAAAGGTTTGGTCGCGGCGGCCATGTCAGGGTTTCGCGAACCTGTTGATCGCGGCATCGAGCGTCATGTCTTCCTTGGCGCCACCTGCACGTGTTTTCACTTCGACGGTGCCAGCCGCGAGGCCGCGAGGACCGACGACGATCTGATAGGGAATACCGATCAAATCCATGGTGGCGAATTTGGCTCCGGGGCGCTCGTTGGTGTCGTCGTAGAGGACATCTTTGCCCGCTTTGGTGAGCTTTGCGTAAATGTCCTCGCACGCCTTGTCGGTGGCGGCGTCACCTGCCTTGAGATTGATGACGGCGACGTCGAAGGGGGCGACCGGCGCGGGCCAGATGATGCCGGCGTCGTCGTGGCTGGCTTCGATGATCGCGCCGACGAGACGCGAGACGCCGATCCCATAGGAGCCGCCTTCGATGGCGGTTTCCTTGCCGTCGGGGCCTGCGACCACGGCTTTCATCGGCTCGGAATATTTCTTGCCGAAATAGAAGATCTGGCCGACTTCGATGCCGCGCGCGGAGAGGCGCTTTTCCGGCGGCACTTCGCTTTCGAAGCGGGCGTTGTCGTGCACGTCTTCAGTGGCGGCGTAAAGTTTGGTGCGCTGCTGCACGATGGGTTCGAGATCGGAATCGAAATCGACGTCCTCGCCAGGGATCGGCATATCGAGCAGATCCTTGTGGCAGAAGACCTGGCTCTCGCCGGTTTCGGCCAGCACGATGAATTCGTGAGAAAGATCGCCACCGATGGGGCCGGTTTCGGCACGCATCGGGATCGTCTTCAGGCCCATGCGCGAAAAGGTGCGCAAGTAAGCGACATACATCTTGTTGTAGCTTCGGCGTGCGCCTTCTTTATCCAAGTCGAATGAGTACGCATCCTTCATCAGGAATTCGCGGCCGCGCATCACGCCGAAACGCGGGCGGATCTCGTCGCGGAATTTCCATTGGATGTGATAGAGATTCATCGGCAGCGATTTGTACGAACGGACATACGACCGGAAGATTTCCGTCACCATGTCTTCATTCGTGGGTCCGTAGATCAGTTCGCGCTCGTGGCGGTCCTGGATGCGCAGCATCTCGGGACCATAGGCGTCGTAACGGCCGGTCTCGCGCCAGAGGTCGGCGGGCTGGAGCGTCGGCATCAGGATTTCAACGGCCCCTGCCCGGTCCATCTCCTCGCGGACGATCTGCTCGATTTTCTTGAGTACCCGGAAGCCCAGCGGCAGCCAGGCATAGATGCCGGCGGCCTCCTGCCGGACCAGGCCAGCCCGGAGCATCAGCCGGTGGGAAACGATCTGGGCTTCGGACGGGGTTTCCCGCAGGACGGGCAGGAAATAACGGGATAAACGCATCGAATCGGCCTTTGGACAAGGGACTTGGCAGGGTTCTAAGGAACGGCCCTGTTTTCGGCAAATCGGGCACGGGACCGGCTAACGACAGCCGCCGGTGTGAAGGCCGGACACAAAATATTCTCTAGCGGATCGGTAGAGAAAGTATCGCGCTGCGACATTTGGTTAACTGTGCAAATATTACGTGACAGAAAGGTCTACTTTCTGTAAGGCTTTTCGTTACGACGAAGGCGCGACTCAGAGCGGCCAAGTTCGGGGAGATACCAGTTACCGTGGGGGCTGGGGAAAGGCCGGGCGACCGGCCTTTTCTATTTTGTGCCCTCGCCTTGCGTTATCGCATCGGCGAATTTTTGCATCAGGCGCACGAATTCGGAAACGTCGCGCGCACTCCAGTTTTCGAAGATCGCCTGCCCCATTCGTTCGCGCGCGATATCGACAAGATCGGTCATCGCTTTGCCTTTCGGCGTGATCGCGGCTTCTTTCACGCGACGGTCGGCGCTGTTTTCGTGACGCTTCACGAGGCCGAGACTTTCGAGTTTCGCGACCTGCCGGCTGACGGTGGTGTAGTCGCGCCCTACCCTGTCGGCAATTTCCACGATGCCAATCGGACCGAAGCGTTCGATACCCACCAGCAACGGAAACAGCGCGCGGTCTAGCGCGATGCCTGCTTCCCGCACCATGCGTTCGTCGTTCTGCGGGCGGTTCATCACGCCGACGATTTCCAGCAACGCGCCGTGAAGTTCGCGGAGTTGACTCCGAATATGTGTATTTTGCACCTTTTTTGTTGACGCCATCCGGGCCCTCCTGATATGTGCATATTACACATATTGAGGCCGCCATGCCAAAAGAACCCGAAACGGACGTTTTGATCTGCGGAGCCGGGGCATCCGGGCTGACGCTCGCCATCGACCTGGCGCGGCGGGGCGTTCGTTTCCGGCTGATCGAGAAGATGGGCGAACCGTTTCGCGGTTCGCGCGGCAAGGGACTTCAACCGCGCTCGCTGGAGATATTCGAAGATCTCGGCATCCTCGAACGGCTGGCCGCCATTGGTGACGAGTATCCGCCGCAACGGACATACCGCGCGGATGGCGGGCATGAAGATTCGCCGATGATGGAGCATCGCGATCCCATCCCGAGCGAACCCTATCGCAATCCGTTGATGGTGCCGCAGTTCTTGACCGAGCGCGTGATGCGGGACCGGTTGGCGGAGTTGGGTGGAAAGGTTGAGTTCGGTTGCGAGTTGATTGCGTTTTCACAGGGCAATGACGACGTTGTCTGCCGCTTTCGTACCGCTTCGGGAGAAGAAGAAGCGATCCGCGCACAGTATCTGGTTGGTACCGACGGCGGACGCAGCTTCGTACGACAAGCGCTGGGTATCGATTTTCCCGGCAACACCTTGGGTATACGCGCTGTTGTTGCCGATCTTTTGCTTGAAGGGCTTACGCGCGATGCCTGGCATCGCTTCAACGAAGGTTCGATGGCGGATCAGATATCGCTCTGCCCGCTCGCCGGAACCGATCTGTTTCAGTTGCAGGCGCCGGTTCCGCTGGAAGGCGAGATCGACCTGAGCGTGCAAGGCGTGGGCGCGATGATCGCGCAACGCAGCGGACGCACCGATATTGTTGTGCGGGACGTGTTGTGGGCCTCGGCCTATCAGATGAACGCCCGTCTTGCGGATCGTTATCGTGTGGGCCGCGTGTTTCTTGCGGGCGATGCCGCGCACATCCATCCACCAACGGGTGGACAAGGGCTCAATACCAGTTTGCAGGATTCCTACAATCTCGGATGGAAGTTGGCGGCGGTGTTGCGCGGTGCGCCGGAGACGCTGCTCAATACATACGAAGAAGAGCGCAGACCGATTGCAGCGGAGATGCTTGGGCTTTCGACGCGCTTGCTGGATGCGGCGAACCGTGGCGACATGCGGCGAGGCCGTGAAGTGCATCAGCTCGATCTTGGTTACGCGGGTTCATCGCTGGCGATGACGAATTCCGAGCGCGACGGCGGCGTTCTCGCAGGCGACCGCGCGCCTGATGCGCCCCTCGGCGGCGCGGCCGGTCAGCAATCGCGGCTATTCGAGCTTTTCAGAGGACCGCATTGGACACTGCTTGGTTATAACGCGGGCGGTGCAGTCGCTCCTCGCGCCAATCTGCGCATCCATCACGTCGGAGCGGAGTTCACAGACACCGCAGGATACCTGAAAGACGCCTATGGCATCGCATCCGGCGATTGGATTCTTGTGCGGCCCGATGGCTATGTCGGCGCTATCGTGTCCGGCAGCGAATTGAGTACGCTGGAACGCTATATGTCCGAAGTTGGGTTGGCCGCCTGATGCGCTCAGATGTCAAGCACGCCGAAGCGGATCAGTCCGTAGAATATCGCCAGCACGACAGACGCGATGCCGGTTGCGATCATGAACTTGGTGCTGAGCTTTACCGTCGACTCGCCGTTTTCTTGCATGCCGACGGACAACAAACAGAACAGCGAAAGAAACCACGTCACCGCGAAGGTGCAGAGCAGTGCGGCGGCGTGGATGAGCATCAGGCCTGTTCGAGTTCGATCAGGGTGCCGTTGAAGTCCTTCGGATGCAGGAACACGACCGGCTTGCCGTGGGCGCCGATGCGGGGTTCGCCTGTGCCGGTGATGGTGGCGCCGCGATCTTTCATCTGCTTCACGGCGGCGTGGATGTCGTCCACTTCGTAGCAGACGTGGTGGATGCCGCCGGACGGGTTCTTCTCCAGGAACTTGGCGATGGGCGAATTGGCGCCCAGCGGTTCAAGAAGCTCGATCTTGGTGTTGGGCAGTTCGACGAAGACCGTGGTCACGCCGTGGTCGGGTTGCGGCACCTGGCCGGAGACTTTCGCGCCGAGGGTGTCGCGATAGACGGCGGTTGCGGCCGCGATGTCCTTGGTGGCGATGGCGACGTGGTTGAGGCGGCCGATCATCTTTGCTGCTCCGTTGCTTGTGCCGGTTTCTTAAGGCGGCAGATGAGGCCCGGCAACCCTCAAATGGTGCTCAGAAGGAGGCCTGACGACGCGGCCTCGATGACGAAGAAAATGGCGGGCCAGCGGCCGGGGCGTTCGCGCAAGGCGGCGATCAGACGGCCAGCCGCCATCCCGGCCAG
>JADMIO011283425.1_pt1 | contig 29873 bp, 34 predicted proteins | sample 8958161 | NCBI WGS metagenome assembly JADMIO01 (sample SAMN16585339, study PRJNA669376) | soil metagenome | isolation source: Crop rotation soil | place: USA: Cullars Rotation, Alabama | collected 2011 | reverse complement strand
GACAACTTGTCCACGTGGAATTCTAAGCTTAGGATCCCAATGTGCTGGAAAGCCGGATACATCGACATCACAGCATCGAGAATTCGGCGACGCTAACCGCTTAGCGCTGCACTTCCACCAGCAACACCCAAGCGCCGACAATGCCGGAGAGGAACGACAGCAGCACGCCGGCGACGTTCCAGTACAAGCCGTCGGCGTTGCCCATCACCAGCAGCACGCCCGCGATCACGAACGGCAGGGGCGGCGCCACGTTCATCAGAATGTGCGGCGCGATGCCGATGTGTTGCGCCACGTGCTTGTGGATCCTAGTGATCGTGCCGAGCTGGACAGCGATCACCGCAAGCCCGGTTGCCGCGAATTCGTAGCCGTACGCGGCCGTGCTCTGGTTCGGCACGAGCCCAAACGTCGCGACGATCAGGATCGAGACGAGCTTGATCAGCGCATCGACCGCCAGCGCCGGCAGATGTGGCGAACTGACGATGCGCGAAAGGTTGATGGAAATGCCGACGAACAGCAGCCCCGCCAGCGCCGCCGCCGCGCCGGCTTCCGTGGCGAAGAAGGCGGACCAGGCTTCCATCGTCGCCGTGTTGCCTAAAACCCGTTCGCCAGCTTGCGCTTGCGCTCAACCGAGCTCGGTATCCGCAGGCTTTCGCGGTATTTCGCGACGGTGCGCCGGGCGATGTCGACGCCGCGCTCTTTCAGGATTTCGACGATGCGGTCGTCGGAGAGGATGTCCTCCGGCGCTTCGCGCTCGATCAGCGCCTTGATCTCGTGGCGCACGGCTTCGGCGGAGTGCGCGTCGCCGCCGTCGGCCGACGCGATCGATGCGGTGAAGAAGTATTTCAGCTCGAACACGCCCCGGGGGCAGGAGATGTACTTGTTCGAGGTCACGCGGGAGACGGTCGATTCGTGCATCTCGATGGCCGAGGCCACCGTCTTCAGATTCAGCGGCCGCAAATGCGCCACGCCAAACGCGAAGAACCCGTCCTGCTGGCGCACGATCTCGCGCGCGACTTTCAGGATCGTGCGCGCGCGCTGATCGAGGCTCTTCACCAGCCAGCTCGCGTTCGCCGCGCACTCCGTCAAGAACTGCTTGTCTTCCTCGCGCTTCGCCGTCTTCGACACGGTCGCGTAATAGCGTTGGTTCATCAGCACACGCGGCATGGTGTCGGTGTTCAATTCCACCATCCACGAGCCGTCCGGCGATTGCTTCACGTAGACATCGGGCGCAACCGTCTGTGCCGGCGCGCCGCCGAACGCCGCGCCAGGCTTCGGTGTCAGCGCGCGAATTTCGAGGATCATGTCCATCAGATCCTCGCGCTCGACGCCGCACACGTGCTCCAAGCGCTCCATCTGCCCCTTCGCCAGAAGATCGAGGTTGGCGACGAGCTTTTCCATAGCCGGATCGAAGCGGCCGCGGTCGCGGAGCTGCAGCGCCAAGCATTCCGGAATGTCGCGCGCCATCACGCCGACAGGCTCGAAACCCTGCATCACGTTCAGCACGCGCGCGACCATCATCTCGTCGCAGCCGAGCATGCGCGCGGTTTCCAGCACGTCGCCGCGGAAATAGCCCCAATCGTCGACCTGATCGATCAAAGCCGCGCCGATCATGCGCTCGATCTCGTCGACGCCGGCTTCCGTCAGCTGCGCGTCGAGATGTTCGGCGAGCGTGATTGTCGAGGCGAGCGTGTCCTCCAGCCCCGGCATATCGTCGAAGCTCTTCGCCGCGCTCGTACGCGACCAATCCACCAGCGGCGCCGCGCCTGCCTCGGCGAGTTCACCGACCGACAAGTCCGGATTGAGGTCGGCGACTTCGGCGTCGAGCGCGCCGTTATTGGGCGCCGCGCCATCCTCGAACGAGAGCGCCTGGGTTTCCTGCGTCGCCGGTTTTTCCGCGGGGGCGGTTTCGGTGTCGGCGCGCTCCAGCAGGGGATTACGTTCCAGTTCGCCTTCGACGAACTCCGCCAGCTCGATATTGGAGAGCTGCAACAGCTTGATCGCCTGCTGCAGCTGCGGCGTCATCACCAGAGCCTGGCCCTGGCGCAGCTCCAGGCGAGGGGTCATCGCCACGACGACTCTCGCGCATTCTGGCGCAAACGCCGTCCCTCCCCGCGAGGGGAGGGTGTCATCGCAGCGCGCGAGCGGTGCGATGACGGGTGGGGAGATAGCGCCGCATTCTGAGAGTCTGGCGCTGCCGCCCCACCCGTCGCGCCGCTTGCTGCGCAACCGCCGCGACACCCTCCCCTCGCGGGGAGGGACGGCGCTCGCCATTTCCGCGAAACGGTCGCTCGACGAAGCTGGTTGAACGGCATGGCACGGACTTTGCCCTGGCGTTCGTCAATTTCCGGTAACTGCCGGCAATCCCGGCCGCGTGGCGCTATTGGGCGAACGTGTCGCCCAGGTACCTTTCGCGTACCGCCGGGTTGGCGCGCACCTCTTCGGGCGTGCCTTCAAACAGCACCGAGCCGTCAAACATGATCGAAGCCCGGTCCACGATCTGCAGCGTTTCGCGCACGTTGTGATCGGTGATCAGGATGCCGAGGCCGCGTCCTTTCAAGAACAGGATGAGGTCGCGGATGTCATTGATGGCGAGCGGATCGATGCCGGCGAAGGGCTCGTCCAGCAGCATGAACGACGGGCGCGTCGCCAAAGCGCGCGCGATCTCAACGCGCCGCCGCTCGCCGCCCGAAAGGGCGTTGGCTGGCGCGTTTTTGAGGTGATCGACACGCAGTTCGGCGAGCAATCCATCGACGATTTCGCGCCGCTTCGCGCCATTGCGCTCGGATAGCTCGACGATCGCCATCACGTTCTGCTCGACGGTCAACCCACGGAAGATCGACGGCTCTTGCGGCAGGTACCCGACGCCCAAGCGGGCGCGCTGGTACATGGGCAGTGTTGTGACGTCCTGGCCGTCCAACATGATTTGCCCTTGGTCCACGCGGACGAGGCCCGTGATCATGTAGAAGCAGGTGGTCTTGCCGGCGCCGTTGGGGCCAAGCAGTCCGACCACTTCGCCGCGCCGTAGGAAAAGCGAAACGTCCCGCACCACCTGGCGGCCGCGATAGGATTTGCCGAGCGTCGTCGCGACAAGGCCGGAAGTTTCGGCGTCGTTGCGGACCGCGCGGCGTGTCGCGCCCTCGGGGCTCATATCAGGCGTCCGCGGCTAGGAATTCGTGAACGAAGGTCAACGGTTTGCGGGCGGCGTCGGCTGTGGCGCCCGCTGCTGCTGAGTTTGACCCTGATTCTGCTGCTGCACGAAGACGCCTTGCACGCGCCCACCTTGCGTCGGGCGGATCGTCGTGCGGCGGTTCGAGATGTTCAGCACCAGCGTGTCGCCGCGGATGACGTTTTCGTCGCTGGCGACCACGACGTTGCCGGAGAACGTCACGCTGTCTTGCGAAACTTCATACACAGCGCGGTTGCCGCGCGCCGATTGCGCCGGGCGCACGTAATAGACTTCGCCCTCGGCGACCATGCGCTCGATGTCGCCCGAGCCGAGGCCCGACGTCGATGTCGGCGTCGCTGTGGTCTGGCTGAAGAACAGCGTGACTTTGTCCGACCGCAGCCGCGCGTCGTTCTGTACGATATCCACATCGCCCGTGAGCACGAGCCGGTGTTCGGCATCGAAATATTCGAGATTGTCGGCGCTGTAGGAAACCGGTCCGCCGTTTTGGCTCAGCTGCGCCGCCGCTGGGCTGGCGAAAGCGAGAGCTGCGATAGCCGCCGACGCGGCCAAGATGAACGGGTGCCTCGACATCCCGACGCTCCTTGTCCCCTCAGGGCGACGCTGCCCGGTCGGCGTTCCGATCCGGGATCTGGCCGCGCACCCCACCGCGCAGAACCAACGCCCGGTCGCCCTCGCGTAATTCATACGAGCCTGCCTGCATTACGCCAAGGGGCCCGGCGCCTGTCACGCCGCTGTTGCCGGACACCGTCCCGGCCGCCAGATCAACCACCATGTTCGGGGTTGAGAAACGATTGCCGCCGCGGTCGGAGAACAGCACCTCGCCGTTGAAAGTGAGCTTCTTGCCCGCCTCGTCATAAATCCCGGTCGGCGCCAGCATGATCGTACCGGTTTCGGTTCGGTACACGGGCGCAATGAGCTGAATGGGCTGCATTTCACCGCGCTGCCGCTCGGCCGATTCCGCGCTCAATTGATAGGGGCCGCCGCGCTCTGTGCGCCCGGTAAAACGCGGGCTTAGCATGCGGTAGGGTTCGGACTGGTTGTAATAGCTCTGCGCGAATCCGCCCTGGACCGCGAACAGCGCCATGAACACGAACACCGACGCGAAAGCCGCGCCAGCGCCCGCCACGAAGAAGCGCCGCAAGCCCTGAACGAGCTGCGAACGCCGCCGCGCCGCGCGCAGCGACAGCGCGCGTTTGGGCTCCCAACCTGCAATGGCGTGGGCGGTGGACATCGGGCTTGATGTCGGCCCGTTCCTGGGCGGAAGCAAGGCATGGAACCGCTGCGGAGAAGGCCGCGGTGTGACCTTATCGTCGCGCTTGCTTTTGCGCTGGCGCGGCAGGCGCGGAAGCTTACGTTTCGGATGGAAAGCGGGAGGCGTCATGCGCGAGTTGGTTGTGCCGTTGGTGTTGTTGCTGGTGGCCTGCAGCGCGGACGGCCAGGGCCCCGCGCAAAGCGGCGATCCGTGGCCGACGCCACCGCCGAACGCCGACGGGCAGGCGCCGGCGTTTCCAGGCCAGACACGGGCACCGGCGATCCATTCGCCGTTCCAACTCAATGTCGAGATTGTCTCCAACGAACTCGAACGGCCGTGGGCTGTCGCGCTGTTGCCGGATGGACGCTTCATCGTCACCGAACGTCCCGGCCGCATGCGCATCATCATGCCCGACGGCATCAAGCGCGAGCCGCTCGAAGGCGTGCCGCCGGTCGCGGGCGGCGGGCAGGGCGGGCTGTTCGACGTGACGATCAGTCCGCACTTCGCCACCGATCGGATGATCTACTTCAGCTACGCCGAACCGCGCGGCGGCGACACCAACGCCACCGCCGTCGCGCGTGCGGTGCTGTCGCGTGACAGCCGGCGGCTGGAAAACGTGCAGGTGATTTTCCGCCAAGAGCCGGCGTGGGCGTCGCGCCAGCACTTTGGCTCGCGCGTGGTGTTCGATCCCAGCGGCACGCACGTCTACATCACGCTCGGCGAACGCAATCGTCCGGATTCGCGTCCGCTTGCGCAGCAGCTCGACAACGACATCGGCAAGATCGTGCGCATCAATCCCGACGGGCAAGCGCCCGCCGACAATCCGTTCTTCAGCCGCGCCGGCGCGCGGCGCGAAATCTGGAGCTATGGCCACCGCAACGTGCAGGCCGCCGCGATCAATCCGGCGACGGGCGAACTCTGGACCGTCGAACACGGCGCGCAGGGCGGCGACGAAGTGAACATCCCGCGCGCGGGCCGCAACTACGGTTGGCCGATCATCACCTACGGCGAGGATTATGGCGGCGCCCCGATCGGCGCCGGCATCACGCAGCAGCAAGGCATGGAGCAGCCGATCTACTATTTCGATCCGGTGATCGCGCCGAGCGGCGCCGTGTTTTATCGCGGCGATCTGTTCGCCGGCTGGCGCGGCGATCTCCTGGTCGGCGGCTTAGCCGGCGAAGCACTCGTGCGCCTCAAGCTCAACGGCGAACGCGTGGTCGGCGAAGAACGCATGCTCACTGATCACGGCCGCATCCGCGACATCGCCGAAGCCGACAACGGCGCGATCTACGTCGTCACCGATGAGACGAACGGCGAACTGCTGCGTCTGACGCCTCGGCGCTAGACCCCGCCGCTCGGTCCCCGCGAAGGCGGGGACCCAAGTTTTGCCTCAAAAAACTGGACCCCCGCTTTCGCGGGGGCCGAGCAGAGTGTGCATGAATTTGCGCCGCTATCCCGGCGGCTGCGTCGTGCTTGGCGTCGCCGTGGAAGCCGTGCGCGGCGGGGTGGCAGTGGACGCTGTCGCGCTTGGCGTTGACGGCGTCGTCGACGCGGTTACCGCAGGCGGAGTCGTCGACATCGTAGCGCCTGCCGGATTTGGCGGTGTCGTCGCCTGCGCCGTCGCGGTCGGCGGGCCAGCGCGCAGGGCGTTGACGCGCGCGGCGAGCGCCGTGTCGGTTGTCATCGCGGTGACGATCGCGTTGTAGCTCGCGCCCGTCAGATTGTGATGCTGCAGCGAAGCGCGGATCTGCGCCGTTGCTGTCGCGCGCGCTCCAGGCGTCGCCGTCGCGAGGCTTTGCGTCAGCGGCTCGATCTCGCGGCTGGCCGCGACAAATCCGGTCAGCTGCGCATCGGTGTAAACGCCGGGCTGCGTTGCCGGCGCGGCTTGAGCCGTTTGATCGCCCGGCGTCGCAGGAGTCGCCGGTGTTGCTGGCGTTGCAGGTGTCGCCGGCGCCGCGGCGGATTGATCGTTCGGCGTCGCCGGTGTTGCGGGCTCAGCAGGCGTTGCTGGCGTCGCCGGCGTTCTCGCCGCGCGCGGCGGCGGCGCTGAATAACTGCCGCCAGCCGGATGCGGCGGATGCCGCTGCGCGCTGGCGATGCCTGGAACCGCCAGCAGCAAGGCCGCGGCGATCACGGCTAAAGAAACTCGATTCATGGAACCTGATCCTCGTTGGCCCCGAGCCATTCAGGTTACTCATGACGCTCAAGGATGGTTCCGAAGTTCCCTGCGATGGGCGCGAAACTATCGCAACGGACGCTTTGGTGGGGGTTCACGCGGGACGATGAGCTTGCGCACACGAAGCTCGTCGATGTCCATTCTTCGGAAGCGCGCCCGGTTCGTGGTCATGCGCCCGATCGCCAAGCGGCCGATGCCGACCAGTCCGATCGCAATCGCGCCGCACGCGAGCGCGGCGACCGCGCCTGCGCCGATCGCGCGAGCGTAGGATGATCTGCGGATGATGATGCGCGGTGCTTCGTCTCTCGCCATGGCGGCTCCGTTCTGGAACGCGCGGAGGACGCTGCGCCGCCGCCGCCAAGCGGTCAAGCAGCTGCCCGAATTGCGCGCGTCGCGGCGCAAGAACGCGGCTGGAGCGCCTTGGCCTGCAAGGTGGCGGGGGCTATGACGGGCTCAAAGATTCGGTGAAAAGCATGGCAGACCTGTTCGACAATCCGATTGGCACCGACGGCTTCGAGTTCGTCGAATTCACCTCGGACAACCCGGAAGAACTGCGCGCGTATTTCGAGCAAATCGGCTTCACCGCCGTCGCCAAGCACCGCTCGAAGAACGTGCTGCGCTTCAAGCAGAACGACATCAACTTCATCCTCAACATGGAGCCGAGCGGCCAAGCCGCCGACTTTCGCGCCGCTCATGGCTCGAGCGCGAACGCGATGGCGTTCCGCGTGAAGGACGCCGCGAAGGCGCTCGCCGAAGCGATCAAGCGCGGCGCCGAACCAGTTGAAGGCCCAGTCGGGCCGATGGAGCTGAAGATTCCGGCGATCAAGGGTATCGGCGGCGCGAACGTCTATCTGGTCGACCGCTACGGCGCGCAGACGATCTACGACATCGATTTCCGCCCGATCGAAGGCGCGGATGAATCGAAGAATGCGATTGGCCTCACCTACCTCGATCACCTCACGCACAACGTCTTCCGCGGCAACATGGCGAAGTGGGCGGAGTATTACGAGAAGATCTTCAACTTCCGCGAAATCCGTTATTTTGACATCGAAGGCAAAGTCACGGGCCTGTTCTCAAAAGCGATGACCAGCCCCGACGGCAAAATCCGCATCCCGCTCAACGAAAGCAAAGGCGAGCCGGGCAAGGTCGATCAGATAGAGGAATACCTGCAGCGCTATCGCGGCGAGGGCATCCAGCACCTCGCGTTCGGCACCGATAATCTCTACGCCGTCGTCGACAAGCTGCGCGAGCGCGGCGTGGCGCTGCAAGACACCATCGAAACCTATTTCGATCTCATCGACAAACGCCTGCCGGGCCACGGCGAACCCGTCGAAGAATTGCGCAAGCGCCGCATCCTGATCGACGGCGCGCCGAGTGAAGGCCAAGGCCTGCTGCTGCAAATCTTTGGCAAAGACGCCATCGGCCCGATCTTCTTCGAATTCATCCAGCGCAAAGGCAACGAAGGCTTCGGCGAAGGCAATTTCAAAGCGCTGTTCGAGTCGATCGAGCTGGATCAGATTCGGCGCGGCGTTCTAAAAGAAAGTGCGTGAGCGCAGCCGTAACTCTTCCCCCGTTCACGGGGGAAGTCCGGCCGAAGGCCGGGAAGGGGGGAGTAAATCCATGAAGTACAACGCCCCCCTCCGCCTCCTCCCGCTTTCGCGGGAGTTCGCCACCTCCCCCGCAGGCGGGGGAGGAATTACGGCTGCGCTCTTCGCGCTCGTGCTTTCTGCTTGCACCACGATGCAACCGGCGCCGCAAACGCACCACTGGTCCATCGCCGCACACGGCGGCGCGGGCATCATTGAGCGCGGCAGCATGGATGCGGCGACTGAAGCGCGCTACCGCGCTGCCATGAACGCCGCGCTCGAACGCGGCGCTGCGGTGCTGCGCGCCGACGGCTCAGCACTCGACGCCATCGAAGCCGTCATCACCGGCATGGAAGACGATCCGATGTTCAACGCCGGCCGCGGCGCGGTCTTCACCGCCGAAGGCCGCAACGAACTCGATGCGTCCATCATGGACGGCCGCACGCGCGCGGCGGGCGCCGTGGCCGGCGTCACCCACACGCGTCACCCCATCATGCTCGCGCGCGCGGTGATGGAGCATTCGCCGCACGTGATGCTGGTGGGCGAGGGCGCTGAAACGTTCGCGCGCTCGCAAAATCTCGAAGAAGTGCAGCCCGGCTTCTTCTACACCACGCGCCGCTGGCGCCAGCTCGAGGACTGGCTGCGCCGCCGTAATCTGCCGATTCCGCCGAAACCCGCCGGCGCCGTTGAGACCGCGGAGATCGATGCGCCCGACGATCACCGCTTCGGGACCGTGGGCGTCGTTGTCTTAGACCGTCACGGCAATCTCGCCGCAGGCACCTCCACCGGCGGCACCACCGGCAAACGCTGGGGCCGCGTCGGCGATACGCCCGTGCTCGGCGCCGGCACCTACGCGCAGAACGGCGTCTGCGCCGTCTCCGCCACCGGCACTGGCGAATTCTTCATCCGTGTCGGCGTCGCGCGCGATATCTGCGCGCGCATCGAGCTGCAGCACATGAGCGCGCAGCGGGCGACAGACACCGTGATCGGCGAAGTCGGCGCCACCACGGGTAACGACGGCGCCGCGGGCGACGGCGGCGTCATCGTCATGGACGGGCGCGGCCACGCGGTATGGGGGATGAACACATCCGGCATGTACCGCGCGCGCCTGGAAGAGGGCGGCCAGCCCGAAGTGCATATCTTCGCTGACGAAGAGTGAGGTTGGGTTCCCACGCGATGGCACTAATCGCCGCCTCCGCCGTTTATAGGCCGGAACTTTTCGGTCCTCTCGGAGCGGATCATGTCTTCGTTTCTTATTTACGCTATCGGCCTGGTCGTCGTGCTGGCCGGCCTGATCTACGGCGCGGTTTTGCTGAACGTGCCGCAACAGTGGATCATCGTCGGCGCGCTGGTGGTGCTTGGCTTGGGCGTCGTGATGGGCGTCGGCAAGACGCGCCAAAAGGATGTGCCGGAACAGCAGCAGTAATCCGCGGCGCTCCGCTCGCGCCGTGGCGGGAGCAGAGCAGATGACCCTCCGCGGTTTTCACCACGTTGCCTATCGCTGCAAGGACGCGAAGGAGACGGTCGAGTTCTATCGCGACTTGCTCGGCATGGAGTTTACCGTCGCGTTCGCCGAGGATCACGTTCCCTCGACCGGCGAATACGACCCGTACATGCACGTCTTCCTCGACGCCGGAAACGGCAACGTGCTCGCGTTCTTCGAACTGCCGCAGCAGAAGACGATGGACCGCGACCAGAACACGCCGAAATGGGTGCAGCACATCGCCATGAAGGTCGATAGCCTGGACGATCTCCTCGCCGCGAAAGCGCGCGCCGAAGCGAAGGGGATCGAAGTTGTCGGCCCCACCGATCACGGCATCTTCAAATCGATCTACTTCTTCGACCCCAACGGCCACCGCCTCGAGCTCACAGCCGACACCGGCACGGCGGAGGAAATCGCCGAACTGAGGCGCGTCGCGCCGGCCATGCTCGACGAATGGAGCCGCACGAAGAAGGCACCCCAACACGCCGCATGGCTCCACGAAAAGGCGCGCGCCGCGCATTCGAAAACGCGGATCGGTGAGTAGGGACGTGGAGCGCGCGGCCTCCGGCCGCGCAACTCTCAACGGTGCTTGGCGCGGCCGGAGGCCGCGCGCTCCAAATAAGATGGAACGGCGCGCTCGTTGCGCTACAAGCATCCCATGCTGAAGCTCTACGACTACTGGCGCTCGTCCGCGGCGTACCGCGTGCGCATTGGCCTCAACCTCAAAGGCGTCGAGTACGAATCCACCCCGGTGAACATCCTTCCCGGCACGGACGAGCACAAAGGCGACGCTTACCGCGCCATCAATCCGCAAATGCGCGTGCCCGCGCTGGAGACGCCGAACGGCGTGCTCACGCAATCGCTGTCCATCCTCGTCTGGCTCGACCAAACCTATCCCGAGCCGCGTTTCATGCCCGCTGATCCATGGCTCGCCGCGCAAGTGCGTTCGTTCGCCCTGACGATCGGCTGCGACATCCATCCCCTCAACAACACGTCGCCGGTTGGTTGGTTGAAATCGAAATTCAACGCCAGCGATGAGCAAGTGGCGGCGTGGTACGTCCACTGGATCCGCGAAGGCTTCAAAGCGCTTGAGAAGCAGCTCGAAGAACGCCCGGTCTCCACCTTCGCCTTCGGGGATGCGCCCACGCTCGCCGATATCTGCCTCGTGCCGCAATGCGCCAACGCGCGGCGCTTCAAGTTCGACTTTTCCGACTTCCCGCGCATCGCCGCGCTCGATCAGCGCGCGCGGGGTCACGTCGCGTTCCAGAAAGCCGCGCCGGAAAACCAGAAAGACGCGGTGAAATCGTGAAACTCGCTTCTCTCAAACACGGCCGTGACGGCAAGCTCGTCGTCGTCTCCGACGATCTCGCCTGGTGCGCGGAAGCCGTGGGTATCGCGCCGACGCTGCAAGCGGCGCTCGACGATTGGGCGCGCTGCGAACCGCAACTGCGCGCGTTCGCCGAGCACGTGAACTTCGGCACGGTCGAGCGTATGCGCTTCCGCGAACGCGAAGCCGCGTCGCCGCTGCCGCGCGCGTACCAATGGGCCGATGGCTCGGCGTACGTGAACCACGTCGCGCTGGTGCGCCAAGCGCGCGGCGCGAAAATGCCGGAAAGCTTCTGGACCGATCCGCTGATGTACCAAGGCGGCAGCGACACGTTCCTCGCGCCACGCGATCCGATTCCGCTGAAAGACGCCGCGTGGGGCTGCGATTTCGAAGCCGAAGTCGCAGTGATCGTCGATGACGTGGCAATGGGCGTGACGCCCGAAGAAGCGCGCGCGCGCATTCGGCTCATAATGCTCGTCAACGACGTCAGCCTGCGCAACCTCATCCCAGCCGAACTGGAAAAGGGCTTCGGCTTCTTCCAAGCAAAGCCTTCGTCCGCTTTCTCGCCCGTCGCGGTGACGCCCGACGCGCTCGGCGAAGCGTGGCGCGACGGCAAACTGCATCTGCCGCTCAACGTCGCCCTCAACGGCAAGCCCTTCGGCCAAGCCAACGCCGGCGAAGACATGACGTTCGATTTCGGCCAACTCATCGCCCACGCCGCGAAGACGCGCCCGCTGTGCGCCGGCACGATCATCGGCTCCGGCACCATCTCCAATCGCGACGCCCAAGGCGGCCCCGGCAAACCCGTCGCGCAAGGCGGACGCGGCTATTCGTGCATTGCTGAGCAACGCATGATCGAGACCATCGAAACCGGCAAACCTACAACGCCGTTCCTGCAACCCGGCGACCGCGTCGAAATCGAAATGCGCGACGCCGGCGGCCACCACTCCATCTTCGGCCGCATCGATCAGGAAGTCGTCAGCGCTTAGCGCTCGCCTTCGCCGCGAGCGGCTCAATCGCTCCCGCGCGATAGAGTTCGATCGTCCAGGCGATCTGCTTGGCGCGCCAGTTGCCGCAGAAATAGACGATCGGAAACACTGCTGAGCCGATGAGGAAAAGGACGATGCTCGGCGCCTGATCGCTGATCACCTTGGTGAGAAAGTCCGGCGCGGCGTCCGAGAGCAGTGCGCCCAGGGCGAGCGGAATGGAGACGTAGCCTAAGAACACCGCGCGAAAGATATCGTTCGAGCGGGCCTCGTTCACCTTCGCCATCTTCTCGAGCGCATCGAGCATCTCGGCCGACGCGCCTTCCATCGCCGCGGCGGCGCGGCGAACATTGCCGCTCTTGACCACCATGCTCGTGATATCGGCGCCGATCATGCGCCAGGAATTGGGATCGAACAGAAGATCGAAGCCAAACCGCCACAGCGGAAAGCGTTTCGCCACGCCTTTCCATCTCTGCTGGAGTTCTGTCGGGTGGACGCTCATCAATGCGCGAAGATGTCTTCTTCCTCCCAACCCGCCAAGTCGAGCGCGGCGCGGGAGGGGAGGAAGTCGAAACAGGCCTGCGCGATTTCGGTGCGGCCTTCGCGCGCCAGCATGCCGTCGAGTTTTTCCTTGAGCGCGTGTAGATGGACGACGTCGGAGGCGGCGTAGGCGATCTGCGCGTCGCTCAGATCGTCCGCGCCCCAATCGCTCGATTGCTGCTCCTTGGAGATGTCGCGCCCGAGCAGCTCCTTCACCAGATCCTTCAGCCCATGCTTGTCGGTATACGTGCGCGCCAACCGCGACCCGATCTTGGTGCAGTACACCGGCGCGCACACCACCGAGAGATCGCGCATGAACATGGCAAGGTCGAAACGCGCGAAGTGGAAGAGCTTCAGCCGTTGCGGATCGGTGAGCACGCTCTTCAGCCGCGGCGCGTCATAGCCGCGGCGATCCAGCTGCACCAGGTGCGCCTCGCTCTTGCCGTCCGAAAGCTGCACCAGGCAAAGCGAGTCGCGCACCAGCGACAAGCCCATGGTCTCGCTGTCGACCGCGATCGGCCCGCTGAAGCTCGCGCCCTCCGGCAAATCGCCCTTGTGCAACAGCACGGCGATGTTGCGGCCTTCGACGGTGAGGGAGAGTTTCCGGGTCATGGCGCGCGGTTTACGGCAGTTTCGCCGCGCACGCTAGCGCCTGATGAGCCACGCGTTTGCTCCGCCAGCGCAGCGACGATAAAGCATCGCGCGGATGAGCAACGCGCCCGACCTGCCCGACCTGCCGCCGGTGACGCTAGCGCCGGGGCGTTCGTGCGGCGGCTGCACGATGTGCTGCAAGCTGCCCGCGATCGCCGAACTCAACAAACCGGCGAACCAGTGGTGCGTGAATTGCGACATTGGCGTCGGCTGTAAGATTTACGAGACGCGGCCTGCTGTGTGCGCTGCTTATTTCTGCCAGTACAGGATCGATGCGGCCGTGCCGGAAATCTGGAAGCCGGACGACTGCCGAATGGTGATGCACTACGAGATCGACAACAACCGCTTCGTCGTGCAGGTCGATCAATCGCGCCGCGACGCGTGGAAGAAGCCGCCTTATTACCCGCAACTGAAAGCGTGGGCGAAAAAGATGTTGGAGCAGGGTGGGCTCTTGATCATCTGGCAAGCCCCCAGTGTCACCGTGGTGCTGCCCGACCGCGACGTCGATCTCGGACCCATCCAGCCCGATCATGTCTATCTCACGACTCGAACCCCGACGCCGCAGGGCCTGCATTACGACGTGCAGTCGGTTCACAAAGACGATCCGCGCGTGAAGCGCTAGCGCGTGGCGTGCGCCTCCGGCGCCATGAAAATGCCGATCAGCTTTTCATCGCCCGTCAGCCCGGCGCTGACGTCATCGAGCGCGCTGTAGTCGTCGGCGTATTGCTTCTTGAACGCATCGAACGCCTCCTGCGTGCGCCAGCGGTCCAAAGTGGCGAAGTAGCCGCCGCCGTTGTCCAGCAATTCCGTGCCGAGATACTCCGGCGAGCGGCGAAACAGCTTCGCCCAATCGCCATCGGGCCCATACGCCGCGATGAACGCCTCGCGCGAGGCCAGCGGCACGCGAAAGGTCCAAATGATCACGATCATCGCCGTTGCCGCCCATCCAACGCTTCGTAAGTCACGAGACTGAAGCGCGTGCGCTCGCTGTCGCGCATGCGCTGCGCGATGACTTCGTGCAACTCTGGGCGCCATGTCGTCCAGCGGTCGACGAAGGCGTTCGCGGCGGTGCGGTTGCCGTTGCGCTGGATGGTCAGCACTTCGCGGAGCAGGCTTTCGACTGCTGCCGGGTAGGCGGCGTAATCGATGCGCAGGCGCCCGTTTTCGAATTTGAGCGCGCCCTTGTCCAGGAACCAGTTCCACTGGATCAGCTGCATGGTCTGATACGGCTGCTCGCGGCGCGGCCGGTTCTTCTGCAGCACGCGGCGAATGCCGCTGGCGTAGATCGACCGGAGCTGCGCTGCCGTCAGCTTGCCGCGCTGATTGAGAATGCGCGCGGAGGTGAGCGACACGAGATCGGCCTTCATCTCTTCCAGCAGGTCAGCCGTGTCTTCGAGCGCGACATCGAGATCGCGCCCGTTCGCGGTCAGATCGACGCCGAGATAATGGCCGATCTCATGCCAGAGCGTGCGGTAGAAACCGCCCTCAGCCGTCAGGTCGTTGCCTTGCGCGTCGATGACGGCGGCGGCAAAGGCGCGATGCGTCTCTTGGAAGATATCGTTGTTTAGAAGGATGTTGCCGCGCATCAAGATGGTGCGGCCGTATTGGCGCGCGAGATACGCTTCGTTTGGCAGGATCGTCGCCGTGTTGGTGCCGCGCGCCTGACCGAAATCGGCGATGATGTTGTAGACACCGACGGGAATGTCGCTGCGGACTTCGCGGTGGTTCTGGTACGGCAGCGCGTCTTCCACTAGCTGGATGTCCTGCAGCGCCGACTGCAGCTCGCGCGAGCGCGCCGTGTCGCGTTGCAAGAGCGACAGCGAGAAGAACGTTTTTACGCCATAGAGCGCGTCGTCATACGTCTCGTAGGCGCCGATCTGCGCATTCAAATTGCCGGTGAAGTGACCTCTCACCCAAGCGGCGTCGCCGCCTTCGTAATCGTCGGCCAACAGATCGCGCCCTCGGAGCCGCAGATAGCGCGCGAACGCCGGATCGCCGCTCTCAACCGCCGCGGCGGCCGCGTTGAGCTTCTCGACGATGAACAAAATGTCCTCCGCGAACGCCACGGAGTAGGGCACGGCCAGATACGTCTGATCCGTGCGCAATTTCTCACGCAATCCCGGATGCAGCGCGTCGAGCACCAGGTGCAGGTCGAGCGTGCTCAGCGCGCGCTGGCGATTGGCGTCCGTCGCCTCCCACACCACGGTGCGGTCATCCAGAATATCGGCGCGCCGGTTTGGGTGCGCCGCGAGGAACGCGTCCATGCGCTCCTTCGTCGTGCCCTGCGGATACATGTTGCGCGCCGGCGTCTCCGCCGGCACCGATAAAAAAGCCTCGCGCGTGTTGTCGAGCGTCGTGGCGATCGGCCCGATGTTCATGCGGAAAAGATCGCGCTCGGCCGCGCGGTCGGGATGTGCCGCGATCCAATCCGCCGCGCGCAGCGCATCGGGATGGCGCTGCGCCATGTACATGCGGTTCATCCGCTCGCCCGCGGCGATGAGTTCCGTGACGGCGGTGCGCTCGCCCGCGGTCAAGCCGGAAAGACTCGGCGCAAGATGCAGCCGCTGCGTCCGCTCCAACACCGCCTGAGCCTTCGCCGCGTCCCATGTGGGCTGGATCTGTGCGGCCGTTTGGGCCTCCACGGACGAAGTGGAAGAGGATGTCGAGGTGCTCGTGGTTGGGCCGCATGCTGCAACCAACAGCAGGGCGAGGACGATTGTGCGCATAAGGCGCGAACTAGCACGCGGAAGCGGGGATTCAAACGGATCGGCCGCTCCGGCGCCAAGGGTTGGCATTGTTGACGCCCCCGGCGCCCTCCACTACATCCCCGCCCTCAGTGCCCAGATGGCGGAATTGGTAGACGCACTAGTTTCAGGTACTAGCGGGTAACACCGTGGAGGTTCGAGTCCTCTTCTGGGCACCATCTTCGTCGTCTCAACATGCCGAGCGCCACATACAGAATTTTCGAAAAAGCGATGCGCGATCGGCGGCAGGTCGCGTGCACCTATCGAGGTTTGCCGCGTGTCGTCTGCCCCATCGTGCTCGGGCACTCGCGGAGCCAAGAGAAGGCCCTGACGTATCAGGTCGGTGGTGAAAGCTCCTCGGGCGTGCCGCCAGACGGTGAATGGCGATGCCTCGTCTTGTCAGAGGTCGAGAATGCCCGTCTAAAAACTGGCCCGTGGCGATCCGGCGAACGCCACAGCCAGCAACAAGCATGTGTCGAGGAGGTCGATCTCGATGTGAATCCCGACAGTCCGTACGAGCCGAGGCGCGTCTTGGACGTCACTGCCTTCACGCCTTCACGTGATGCCGCCGAGGTCGTCGTTTCCCTCTTTGCCACGGGAGGCGGCGTGATGTTGCCGGGACCTGGCGCGTTCTCTGTCGTTGTCGTCGGCGCCTCTAACTATCAGCCCGCCATAGAGGCTGCAGCGAGCACACGTAAGAAAGGCGCGCGTACCGTGACGATGGACGCCGTGCTCGTGCTGGAGGACTCCAACCCCTACGATTCGTTCGCGGTGCAAGTGCAAATCGCCGGCAAGACGGTTGGCTATCTGAAGCGCGAGGTCGCGCGCCGCTATCGCGCCGTTCTGGAAGCTGCAGGTTACCCGCGGGTCGTCGTGCGCTGCAAGGCGCGCATCGTCGGCGGCTTCGAAACACGCAAGGGTGAACCGGCGCACTTCGGCGTGCGACTCGACCTGCCGCCCTTTCCTGAAAAGAGCTAGGCGATCGTGAAGGTGATCGCGTCGTCTGCTTTGTCACATAACGGCATCCGCCGTGTTGCGCGCAAGCTCTTGCTTGGCGATTGCGCCGGACACGGTTAGCAAGCGGCGATGCATGCGTCGTTGAAGGACAACTTATGGAATCTCGCCGCTTTCGCCTGGGGCGTGGCGGAGGCGACGTTCTTCTTTCTCGTCCCCGACGTGATCCTCAGCTTCATCGGTCTGCGTCGCGGCTATCGCGCCGCGGCTATCGCGAGCGTCTGGTCGGCGGTCGGCGCGGCGCTGGGTGGGGCGGCGATGTATCTGTGGAGCGCGTCCCAACCTGCCGCGGCGCAAGACTTCGTCCTCGCGGTCCCCGCCATCAGCGACGCCATGCTCGCGCGCGCGCACGACGCGATGCTCACGCAGGGCTGGTTCGTCGCAACGCTGATCGGTCCGCTCTCGGCGACGCCGTACAAAGTCTACGCCGTCCTCGCGCCGCACATCGGCGCTAACCTCGCGCTGTTCGCACTCGCCTCCGTCATCGCGCGCATACCGCGCTTCCTCATCGTCAGCTTCGGCGTCACGCTGATCGGCGGCTGGCTCAAGCAACGGCTGTCGGCGCGCGCGGTGGACTTCGTTCTTCTGGCGAGCTGGATCGCCTTCTACACCGTGTTTTTCCTGCGAACGCCGGGCTGATATGCGCGAAATGGCAGGCTAAGCGCTTGGCGCGCGGCGCGGGCGCCTCTAACTAACGCCGCAGCGATGACCCTCCCAAATGACGCCTAGAGACCGCATCCGCAACTTCTCGATCGTAGCGCACATCGACCATGGCAAGTCGACGCTGAGCGACCGTTTGATTCAACAAACGGGTGGGCTCTCCGCGCGTGAGATGACTGAGCAAGTTTTAGACTCGATGGAGCTCGAAAAAGAGCGCGGCATCACCATCAAGGCGCAGACCGTGCGGCTGGACTACAAGGGCCACGTCCTCAATCTGATGGACACGCCGGGGCACGTGGACTTTGCGTATGAGGTTTCGCGCAGCCTAGCGGCGTGCGAGGGGGCGTTGCTCGTCGTCGACTCGAGTCAGGGCGTTGAGGCGCAGACGCTGGCCAACGTTTATCAGGCGTTGGACAACGATCTCGAGATCGTCACGGTGCTGAACAAGGTCGATTTGCCGGCGGCGGAACCTGAGCGGATTCGCCAGCAGATCGAGGATGTGATTGGGCTCGATGCCTCTCATGCAATTCTCGCCTCAGCCAAAACAGGCGAGGGGATCACGGAGTTGCTCGACGCCATCGTCGAGCGGCTACCCGCGCCGAAGCACGGCGATGCGCAGGCGCCGCTGAAAGCGCTGCTGGTCGATGCTTGGTACGATTCCTACCTCGGCGTCGTCGTGCTGTTCCGCGTCATCGACGGCGTCATGCGCCGCGGCATGCGCATCAAGCTGATGCAAACCGGCGCCGACTACCAGATCGACACGCTCGGCGTCCTCCGTCCCAAACGCGAAGACGTCGCCGAACTCGGCCCCGGCGAAATCGGCGTGCTCACCGCCTCTATCAAGGAAGTCGCCGACGCGCGCGTGGGCGACACCATCACCGAATATCGCCGCGAAACCGCGCACGCGCTGCCGGGCTTCAAGCCGGCCCAGCCGGTGGTGTTCTGCGGTCTCTTCCCGGTCGACGCCGCCAACTTCGAAGATCTGCGTGCGGCCATGGGCAAGCTTCGTCTCAACGACGCGAGCTTCAGCTACGAAATGGAGACGTCCGCGGCGCTCGGCTTCGGCTTTCGCTGCGGGTTTCTCGGGCTCCTGCACCTCGAAATCATCCAGGAGCGCCTGACGCGCGAGTTCGGCCTCGACCTCATCGCCACCGCACCGTCGGTTGTGTACCGCGTGCACCTCAATAACGGCGACATGCACGAACTGCACAACCCGGCCGATCTCCCCGACGTGATGCAGATCAAGGAAATCGAGGAGCCGTGGATCAAGGCGACGATCCTCACGCCCGACGAATATCTCGGCTCGATTCTGAAACTCTGCCAGGATCGGCGCGGCGTGCAGCGCGATCTAAGCTACGTCGGCAACCGCGCCATGCTCGTCTACGAACTGCCGCTCAACGAAGTGGTGTTCGATTTCTACGACCGCCTGAAGAGCGTCTCACGCGGCTATGCGAGCTTCGACTACCAGATCATCGAGCACCGCCCCGGCAATCTGGTGAAGATGCAGATCCTCGTCAACGACGAGCCGGTCGACGCGTTGTCGATGCTCGTGCACGCCGCGCGCGCCGAACAGCGCGGCCGCGCCATGTGCGAAAAGCTGAAAGAACTGATCCCGCAGCACCTGTTCAAAATCCCGATCCAAGCCGCGATCGGCGGGCGCATCATCGCGCGCGAAACCATCAGCGCCTTGCGCAAGGACGTCACCGCCAAGTGCTACGGCGGCGACATCAGCCGCAAACGCAAACTCCTCGACAAACAGAAAGAGGGGAAGAAAAAGATGCGCCAGTTCGGGAAGGTGGAGATCCCGCAGGAGGCGTTCATTGCGGCGTTGAAGATGGATGGGGATTAGGCGGCGGTATTGGCAATGAATCGCGATTGGATTGAACGGCACGAATGGTCCGACGACGAGCTGAAACGCATGAAGTCGGACGACCAGCTCGTCGCTATGGAGGAATGGTTCCGCCAGAACTATGAGGACCCATCGTATCGCACGCCTTATGAATCCGCAGAGGGCGGCTTTATTTGGATTTGGGGTGGGCCGTTCGAAGCACATGACGAACTGCAGGCGAGGTTTTCCCACCTCGTTCCAATAATCGTCATTCAGCATCTCGCAGACAAATTGAATGGAGAATGCCCCGAGTGGGGGCCGTCGGAACGCGCGAGCGACTATGAAGATTTCTACGCCGAAGCGCTGTCAAAAGCGTCAAACTTCCAGCAGACGTTTGCTGGAGCGATCCTTGACCTCGAGAAACTCTTGGATGCGAAGATCGACGGCTCAGTCGAAGCTTGTTTTTGCCGTCAGCTTTTCGTCGGAGCTATCACGGCAATGGAAAGTTATCTCTCAGAGGCATTCATTTGGCATGTACTCAAACGAGAGGAGTTGATGCGCTTGTTCATAGAAACGACCCCCGAGTTCGCTAAAGAAAAAATTCCGATGTCAGAAATATTTCGGGCTGCCGCGGACGTTGAAAAGCGCGCCTCAAGATACTTGGCCGATGTCGTTTGGCATAATCTGTCAAAGGTAAAGGCAATGTACCTGGACACACTTGGCATTGAATTTCCGGATGTGGGCAGCCTCATCAAAGCTGTTATAACGCGACACGATCTGGTGCATCGGAACGGCAAGACGAAAGGCGGCGATGAGTTGTTGGTCACACGCGAACATGTGCGGCAATTGATCAGAGAGTGCGAGACGTTGGTTGTTGTCGTCGAGGCCGCATTCCGTAGTCCCGAATTCGCTCACCGCGGCGAGCAGGAGCGCCCATTCTAACGAGGGATTCGAACGGGCATATTTGAGAATCGAATTTTCAGCCTTGGATTTTGAACGTCTGCGCGGCGCAGCAATTCTGCGAAAGCGTCACCCATGGCAAGGGGGTGTTCGGTTGGGCCAATAATCAAGCGATCCAAAAGTGCATCTGGGTTTAGCCCGAAGAAATTCTCTTCCGGGAGGTCCCGTAGCGGGATTCGATAGATCATTTGCGGAACGCCACCCACAGAGCTGACGTCCGAGGTGATGTATTTCGATTTCTCGAAGTTCGGACGGTAGACCACTCGCCACTCTCGTTCTTCGTGAAACCCAGGGTGCTTTAGCGAGTAAGCGAATGAGTGAAGTAGGCCGAACAGATAGCTCGTACGATGTTCGTGCGTCATCGCAGCGACAAAATCCGCGTTCTCAACGATATTCTTTAGTGTGGCGCTGAACTCTGACAGAAGTTCATCGTCCGTCAGATAAAGCACCGGATGAGTGTAGGCGTTCAACGCATCGGAAAACCTCATCATAACGTGGCCGTTTATCACCATTGCGACGCCTGTCCCGCCAGCGTAGTTTCGCCACATCGAAAGCCGCCCGATCTCATCTTCGGTGCTGTCGTGTTCGGAAAGACATGTGACGTACGTGTTTGTCTCCAAGTCGTGAACCCACGCGTCATATGACTTCTTGAATTCGTCGGCCGAACCGGCCTTAGATTTTTCGAATATCTCCCAACAGGGGCGTGCTTCCTCGCTTGTCATAAACGCCGCCACACGTTCCACTCCATAGCGCACTTCCGAATAGTCATTCATGACCAGCGTGCTGCGCATCCAAATTTCGCGCTGCGAGATTATTTTCATCGCCGCTTCAGCGGACGTGTAATGGACAAAGCGTTGGTTGCTGTTAGCCGCATCTTTCCACTTCTTGAGAGAACGAGGCGGCGTAAATACCTGAAGTGCTTTCCAGTGTTCTGGGTCCACGGTGCTGACGAGTTGGTCGAAGACCGAAATCGGATCGTTCATGCGGCTAGCCTAATGGGATTCGCCGAACGTCGCGGAAACACGGACGAGGCGGGCGGTCCGAGCGATCCGCAGCAGCCGAAATGGTGGATAGATTGCGCTAATCCCAACACCGCGACTGCCGCTAAATTCCCGCCACCAAACGGGAATCCCGATAGCGACACGCAATCTATCCGACCGGTACATCCATGGACGTACGCTACCGTCCATGAGCACAGACAAGAGACTTCCGTACAAAATCGCAGGCCCCGCGACGTGGGAGCTGATCCGGGCGGCGTATCTGGCGGGGGAATCCGCGCCGGCGTTGGCGGAGCGGTTCGGCGTCGGCGTGCACGGCATCCGCAAGCGCATCACGGTCGAGAAATGGACCAAGCGCGATTACGCCGCCGCGCTCGAAGCGCGCGGGCTGGAGCCGCCGCAGCGGCCGAAGCCGCTCAATGTCGCCGAGCGCTTCGCGGCGAACTACGCACCACCGCCGGCGCCGGTCGCGCTGGCTGAGCCGGAGCATCCGTTCGCGGAACTGGTGTCGGCATTGAAGGAAGCGTCGGCGGCGGCGCGGGCGGGCGAGGCGGTGGTGAAGCCCGCGGGCGTCGCGTTGTCGGACTCCGACGCGGAAGCGTTGTTGCAGCAGCTTTCGGAAGAGCCGTCGGCGGCGGTGGCGTCGTTGGAGCGGCGTGCGCTGGCGCAAGTCGGCGCGGCGCTGGCGAAGGGCAAGGCGTCGGATGCGAAGGCGCTGGTCAGCGTCGCCGATCAGATGCGCAAGCGCGTCGAGCACGATCGCGCGGCGGTGTCGGAGCAGGAAGAGGCCGCCGCACTCGACGCCGCCAAGCGCGAGGCGATGACGGAGGATTTCTTCCACAAGGTCGCATTCGTCGCCGGCGCGATGGTGCATGCGCCGGCGACTGCGCCGGCGTCGTTCCACAAGCTGATCGCTTGGTGGCGCATCGCGAATTTGGGTGAGGGCGAAGAAGATGCGGTGCAACGCGCGGAGAAAATCGCTGAAGCGAAGTTGCACTTGTTGCGGCTCGATTGGCCGCGAGGCACGTCAGCGGACGTGCGGGAGCACCTCGATGCGAAGTGGCGCGGGTATCTGACGGAGATGGCGAAAGAGGCGTGAGGGCGCGCGCAGGCGCCTTCCTCCCCCTCAAGGGGCGAGGTGGCCCGAGCGCAGCGAGGGACGGAGGGGTGCGCGCTCGGTGACGTCGTTTGAGTCTCGCGAGACTCAGTCATCGACGCCGGCGTGCTCACCCCTTCAGTCATCGCCCGCGAACTGTGTTCGCGTGCGCTGACAGCTTCCCCATCGAGGGGAAGCATGGCGCTTGCGACGCCTGTGAACTCGCGCCAAAGGAAGCGCGATGCCGCACGTCTCCGTCACCCGCTTGCGTCTGCGCTCGTTGCGCTTTCTGCCGGCGTTTTTGCGCGAGGTGGAGGCGATCGTGGCGCAGATGAAGAAGAGCGCGGGTTATCTCGGCGGCGCGCTGCTTGTCGAAGGGCGCATGGTGTTCTGGACGCGCTCGGTGTGGGACAGCGCGGAGGCGATGAAAGCGTTTCGCGACACGGGCGCGCATCGCGTGTCGATGCCGAAGCTGCTCGACTGGTGCGACGAAGCTTCGCTTGTGCATTGGGACGGGGAAGAGATGCGGGATTGGCCCGCGATCCGCGCGCGCTTGATCGCGGAAGGGCGCTTGTCGAAGGTGCGTCACCCGTCGCGTGCGCATCGCGAGAAGCGCTTTTCGCCGTTGCTTCGCTGGTTGCCAGAACGGCCGGTGACGCCGGGGTGAGTGGAGCGCGGGCCTCCGGCCCGCAGTGTTGGGTAGATGTTGGGCGTGTACGGATGATGCAAAAAGTATGCGGGCCAGGAGGCCCGCGCTCCAACCCTTTGAAGTTCGCGCTCGTCACTTGCATCGCGCTGCTCGCCGCGTGTTCGCGGCAAGTCAGCGTCAATGAAGAACCGGAACGCTGCACCTCGGGCGAGCCGCGGCTCGTCGCGCAGATGTTCTTCGGGCGCAATGTCGGCGATCATGTCGGCGTTAGCGATGCGGATTGGGCGCGGTTCGTCGATACGGAAATCACGCCGCGCTTTCCGGCGGGGCTCACCGTGTTCGACGCGCAGGGGCAGTGGCGCGATACGGAGACCGGACGCATCGTGCGCGAGCCGTCGAAAGCGGTTCTGCTGATCCTCGACGACCAAACCCAAGGCCGCGCGCGCATCGACGAAGTGGTGCAAGTTTATCGCACGCGCTTCCATCAGCAGGCGGTTGGCGTGGTTGCGGAACGTTCATGCGTCTCGTTCTGATGGACTTGGCGGCGGCGCCGCGTTACTCAAGCGGCGAGGGAACGCGTGTTCAGGGGAGAGCGCAAAATGCGTGGTTTGGTGACGGCGGCGGCACTTTTGGCGCTCGCCGCGTGCGGTCAGCTGCCGGGCATGGGCGGCACGACGTCGACGACCACGAGCACCACGTCGACCACGGCCACGTTCTCCAAGCCGGATCCGAGCAATCCGGCCGCGAACAGCTCGGCGCAGCAAGCCAGCATTTCCAGCGACCAGCGTGCGCAGCTGGAAAGTTTGGTGCGCAATTACCTCGACGGCGTACAGCGCGCGAACGCGTCGGGTATGGGCCCCGCGCCGGGCTTCAACGATGAGATCACGTCGCTGCAGCCGGGCGCCGATCATCGCTGGGGCGTCAATCTCAATTCCGGCACGGCCTATCGCATCATCGGCGCGTGCGACAACGAATGCAGCAATGTCGATATCGAGCTGCTCGATCCTTCGAACGCGGTCGTGACGTCCGACACGCTCGGCGACGATATTCCGATCGTGAACTACACGCCGACTACGAACGGCCGCTACACCGTGCGTCTCATCATGCGCACGTGCACGGTCGCGCCATGCTTCGCCGGCGCGCGCGTGCTGACGGCGAGCGCGGGCGGCAAGGACAAGTAGCGCGCTTCACGCGTACGGGAAGCATTCCTCGCGCTTCAGCTCGAGTCCGAAATGCGCGCCGAGCGCGGCGATGGCTTCGGCGTAGTTCACGTACGGGTCGGAGTTTTCGGCGCCGACGATGATGATGCGGAAGTTCGCCTGGTTGCGGCCTTCGGGCGGCAGCATCGCGGTGGCGAGGCCTTCGCCGTCGTCGGCGCGCAAGGTTAGGAATAGCGGCATCGAACGCTGCACGTGAGCTTTCAGCCCGATTTGGCTCTCCATCGCCGCGACGCCTTGCGGCGAGCGGTAGCTTTCGCGCGCGCGTTCCAGTTCGCGCAGGAAATACTTGTCGACCGCATGGCGCATGCCTTGCGCCTCGGCTTCCGCCTCGTGGTCGGTCTCGATCCTGAACCAGGTCGCGCGCCCTGGCGCGTCGCACACGAATCGCATCGCTCGGCTCCGCCCCTCGCCCCGAGCAGCGGTGATGTTACGTGACGAACAGGTTTCGGAAAAGCGTGCGCGTCAGCAGGGGACGCGAACGTTCACCCAAACGTAGCGGCCGTAATACGGATCCCAGGTCCGCGCTTGCGTCACGCAGCCGTAGCCGCCGCCATGATAATAGGCAGGCGGAGGGGGCGGTCCGTAGTCGTAGCCGCCGTAGCCATAGCCGCCGCAGCGGTCGTAGCAGCCGCCGCCGTAATACGGCGTCGTCGCCGCGCCGAGCGCGAGGCCGAAAGCTAGGCCGACAACGCCGGCCGCCAGCGCATCGTCGTGGTAGTGGCCGTGACCGTAGCCGCCGTAATAACCGCCATAATAGCCGCCGTGGCCGCCGTGGTAGCCGCCGTGGCCATGGCCGTGCCCGCCGCGCGCGAGCGCAGCGGTGGGAGTAAGGGTCGCTACTGCCAACGCGATCCCAGCCAGCGCAGCGGTCAATTTGAATTTCATAGCGCACCTCCCGCGCGCGTCCTGCGCGTGCGCGCCTGAATCCTGGCTGAACGGCTCCCGAAAACGTGAATTGCCACCGGTTTCCTTAGGGGAAAAAGATGGATTCGTCAGGGGTAGCCAAATTGGGAGGCGTCCATGCGCATGATGGTTTTGACGGGGCTTTTGCTGGCGGGCTGCGCGAGCACGCTTTCGGACGCGCCGGTCACGAGTTGGGGCAAGGCGGAAGTGCCGATGAGCCAATTCCTGGCCGACGCCTCCCACTGCATGGAAGCCACCGCGGCCGTGCGCGCGCCGACCGAAGTGCTGGTGCAAAGCCGCATCGGCGGAGTGCCCTCGAGCGCGATGTCCGACGATGTCGATACCGCGCCGCATTCCTGGGACGCGCTGATGGATGCGGCGGAGGCGCGCCGCAACGCTCAGGCGCACGCCGATCTCCGCGCGCGTCAGGCGGCGCACAACGAATGCCTGCGCGATCGCGGTTACACGCAGTTCCGCTTGACAGAAGCGCAGCGCCGGCATTTCGACGCGCTGCCGTCCGAGAGCCTGGAGCGGCGCGTCTATCTGCATCAGCTCGGCGCCGATCACGCCGTGCTGGAGGCGCAGGCGCTCTAGGTTCGGTGCGGACGGCGGACGGGGAGGGATCGATGCGTGCTGTCGTCGTTGCGGGGTTGGTGCTGGCGGGTTGCGCGACCGCGATGTCGGATGCGCCGGCGACGAGCTGGGGCAAGGTGGGGATTTCGATGACCGATTTCCTCGCCGACGCCGCGTTTTGCGCGCAAGCCTCAGCGGACGTCCGCGCCCAGCGCGAAGTGCTGATCCAAAGCCGGCAAACCGGCGGCGGCAGCGCAACGCCGGGCAGTTCGGAAGCCGCGCAAGCGTCGAACGATGCGCTGCTGGCCGCGGCCAACGATCAGCGTAACGCCCAGGTGCACGCGGACGCGCGCGCTCGTCAGGCCGCGCACGATCAGTGCTTGCGCGATCGCGGCTATACCCAATTCCGGCTTACCGCGGAGCAGCGCACGCATCTCGACGCGTTCCCGGCCGACAGCCAGGAGCGGCGCAACTATCTCTATCAACTGGGCCGGGACCCGAGCGTGCTTCAGACGCAGGCGATCTGACCGCGGCGAGGGTATCGGCGCGCTTGCCGGCCTGCTAAGAGGGCGGCGAGGGGATCTCCATTTTCCGGGAGGGATACGATGAAGCGCGCGGTTGCCGTTCTCGCTTTGCTTGCGCTTGCCGCTTGCGGCCAATCCACCAGCAGTACGAGCTCGACCACCGCGAGCGCGGGAGGGTCCGCCGGCGGCGGCGCGTTCCCGACCATTGGCGGCGTTCCGCATCGCCTCGAAGCGACGCTCACAGATCCCAACAGCGGCCGTAGCACGCAACTCGTGCAGATCCGCGATGGCGTAAAGATGCGGACGGAAGTGGCGGGCTCGCGCACCGTCGTCTCGATCATGAACTTCGAAACGCATGACGCCTATGCGCTGACCACGCAGGGCGGGCGGCACATCGCCATGAAGATGAGCCTCGATCCTGCGAACTTGCCCGGCGGCGTGGACTGGAACGGGCACGTCGACGGCGTGACGCCCACGAGCGCCGGCCCATGCTCAGCCGCCGGCGAAAACGGCACGGAGTGGACGAGCACCCACGACGGCCACACCGGATCAACGTGCGTGACGAGCGATGGCATTCTGCTGCGCGTGAAGCGCGACGATCAGACGATCCTGGAAGCCACGCACGTCCAGCGCGGCCCGCAGGATGCCGCGCTGTTCGAGGTGCCGTCGGACTACCAGGTGATGGACGTAAGCGGGATGGGCGCGGCGATGCGGGACGCTCTTGCCAAAGCGAAGCAGAGGTCCGGGAACTGACCCGAGACACTGTCTCGACAATTTGGCGCGACATTTGACGCGGGACGAACTGCGCCGCGTTAACCATTGTGTCCCGAAAACCGCGCTGAAAATCGCAATCCGGGCGAAAATTCGCCCCGCCGCGACAAGCCGTCGCCGCAATGGCAGCGCATGCCGTTGTGCGCTGCGCCACGCCAGTGTTAGACGTGCGCCCTTCGCCTGGGTTGGACTTCTGCATGAACGATCTCGTCGCCGCCGCGCCTGACTGGGCGTCGACCGTCATGCGGCTCCTCCCGCGCGACTTCCAGCAAGCGTTCGTGCAGTCGCCGAACGTGTTCATGTTCTTCTTCTCGATGGGCTTCGCGGCGGTAGTGATCGCCGCCTATTGGGTGCTGTCGGGAATGGTCAAGGCGAGCCGCGCCGCGCGCATGGCGCTGCGCGCGCAAGCGCTGCGCCGCACGAAGGACCATCGCGCGCTGGTGCTGATCGGCGGCATCGCCGGCGGCGGCTTCTCGATCCGTCAGGAGATGAAGGAAGCGGTCGAAGACAATTTCGGCTTGTTCGCGTTCGACCAGGACGTGCAGGTCGATCTCTTCCCGATCAATCTGAAGACGCTGCCGCCGCGCGCGCATCCCGAAGCGCGTCGCCGCGTTGCCGTGGAAGCCGCCGACGCGCTCGAGCGCTCCGCCGCCGATGTGATCATCTGGGGCCGCCGCACGTGGCTCGGCCGGCTCGATCTCCGCATCATGACGTTGCCCGCGTACGGGCGGACGCACGAAGTGCAGGACATCGATCTCTCCTGGCGCGCGGGACGTCCGTCGGAACTCGTGCAGCGCGCGCTTGCGTTTGCGCTGGCGCGCCGCGCGCGTCCGGTTCTGCATCGTCCGCAAGACTACAAGCCCGACCGCATCCAGCCGATCGTCGAAGCTTTGAACCAGATGATCGAAGCGACGGAAGGCACGGGCAACACCGATCTGAGCGATGGGCTGCAGCTCGACATTCTGAGCGATTTCGCGTCCGGCGCCTTGAGCCTCGGCGAACGCGGCGGCGCGGTGAAGTGGCTGCAGAAGTCGCTCGAAGCGCGCCAGAACTATCTCGACCGCGTCGACCGCACGACCGATCCCGCCGCCTGGGGCGCGGCGCAGCAGGAAATCGGCCGCGCGCTCACCTCGCTCGGCGAACGCGAAGGCGCCCGGGACAAGCTGGAAGAGGGCGTCTCGCGTCTGCGCATCGCGATGGACGCGCTCCGCTCCACGGACTCGCTGCAGCAAGCCGAAACAGCGCTGCGCGCGCTACAGCGCGCGGAGAACACGCTGCAGCAACGCCGCCGCGTCGGACTCCGCTGGCCGAGCTAACGCTCGCCGATCGAACACTTACAGTCGTGGCAGGGCGTAGATGTCGGGGCTTCCCGGATAGGTGATGTCCACGCGCGTGACGTGGCCGCCCGCATCGACCACGAACGTCATGACGCGGTTGTCGGCTTTCATGACGAAGCGGTTGGGCCCCACGTGCAAGAGTGGGAAGCGGCCGAGTTGGTTCACCCACAAGAGCCGGCCTTGATCGGCGACAACTTGCGCTGGCGTCCCGTCCGGCCTGCGATAAGAGCCCGCATAGCGCGGCAACTCCGCCGGATCGGTCGCGATCTCGGGCTCGGGTGGTGCGAAGTGCGCGCGCCAGCTTACGACCTTGGCGGCGGCGGTTTCCGCGCAGGGCAGCGTCGCATCGACGAACTGCACGAGCACGGCGCACGCGAACACGTTGCCTTCGATGGCGTCGATCCCGTTGTGGCCGCTCAACGCGCCGCCATTCGACAGCGCGACGAATACGAGTTCACGCTCGGGCACGAGCAGCGCAACGGCCGAGAAGGTATCGTAATAGCCGTAGTGATAGATCAGATGATGGCCGTGATAGTCCTCGACGAACCAGCCGTAGGCGTACGGAAACCGTTCTCCGTGTGAGGACACGGCGTTCGTCCACATCGTTCGCATCGACGCCTGGCTGAGCAATCGCCCGCGCATCACGGCGTCGGCGAAGCGCGCGTAATCGCTGGCCGTGCCGATCACGTTCGCGGCGGCGTTGGGCGTGGCGTCCGGCATAAATCCCGGAACCAGTTCGACGCCGGCATAGGTGTTATACGGCCGCGCGATGCGGGCGAAGATGCTCTGATAATGGGCGGCGCGCTCGGCGCTGAGCCCTTGCGCGCCCGCGCTGAGATCGCCGGGCGATGTTTGCGTGAGGTGAAGCGGTTCGATCAAGCGCGTGCTGAAGGCCTGCGCCAAGCTCTCGCCTCCGGCCCCGCGGATGACAGTGTCCAGCATCCCATAGGGTTGGCCGTTGTACTGATAGTGATCGCCCGGCGGGTTCGCTTCCGACGTCATGCTCAAAACGTGCCCGACGGTGATCCGCGGATCTGTGAACGTTGGATCGTAACGCTGCATCGGCGTGTCAAGCGAAAGCTGACCGTGCTCAACCAGCTGCATCAGCACCACCGAGGTCATCGGCTTGGTGAGCGAAGCAATGTTGAACGGCGTGTCCGGTGTCACCGGCGTATGCGCTTCGATGTCGGCAAAGCCGTACGTGCCTGTCCACACCAGTTGGCCGTGCTCCATCAAGGCGGCGGAAACGCCGGGCGACATGAGTTCGCGCGCGTTGGTTTCGAGCGCCGCGTCCAGCTGGGCGAACCGCGCCGTTCGCGGCGGCGCGTGCGTGCAGCTGAGGAGCACGATGGCGAGGAGCGCCAGGCAGGCGGGATGAAGTGTGCGCATGGGGGAGCCGTAACGCCGC
>JADMIO010806519.1_pt1 | contig 29874 bp, 13 predicted proteins | sample 8958161 | NCBI WGS metagenome assembly JADMIO01 (sample SAMN16585339, study PRJNA669376) | soil metagenome | isolation source: Crop rotation soil | place: USA: Cullars Rotation, Alabama | collected 2011 | reverse complement strand
CTTTCCCCCGCCGGCAGCGCACGACGAGCGGTTAGGATGCAAGCGAGACGCTTGCGCTCCAGTCCAGTTGCTGATCCCCAGCAGCTCTAAAAGGTTTGTCATTGAAAGTGGCGGTTGAGTTCATCGCGACTCGCGATGGGCGGCGGTGAGCTCTAACTTTTTTAGGCCATTTGGAAAGCAGATAGTACCGTGAGTTCCCTGGCGCAACATACACCTCGAACATTGATCGCGGATGATCAACCGGACGTCGTCCTGGCTCTGCGTCTCCTCTTGAAAGGCGCCGGCTATCAGACGGAATCCGCCAACTCGCCGCAGGCTGTGCTCGAGGCCATTAAGAAACGTGAATTTGATGTGGCGCTAATCGACCTGAATTATGCGCGGGACACAACTTCCGGGCAGGAAGGGCTCGACCTGATTTCCCACATCCAGGCCGAAGATAAATCGCTGCCGATTGTGGTGATGACCGCCTGGGGAACCGTCGATCTCGCGGTCGAAGCAATGCGCCGGGGTGTTAGTGATTTCGTGCAAAAACCCTGGGAAAATTCACGTTTATTGCGGGTCCTGCGCGCGCAAATCGAACAAGGACGAGCCCTCCGATTGCGCGAAAGTCGGGCCTCTGACCGTCGTGCCCGCCGGGTGAACTTTCAACAGGAATTGCGCGAGGCGAGAGAGATTCAATACCAGCTGATGCGAATAGGCGAGCTGCAGCTTCCCGGGTTCTCTCTCTCCTCAGCCTGGCGCGCGGCGCGAACGATCGGTGGTGATTGCCTGGCGGCAATTCCGCTCGGCGAGGATCGCGCGGCGTTATGTATCGCGGATGCTTCCGGTAAAGGCCTGCCGGCGGCCTTGATGATGGCGAACATGCAGGCTTCGCTGCAATCGGTCGCCGCCGAAAACACGAGCGCCGCCGACACTTGCTCGCAGCTTAATCAACGGTTGCACAGCCACATTCCCGCCAATCGCTTCATCACCTGCTTCTACGGATTGGTCGATGTGCGCCGGCGCGTACTGCAATTCACTAACGCCGGTCACAACCCGCCGCTCCTGCTTCGTCGCAATGGCGAGGTACTGCGTTTGATCACGGGTGGCCGGGTTTTGGGTGCATTTGCAGATTCTGATTACAGGCAGTGCGAAGTCGCGCTCAGGTCCGGAGATCGTTTGCTGCTTTTTACCGACGGCCTGACCGAGGCGCGCAACGCGTCCGGTGAAGAATTTGGGGAAACCCGTTTGCGGGAATTGGTGGATCGCGAACGCTGGCGCGACGCCCACAACCTGCAAAAAACGATCATGGATCGGGTGACGTGGTTTTGCAGCGGACAATTTTCTGATGACGCTGCGCTGATGGTTGTTGAAGTGAAATAAACGTGGCCCGTGTGCGGACGCGGCAAACAAAACCGGAAACCGTTCAGACGGTTTCTCGTCTCCAGGCTCAAGGCGTCGGCGCTAACACGGAAGCGAGAATTTAGAAGTTTTTCATAAGCACGCGAGATTGATACTGACATGGGCACGCTTTTCAACCACATTCGTTATGCGATAAGAAACTTGCTGAAGCGTCCCGGCTTTACGGCGATCGCGGTGCTTACCTTGGCGCTCGGTATCGGCGCCAATAGCGCCATCTTCAGCGTGGTCAACAGCGTCCTTTTCCGCGCCTTGCCGTTCCAGGATCCCCAGGCGCTCTATGCGGTGCATACCGGCGCTGCCAGCTTTAACCGCTTCGACGGTCCGCTTTCTTATCCTGAATACGAAGATGTCGCCGCTCAAACGCGCAGCTTCCAGAGCATCGGCGGCTGGGTCGACGGCGATGCGAATCTGTCCGGCGGATCGCGACCTGAGCGCGTGACCCTGCGCGTGGTGCTGCCTTCTTTGCTGCCCACCCTCGGGGTGCAACCGATTCGCGGCCGCAATTTTCTTAATGAAGAAACTGTTAAGGGTCACGATCACGTCACGCTGATTACCTTCGGTCTGTGGCAGCGGCAGTTCGGCGGTGGTGAAGACGCGGTTGGCAAGTCAGTGCGCCTCGACAATGTCGACTATCAAATCGTCGGGATCCTGCCGCGTGACTTTCAATTCGAGGCGCCCGTGGATCTGTGGATTCCGCTGACGACCACCGATCCGGGCCTGAAGGTGCGCAACTCTCATTTTCTGCGCGTCATCGCCCGCGTGCGTCCGGGAGCAACTACCGCGGGCGTGGCGACCGATCTCAACGCGGTGGCGAAATACGAAAGCGACAATTTTCCCGATATGTTCCCGGCTACCGCCGGCTTTGCTTTTCGGGCGCGGCCTTACCTCGAAGACATCGTCGGCGACGTGCGGCTGCCGCTCTACATTCTCTTCGGCGCCGTCGGGTTCGTGCTGCTGATCGCCTGTGGCAATGTGGCCAACCTGTTACTTGCGAAAGCGGCCCCGCGCCAACGCGAGATCGCTATTCGCACCGCTCTCGGCGCGCGCAGTATTCATTTACTTGGACAACTTTTGACTGAAAGTTTGGTGCTGGCGATTCTCGCGGGCGGACTCGGCCTGTTATTGGCGGCTTGGGGTACGGCTGCGCTGGTGGCTCTCAGTCCGGATTCGCTGCCGCGCGCAACCGAAATCGGATTCGATTGGCGCGTCCTGCTCTTCACCGGCGGCATCGCGCTGACCACCGGCATAGTCTTCGGCCTGGTGCCGGCCGTCTGGGCATCGCGTGCCGATCTGGTCGGCGCGCTGAAAGAGGGTAGCCGCGGCGCCACCGCGGGCCACGGCCGTTTGCGCAAAGCGCTAATCGTTGCCGAAGTCGCGCTTTCGCTGATGCTGCTGGTCGGCGCCGGCCTCATGCTGCGCAGCTTCTCGCAACTGCGTCAGGTCAACCCCGGGTTCCAAACTGATCACGCGCTGACGTTGAGGGTCTCGCTGCCGGTGCCCGACGGTCAAATCACCGCCGCCGATTCCGATCGCTTTGTGAGCTTCTTCGATCGAACTTTGACACGGTTGCGAGCCCTGCCCGGCGTCACCGCAGCCGGCGCCACCAACATGATCCCGCTCGACGGCAATGGCACGGATCGGCTGATCGAGATTGAAGGCTATGTCCCGCGAGATCGGGCCGACATGCCCGACGCGCAGAACCGCCAGGCCACGCCGGGCTGGTTCAACGCGATGGGAATTCCGCTCGTGCGCGGGAGGTCGATCGAGCCGGCCGACGATCAGCATGCCGCCAACGTCGTGGTCATTAATGAAGCTTTCGCTACGCGTTTCTTCCCAAACATTGAGCCGATCGGCAAGCGCATTCGTTTAGGCAAGCTAACCAGCGAGTTTCCCTGGGCGACCATTGTCGGCGTTGTCGGAAATGTCCGGGGCTTCGCGCTGAACGAGCCGCCGTTGCCGACGATGTACTGGCCGGTAGCCCAGATTCGCAGCACTCCGGCGCTGGCCATCGTCGTCCGCACGCAGGGTGACGCGGCCGCGCTCGCACCTACGGTGCGCACGGCGATCGCAGAGATTGATCCGGCGCAGCCGATTTACGACATGCAGACGCTCGAGCAATTGGTCGCGAAATCACTCGGCCAGCGTCGGTTCACGCTCACGCTGATGATGCTGTTCGGCGTGGTGGCGCTGGTGCTGTCGGCGGTCGGAATTTACGGCGTGATGGCTTTTGTAGTCACGCAACGCACGCAGGAAATTGGTATTCGCATGGCGTTGGGAGCGCGGGCGATTGACGTGCTGAAACTGATCGTGGGGTCGGGCATGTATCTCGCGGCGATCGGTGTGGTTGTCGGCCTGGTGGGCGCGTTTGGGATCACGCGATTGATGACGAGCTTGTTATTCGGCGTCTCGCCCACCGACGTGTTGACGTTTGCGCTGGTCAGCGCCGGCTTGCTGCTGGTCGCGCTCCTGGCGTGCTATCTGCCGGCGCGACGGGCGATGAAAGTCGATCCCTTAATTGCGTTGCGATACGAATAGGACGAACGGGACGGATGCGGACCTATACGTCCCATATGTCTCATAAAACCCAGAAACATCATGGAAACTCTTTTCAACGACATTCGTTACGGCATCAGAAGCCTGATTAAGCGGCCGGGGTTCACGGCGGTCGCTGTGATCACCCTCGCGCTGGGCATCGGCGCCAACACGGCGATCTTTACTCTGCTCAACGCGGTCACTTTCAAGCAGTTACCAGTCAGCCGGCCGGATGAGCTGGTCATTTTTAATGGCTCCAGCGGTGAAGGCACATCAAACGGCGATCCGTTTACGGGTGAATGGCGCCGCTTCTCGTACGCTTCCTATCAATACTTTCTGACCCACGATCACAACTATCAGGCGTTAAGCGCTTTTCGTAGCGGCGAATCACGCGTCAGTGTCATGGATGTCGATAAGTCTGCTGAAGCCCAGCGCGCCTCTGGCCATCTGGTTTCAGGAAACTACTTCAACGTGCTCGGGGTAAATGCCTTCCTCGGCCGTGTCCTGACGTCAGAAGACGACAAACCGGGCGCGGCTCCAGCTGCCGTGATGAGTTATGGCTATTGGAAACAGAAATGGAACAGCGACCCGCGAATCGTCAACAAGGCAGTCCTCATCAATGGAAAGTCTTTCACCATTGTCGGCGTTACTCCGCCGGAGTTTTTCGGCGTTCGGGTGCGTCGCTCTCCCGATCTGTGGGTGCCGTTGGTTTTTCAACCGGAAATCGAAGTGCGTGATTCCTTTCTGACCGACCCGCGCACCTATTGGCTGAACTTTGTCGGCCGTCTCAAACCGGGCGTGCAAATTGGACAAGCCGAGGCGAGCGCCAACGTTTCGCTGCATCAGTTCCTGCTGGACCAGGCCGGCTCTAACCTGACCGACGACTATCGCAAATCCATCGCCAGCTCCTACATCAAAATGGCGCCCGGAGCCCGCGGCATTTCCGGGCTGCGAATTGTTTATTCAAAGGCACTGCAGATGTTGATGGTGATCGTCGGAGTAGTGCTGCTGATTGCCTGCGCAAACGTCGGCAATCTGCTGCTCTCGCGCGCGGCTGCGCGAAAGGCCGAGATATCGCTCCGGCTCGCGCTCGGCGCCAGCCGTTATCGCATTGTGCGTCAACTCCTGACTGAAAGTTTCCTCCTGGCGGGGTTGGGCGGGCTATGCGGAATTCTGCTGGCGCAAGGCGGGGTGAAGATTCTCGTGACGCTGGTGGCCAGGACGTCACCGCTCGATGTTCAGCCCGATAGTCCAGTCCTGATCTTCACGGCCGCGGTGTCGATGTTTGCCGGCCTATTTTTTGGTTTAGTGCCGGCCCTCAGGGCCAGCAAGACCGACCTCACGACCGCCATCAAAGAAAAATCGGCGCGGGCGCGCGGCGGCCGGCTGCGGATCGGTTTGGCTTCGACGTTGGTAATCGCCCAGGTCGGCCTGTCGATGGTGTTACTCGCGGGCGCGGGATTATTTGCGCGCAGCCTGATGAAATTGCAGGAGGCGGAAGTTGGCTTCAACCGCGACAACGTTCTGCTCATGAGCATTGATCCGCGGCTGGGCGGATACAAACCAACTGAGTTGACCGGCCTCTATCGTCAGATTATCGAGCGCCTTAAGCAACTGCCCGGTGTTCAGTCGACGACTATCGCCACCTTCGCTCCAATTAGCGGCCAGGGCCGAAACAGCACAATCACCGTTCGCGGATACACGCCCAGACCTGACGAAGACATGGATGTTAACGACATCCTGGTGGGACCTGATTACGGCCGCACTTTGGGCGTTCCGCTGATTCTCGGTCGGGAAATCGACATCCGCGACACCCCGGCGAGTCAAAAAATCGCGGTGGTTAACCAATCGTTCGCGCAGTCTTTTTTCCCTGGTGAGAATCCGGTTGGGCGCCGATTTTTCTTCGGAGACGAAAACGATCCGGAGCGCGGCGAGGAACTTGAGATCGTGGGAGTCGTCGGCGACGTTCGCTACGACAACGCCAAAGACAAACCCGGTCGCACCGCTTACCGGCCAATTCTGCAGGTCCAGGATTCTGATGCCTACAGCAGCAACATCGAAATCCGGACCGCCGGCGATGCCGCCAGTTTGACGCCCATGGCGCGGGCCGTGCTGAACCAGATCGATCCCAGGCTTCCCCTTTTTGACGTCACCACGTTGCGCGAACAATTGAGCGACAGGTTGCAGCAGGAAAAGCTGGTCGCTGAGTTAGTCAGCTTTTTCGGGTTGCTCGCGCTGATGCTCGCCTGTATTGGCCTGTACGGCGTGATGGCCCATGGAGTCGTGCGGCGCACGAAAGAGATCGGGATTCGCATGGCGCTCGGCGCTGAACGATCCCGGATCGTCTGGATGGTGATGCGCGAGACTATCCTGCTGGTCCTGGCCGGAATCGTCATCGGCGTGCCGATCGCGCTGGGCACCGCTCGTCTGATTTCGAGCCAGCTATTCGGCCTGAGTCCGGCTGATCCTTTTACCCTCATCGCGTCGGCCCTGGTGCTTATCGCGGTCGCCTCTCTGGCCGGTTTCCTGCCCGCCAGAAAGGCTTCCAAGATTAATCCGTTAACGGCGTTGCGCTACGAATAAGACGAGCGTGCGGAGGAAACATGGAATCATTGTTCAGCGACATTCGCTATGCAATTAGAAGCATCATCAAGCGGCCGGGATTCGCGGCCATCGCGGTGATCACGTTGGCTCTGGGCATCGGCGCAAACACAGCCATCTTCAGCACGGTCAATGCTCTGCTGCTCAGTCCGCTGCCGTTTCCGCAGCAGGATCGCGTCGTCACTATTTGGGACAAGAACCCGGCCCGAGGCGTCGAGCACAACGAAGTGGCGATGGCCAACTACCTCGACTGGCGCGCGCAAAACCAATCCTTCGAGCATCTCGCCGTCGAGCGATGGTGGAGCACCAACCTGACGGCCGGCGATACGCCTGAGCGCGTGCAGGGCTTTCTCGTCAGCGCAAATTTTCTCGATGTGCTGGGCGTGAAACCGATCAAGGGCCGCAACTTTAGCGAGGAAGAAAACCAACCCGGTAAAGATGCGGTCGCGATCATTACCTATAGTTTGTGGCAGCGTCGCTTTGCCGCCGATCCCAACATCGTCAACAAGACAATTACCACCAATGGAATCGTGCGGACGGTGATTGGGGTGTTGCCCGAAGACTTCAACTATCCGAAAGGATCCGAAGTCTACGCACCGATCGCGCTTACTCCTGAGTTGATGAAGAGCCGTGGCTTTCACAGCTTCTACGTCATCGGCAGGCTTAAACCTGGAGTGTCGGTCAAGAGCGCCCAAGCTGAGATAGACACCATCACGGCGCGGCTGGCGCAGCAGTATCCCGACACGAACATCGGGCTGGGCGCCGAAATTCACCCGGTTCTGGCAGACACGGTGCGCACGTACAGCACGGCCATCTGGGTAATGATGGCGGCCGTCGGTTTCGTTTTGTTGATTGCCTGCGCGAACGTCGCGAACCTGATGCTGGCCCGAGCCACCGGCCGGCAAAAAGAGATGGCCCTGCGCTCAGCCCTGGGCGCAAGTCGCTGGCGGATCGTCCGCCAGTTGCTGGTCGAGAGTTTGATCATCGCCTTGATTGGCGGAGCGGTCGGAGTCCTGATCGGATTCTGGGGGATCGATCTGCTGAAAGTCTCGAACCCCGGCGAAGCCTCTAAATTCGCTCCGGGGTGGAAAAATCTCGGCATCAACTTTCCGGTGCTTGCTTTTACCGTCGGCCTTTCCGTGCTCAGCGGTTTGTTGTTTGGCCTGGCTCCCGCCTGGCAAGTTTCGAAACCCGACCTGAACGACGCGCTGAAAGAAGGCGGCCGCTCATCGGCTTCCGGCTCGCGCCGGCTGCGAAATCTGCTGGTGATATCCGAGGTGGCGCTTTCGCTGGTGCTCTTAATCGGCGCCGGTCTGCTGTTTCGCAGTTTTCTCGCCCTGCTCAAGACAAATCCGGGTTTCAATTCGGACCAGGTCATCACGATGAGTCTGAACCTGCCGGGGGCTAAATATAAGAACAATGCCCAGCGCAGCAGCTTTTACACCGACCTGGTTCAGCGAGTGAAAACGCTGCCGGGAGTGCAGTCAGCGGCGGTAGTGAATTACATCCCGCTGGGCGGATCAAACTCGTCCGATACTTTTCTGGTTGAAGGTCAGCCCGAACCGGCCCGCGGCGCGGAGAACGACGGTCGTTATCGCGTCTGCTCGCCGGATTATTTCCAAACGATGGGGATCTCGGTTTTGAAGGGCCGCAGCTTTACCGATCAGGACAAGGCGGGAACGAAGCCGGTGATCATCGTTAATGAAACGCTGGCACGAAAGTTCTGGCCGAACGACGAGGCGATCGGTAAACGCATGAAGTTTGAAGGACCGCTGGACAAAGCACCCTGGATGGAAGTGGTCGGGGTCACGGCGGACGTCAAGCACGATCTCAACCTGCCGGTTACGCCTGAATACTACTTGCCGCACGCACAGGATTCCTGGAACGCAATGGTCCTGGTGGCGCGCACCACCGTCGAGCCGTCGTCACTGGCTGGACCGATCAGACAAACGGTGCTGGCGATGGATAAGGATCAACCTGTCTACGGCGTCTACACCATGAACGAAGTGCGCGCAATCTCCGTGACCCTGTACACGTTTGGCTTCGCGACGATGGGCATCTTCGCGACGGTAGCGCTGCTGTTGGCGGCGATCGGTATTTACGGAGTCATGGCTTTTGCCGTGACGCAACGAACGCAGGAGATCGGAATTCGGATGGCTATGGGCGCGCGAGCCATCGACGTTTTGAAGCTGATCGTGACCAACGGAATGTCGCTCGCGCTGATCGGCGTCGGTGCCGGTTTGGCGGGAGCCATCGGCATTACTCGTTTGATGTCGAGTTTGCTGTTCAATGTCTCGCCGACGGACATCGTGACGTTTGGCGCGGTGACCGCCGGCTTGTTACTGGTGGCGCTGCTGGCGTGTTACATCCCGGCCCGGCGCGCCACGAAAGTCGATCCGTTGGTGGCGCTGAGATACGAATAGGAGGGACGGGTCTCGTTGGACCTATAGGTGATTAGTCCCAAATGTCCCAAGTTGAAAGGAATTCAAATGAAACAAAACCTCTTGAAAACAGTCTCTCTTTTTTCGCTGGTCATTCTGGCGATCCTGCTGCTGAACGCGTCTTCCCAATCACAGGAAAAGTCCGGGCGCAGCAGCTGGGTGTGGAACAACAGCGACGGCAGCCAGAAGATCGAGGTCCGGGTCGAAGAAAAGGTCGAGTTCAACGACGACTACTCGGATGTTGCTTCGATTCCGGCCGACGGAGCGCTGCGCATTTACGACAGCCGCGGACCGCGCACTTACACCCTGGCGATTACTGCCGGCGCCGCCGGCGAACTGCGACGCACCTACACCGTCGATAACCAAACCCGCACGTTCGACGCCGAAGGGCAGGCCTGGTTGCGGCGAGTTCTCTTGCAGGCGGTGCGCGAAGGCGGTCTCGATGCGCGCACGCGCACGGCCAGAATTCTGAAATCGCGTGGGACTCGCGGTCTGATCGAAGAGATTGCTTATGTCAAAGGCGATTACGTTCGCCGGCTCTATTTTGAAGCGCTGCTGCAGGCGCCGGGAGTAAGTGATCAGGACTTGAAGAGCGCGCTCCATACCGCCTCGATCACAATCAAGGGTGATTACGAACGCGCGCAGCTGTTATTACAAGTTTCCCGAGTGTTCCTCAGCAAGAACGATCTCGTTGCCGAGTATTTTGCGGCGACAGACAAAATAACCTCGGGTTACGAGCATGGCCGCGTGCTGGCCGGCGCCCTCAAGCAGGAAGACCTCAGCAAGGAAGCGCTGGCCGCGCTGGCGCAATCCGCCGCGAAAATCGACGGTGATTACGAGAAAGCCAGCCTGCTGATTAAAGCGGTCGATCGCTACCAGGGGAGTCTTTCGCTGCGCACCGAGTGGCTGCATGCCGTCCGCACCATCGGCTCGGACTATGAGCATCATCGCGCGTTGAGCGGCGCGCTCAAACCAAACCTACTCAGCGTTGAGGCTTTGTCGGACCTGGTCGTCTCGGCGGCGCGCATGAAATCTGATTACGAAAAGGCCTCGTTTTTGATCGAGGCCATGAATCATTACCGCGCGGATGCGCGTCTACGCGCGACCTTCATGGAAACTGCACGCACGATTAGCTCTGAATATGAGCGGGGGCGCGTGCAGAAGCGATTTGAAAAGGCGGACTTCTGAAAAGAATGAGAATGGGACGGATGGGACATCTGGACGGATAGGTCCTATCGGTCCCATGAGTCCCATCAGTCCCATCAGAGGAGAAAACCATGAGCACCCTTTGGCAGGATCTGCGTTACGGCTTGCACGTTATGTGGAAGAACCCAGGGTTCACGCTGATTGCCGTGTTAACGCTGGCCCTCGGTATCGGCGCAAACACAGCGCTCTTCAGCGTGGTCGATACGGTGCTGCTCCGCAAGCTGCCCGTCAAGGATCCGGATCGTTTGGTGCTCTTCAATTCCGTCTCGAACAAACAGTTCACGCCCGGCAGTCACAACGGTACGAACCGGACCGATCCGGCGACGGGGCTGACTACCCGGTCCTCTTTTCCTTATCAGACTTTTCTGCGCATGCGCGAGCAGCGCGGCGCCTGCACAGACATCGCGGCTTTTGGCGCGATCGGCTTGAACGTAATTGCCGATGGCTCAGCTGATTTCGCGAATGCTCAGACCGTGACGGGCAATTATTACGACCTCCTCGGTGTTCAGCCCTATCTCGGTCGCTTGATTAATTTCACCGACGACAATTCGGCGGCGAGTCCGGTGGCCGTGATTAGTTATCGTTACTGGGAAAAACGTTTTGGCGGCAACCCCGCAATCGTCGGCAGACAAATCACTCTTAATAACCTGCCCTTCACCGTCGTCGGCGTTACCCCGCCGGGTTTTGAAGGCGCGATGGACGTTGGCTCGTTGATGGACGTGGTGATCCCGATGGGTTGGGAGACCCAAGCCAGCGCCGAACGCTCGGAGTTTATGGGCGCCGGCGATTGGTGGCTGAGAATCATGGGCCGCCTGAAGCCGGGCGCGACCGTCGAACAGGCGCGCGCCTCTTTGGAGCTGGCATTTCAACAATCCGCCCTCGAACATCGTGAAGCCCGCACCGCGCAAAGACGAGCGCGCGGAATGGAGCCGGTGGCCCAGCTGGATCCCAAAGACTATCCGCATCTCGGCGCCATCTCCGGCAGCCGCGGCGAAATGAATGGCCGCCAGGGTTTTGTTAAGCCGCTGCGCCTGGTCTGGGGCGTAGTCGGGTTGGTCCTGCTCATCGCCTGCGCAAATGTCGCCAACCTGCTTTTGGTGCGCGCCGCTTCGCGACAAAAAGAGATCGCCGTGCGGCTGGCCATGGGCGCCAGTCGTTGGCGTCTGATTCGCCAACTGCTCACTGAAAGCATTCTGCTATCGACGCTGGGGGGCGGGTTCGGAGTGTTAATCGCGCTCTGGATCAAGGACAGCCTGATCGCCGTGAGTGACTGGGCCGGCGGCGAGAACACTATCAACCCGCGGCTTGATCTGCGCGTCCTGGGATTTACGTTTGGCTTATCGCTCCTGACCGGACTTCTCTTCGGGATCGTTCCCGCCCTGCGCGCTACGCGGCTTGACCTGACGCCAACATTAAAAGATACGGGCCGCGGTTCGAGCGCCGGCACGCGTTCACTGCTGAGCCGGTCGCTGGTGGTTGCCCAGGTGTCGCTCTCGCTCCTGCTCTTAATCGGAGCCGGGCTGATGGTCCGCACTTTGATCAATTTGCAGCGAGTTGAGACCGGCTTCAATGAACGGAATCTTTTGCTCTTCAACGTGGATCCAAGTCTGTTGGGCTACAAGGGCGATCGTCTCCGGAACATTTACCAACAATTGTTTACGCAAATTGAAGCGGTGCCCGGAGTCGAAGCGGTTACTTTCTCGCGCCTGCCTTTGCTCTCGCGCTCGTCATCAAACGGCACCTTTGATTTGCCGCACGCGAAACCAGGTCCGGACGGCCGCGTCCCGCAAACCGCTGAGGTTTATTTTCACAACGTCCGCGAGAACTTTTTTGCAGCAATGGGGATTCCTTTGCTGCTGGGTCGAAGTTTTACGGCGCAGGATGATTTGAAAGCGCCCAAAGTCGCCATCGTTAATCAGACATTTGCCAGAAAGTATCTCGCTGAAGGCAATCCCATCGGCCAAACGTTCAGCATGGATATTTCGCGGCCGGATCCGATCGAGATTATCGGGGTCGTGCGAGACACGAAGTATACCGCGCAGCGCGATGAGATTCCGGCGACCTTGTATCGATCATGGTTACAGACTCCGGGCGCCACGAACGAGATGACCTTTGAGATCCGCACTGCCGGCGATCCGAAGGCCTATCTCGCCTCGATTCGCCAGGCCGTGCGCCAGGCTGAACCGAATCTGCCGCTCAATAACATCAAGACGCAGATCGAACAAATGGACGACACGCTTTCGGTAGAGCGGCTGTTTGCCAAGCTGATGAGTCTGTTTGGATTGCTGGCGCAGCAGCTCGCCTCAATCGGGCTCTACGGCGTGATGGCTTATTCAGTAACGCGGCGCACACATGAGATTGGCATCCGCATGGCGCTGGGCGCGAACCGCGGCCGGATGCTGACCATGGTGCTGCGCCAGGGAATGACTCTGACCTTGATCGGCGTGGGTCTTGGTCTCGCCGGCGCGTACGTGCTGACCCGATATCTCGAAAGTCTCAACAGTATGTTGTTTGGAGTGAAGCCCCGCGATCCGCTGACCTTTGGCGCGACTGCGGTGCTGCTGACCATCGTGGCGCTGATCGCGTGTCTGATACCCGCGCGGCGAGCGACGAAGGTCGATCCGATGGTGGCCCTTAGGTACGAGTAGCCGGGACCCGAAGAGATGGGCGGATGTGGCGCATAGTCGCATTAGTCCCATTTAGGGAAAAATCATGGATTCATTAATCAAAGATCTGCGTTACGGGATTCGCAGTTTGTTGAAGCAGCCTGCCTTCACGTTAGTCGCGCTGGTCACCCTGGCGCTGGCCATCGGCGGCACCAGCGCCATGTTCACCGTGGTTAATGCCGTGTTGCTGCGGCCGCTGCAATATCCCGAATCAGAACGCGTGGTCGTCTTGGAGGGCCTGAATCCGCCGCGAGGAATCTCTCAAGCAAACATGTCCTATCTGGACTTTCTCGACTGGCGGAATCAAAACCAAGTCTTTGATCACATGGGTGGGTTCGTGGGCGGCGTCGGCTTTGTTTTTAATAACGGTGAGGAAGCCGAACGCGTTCGCGGCACATACGTCACTGGAGACTTCTTCAACGTGCTGCGGGTTCCTGCCCTTCGCGGCCGTACTCTGCAGCCGAGCGATGACCAGACCGGCAAAGAAAACGCGGCGGTCATCGGCTACGGATTGTGGCAACGTCGTTTCGGCGGCGACGAAACTGTCGTCGGCAAGACTGTGATGATCGGCAGCAAGAGCACGGTCATCGCCGGAGTGATGCCGCAGGGATTCGACTATCCGTATCAATCCGAAGCGTGGGCGCCCCTGGCAATCGATCCGGCCAAAGAGGATCGCAGCGATCGTTACCTCAGCGTGATTGCCCGGCTCAAGCCCGGCGCCGGCGTGCCGCAAGCGCAGGCGCAGTTGGACACCATCAATCAACGCCTCGCGCAAACCTATGTCGAGGAGAATGGCGGTTGGGGAGTACGCATCTCGACCCTGCAAGACGGCATGGTCGGCAGTGTGCGTCTTTCGCTTTGGGTCCTGCTGGGCGCGGTGGCTTTTGTGCTGCTGATAGCCTGCGCGAATATCGCCAACCTGCTGCTGGCGCGCGCGACTTCGAGACAGAAAGAGATCGCGGTGAGAACCGCCCTGGGCGCCAGTCGCCTGCGAATCATTCGCCAACTCCTCACCGAGAGCTTGTTGCTTTCGATTGCCAGTGGTCTGGCGGGCGTGCTGCTCAGTTTCTGGTTGACGCGCTTGCTCGTCGCCATCAGCCCCGCCAACAGTCCTCGCTTTGACGAGATTCACACCGACGCGCGGGTATTCATCTTTGCGGCCGGGGTCACGGTTTTGACGGGATTGATTTTTGGCCTGGTGCCGGCCCTGCAAACTTCGCGCGTGCAGCAGTCGGAAAGCTTGAAGGAAAGTTCGCGTGGCGCCGCAGGCGGCCGCAGCAATCGCCTGCGCGGGCTGCTGATGATTTCAGAAATCGCCTTGTCCTTCGTCCTGCTGGTCGGTGCGGGATTGCTGATCAAAAGTTTCATTCGCTTGCGCGAGGTCAACTCAGGATTCAATCCCGAAAATGTCCTGACGCTGCGATTGTCGGCTCCGCCGGGAAAGTTTCGCGAGGACCCGGAGCGCAATCAATTCTTTGGTCAGGCGCTGGATCAGATCAAATCAACGCCGGGCGTGCAATCCGTGGGCATGACCCTGAGTCTTCCGTTAAGCGGCGACATCTTCAATCTTTGGCGCGGCATTATCCCGGAAGGCAAGCCCCTCACGTCCGAAGAAGCACTCGACTCGGCGTATCTGCCGGTCTCGACTGAATACTTCCGGACGATGAGATCCCTTTGATTGCCGGCCGCGGTTTTGATGATCGCGACACGGACAAATCGACCAAGGTGGTGATCATTAATGAATTCACCGCCCGCAAGCTTTGGCCCAACGCCAATCCAATTGGACGACACCTCACGGTCTACCGCGACGAAAAGTTTAATCGCGAAGTCGTGGGCGTTGTCGCGGAAACGAAGGGCTCGCTCGAGAACGAGCCGCTGCCGCAGACGTATGTGCCGTACGCCCAGGATGCGAGCTGGCCGAGCATGTCCTTCGTCATTCGCACCAATGCCGATCCGGCGAGTCTAAGCTCAACGATCAGAAGCCAGCTGCGCGCACTTGATAAAGCCGCGCCCGTTTTCAATGTGCGCACCATGAACGACGTGCTGGCGACCTCGCTGGCGCCGCGGCGCGCGCCGATGCTTGTGCTCAGCGCTTTCGCGGCGACGGCCCTGCTGCTGGCGTTGATGGGGATTTACGGAGTGAGTGCGTATTACGTCACGCAGCGCACGCGTGAAATTGGCATTCGCATGGCTCTGGGCGCGCAACTGCGCGATGTCCTCGCGCTCGTGTTGCGGCGAGGAATGATTCTGGCCGCGTTGGGCGTGGTGATTGGACTCGCCGGCGCCTTCGCAATCACGCGATGGATCAAGGCTCTGTTATTTGCGGTCACCCCGACGGATTGGCTGACGCTGGCTGCGGTCAGCGTGTGCGTGTTGGTGACGGCGCTGCTGGCCTGTTATTTCCCGGCGCGGCGCGCCACCAAAGTCGATCCGATGGTGGCCCTGAGGTACGAGTAAGGGGAAGAAATGGGACGGGACGCGTAGGACCTATTAGTCGCCTTGGTCCTATTAGTCTCATTCGTCCCATTGAAAATCATCATGGATTCATTAATCAGAGATCTTCGCTATGGTCTGCGCGCTCTTTGGAAGCGCCCCGGTTTTTCCGCGATCGCAATTGCCACGCTGGCCCTGGGAATCGGCGCCAACACGGCCATCTTCACTTTGGTGAACGCCGTGCTTTTGCGGCCACTTCCATTTCCCGACGCTGACCAACTGGTGTTGATTTGGGAAAACGCCGCCTTTGCCGGGTTCCCCCGCAACACTCCGGCGGTTGCGAATTACCAGGACATCAAGAATCAGAGCCAGTCGTTTTCCGAAATCGCAGCCCTGGATATTCGCACCTTCAATCTCACTGGCGATGGCGAGCCGCAGAAGGTCGAAGCCCGCGGCGTCACCGCCAACTTCTTTCCGTTGATGGGCGTGCAGCCGTCGGCCGGCCGTTGGTTTGCCGCCGACGAAGACAAGCCGGGCGCCAACCGCGTCGTGATCCTCAGCAACGCGCTTTGGCAGCAGCGTTATGGCGCGACGAACATGCTCGGGCGCCAGATCTTATTGAATGACGAAAAATACACGGTCGTCGGAGTCATGCCGCCGGCGTTCCAATTTCTCGACAGCAAAATTGCCATGTGGGTGCCGATTGCCTTCACGGCTGAACAGCTGGCGTCACGCGGCCGGCATTACCTGACAATTGTGGGGCGGATGAAACCAGGCGTGACTTTTACGCAGGCCGATTCCGAGGTTCAAACCATCTTCAAGCGCGTCGCGCGCGACAATCCTGATACCGCCGGACGTTTGACCATGTTCGCCTATCCGCTACGCGATCAAATCGCCGGCGATGTGCGGCGGCCGCTTTATGTTCTGCTCGGCGCAGTCGTGTTCGTCCTCCTGATCGCCTGCGCCAACATCGGAAACTTTCTGCTTTCGCGCGTTGCCGGCCGGCGCCGGGAAATGGCTTTGCGCGCGGCTATCGGCGCCAGCCGCGGAGCCATCATCCGCCAGCTTTTGATCGAAAGCCTGCTGCTTGCTTCGTTCGGCGCACTCGGCGGACTGGCAGTCGCGTTTCTCAGTTTTACTTTCCTGCAAAAGTTGATCCCGGAGGGCTTGGCGGTCGCGAATAGTCTCAGACTCGATTGGCCTGTGCTGGGCTTCACGTTTCTCGCCACGCTCTTAACGACGATCACTTTTGGCCTGGCGCCCGCGATCCAGGCGTCGCGCATCGATTTGAACGATGCGCTGAAGCAGGGTGGGCGGTCAGGCTCTCAGGCCAGCGGCAATCGGCTGCGCGCCACCATGGTGGTGGTCGAGGTCTCGCTGGCGCTGGTGCTGCTGGTCGGCGCCGGACTCCTGATTCAGAGTCTGATGAAATTGCGCGGTCAGTATGCGGCGATGAAGCCGGCGGAAGTGCTGACGCTCCGCACTGTTCTCGCGCGCGCCAGGTACTCAGAAACCGCGCCCCGTCTCAATTTCTACAAACAAGTTCTCGAACGAATGAAAGCAGTGCCCGGAGTTGTGGCCGCCGGCTACACGACATCGGTTCCGCTCGCCTGGAAGGGGGGCACCAACGGTTTTTCAATCGAAGGTCGCAGTGTCGAACAGGCGTTGGCCGATCGCATGGCGTATGACGCGAATCACCGGCAGGTCAGTGTTGATTATTTCAAAGCGATTGGGATTCCCGTCGTCCAGGGCCGGGGGTTTACCGAAAGCGATGATGAACGATCGCTGCCCGTCGCGCTCATTAATGAAAGTATGGCGCGGGCGTATTGGCCGGGCGATAACCCGATCGGTAAGCGCTTCAAGTTGGGCGATCCCGATGACAAGGACGTGCCCTGGGTGACGATTGTGGGTATCGCCGGCGACGTGCGGCAAATGGGAGTCAACGAGCCGGTGAAGCCGGAAATGTATTTCCCATATCAGCAGGGCATCGAAACCTTTTACACGCCGCGCGACCTGGTCATTCGCACCAACGTCGAACCTCTGAGCATCGTCGCGGCCGCGACTAATGCCGTTCATCAAATTGATCCGGATCAACCGGTTTCGAATGTCCGCACGATGCAGGAAGTCGTCAGCGAAGAAACCATCTGGCAGGAATTGGGAATGACCTTGCTGACGATCTTCGCCGGCTTGGCGCTGCTTTTAGCAACGCTCGGAATTTACAGCGTGCTGGCTTACTTCGTCGTCCAGCACACGCAAGAGATCGGGGTGCGCATGGCGCTGGGTGCGCAGCGCCGCGACATTCTGGCGCTTGTGCTGAAGCGCGGAATGTTGCTGGTCACCTTGGGCGTCGCGGTGGGACTGGTAGCGGCATTTGGTCTGACGCGCTTGATTAGCAGTTTGGTTTTTGGGGTCAACGTCGCCGATCCGAAAACCTATGGCGTGATTGCGCTGCTGCTCATGGCAGTGGCGCTGGTCGCGTGCCTGGTACCGGCCCAGCGAGCGACGCGGGTCGATCCGTTAAAGGCCCTTAATTACGAATAGGACATTCGTCCCATAGGGTCCCATCGACGATCATGCAGACACTCTTCAAAGACATCCAATACGGTTTTCGCAGCCTGATGAAACGGCCCAGCTATACGGCCATTGCTTTGATCACGCTGGCCCTGGGGATCGGCGCCAACACCGCAATCTTCAGCTTGATTAGCACCGTGCTCTTGCGGCCCCTGCCCGTGTCGCATCCGGAAGAGTTAGTCGAAGTCTATGGCACCCGGCATCAAGGTAAAGAAATAACGATCCAGTCTTACCTCAATTACAAAGATTATCGTGACCGCAATAACGTCTTTTCAAGCTTGATGCTCTACCGGTTCGTGCCGATGAGCCTGAGTCACGACAACCAGAACGAACGTGTCTGGGGCTACCTGGTTACCGGAAACTACTTCGACACGCTCGGAGTAAAACCGCTGCTCGGACGTTACTTCGTGCCGGACGAAGACAAAACGCCTGCAGCGCATCCGGTGGCGGTGATTAGCTATGCCTGCTGGCAAAAGCGCTTTGGCGGCCGCAACGTTGTCGGCCAGTCGTTACGAATCAACAATTTTCCATTCACGGTGATCGGCGTCGCGCCCGAGAGTTTTCGCGGCACTGAGATCGCTTATGCGCCGGATGTCTTTGTGCCCACCATGATGGGCGAACAAATTGAACCAGGCAGCAGTTGGCTCAACTCACGCGACGACGACAATTTTTTCGCGGTCGGCCGTTTGAAACCGGGCGTCACGATCGCTCAGGCTGAAAGCACGCTCGGCACAATCACCGATCAACTCGCCAAAGAATATCCGCACGAGAATGAAGGTCGCGGCGTTCGCCTGCTGACGCCGGGATTGTTCATTCCGGATATTCGCAACTCAGTCATCAGTTTCAGCGGCATTCTTATGGGAGCGGTCGGCCTGGTCCTGCTGCTGGCGTGTGTGAATCTCGCCAATCTGCTCTTGGCGCGCGCCACCGAGCGGCGCAAGGAACTCGCAATTCGGATTGCCATGGGCGCCAGCCGGGCCCGCGTGATTCGTCAATTGGTAACCGAGACCGTGATGCTTTCGCTCAGCGGCGGCCTGGGCGGGCTGGTGTTGGCGGGTTGGATCATGGCGCTCGTTTCTTCGATGAAGTTTCCGGCCGACCTGCCGTTGGTAATCGATCTGCATTTGGACTGGCGGGTGCTGGCCTTTGCGTTTGCCGTTTCGCTCGTCACCGGAATTGCTTTTGGATTGTTGCCCGCGCTGCAAGCGTCCCGACCGGATCTGGTGCCGTCGCTGAAGGACGAAAAATCGATGGGGGGTTTTCGCCGTTCGCGTTTGCGAAACGCGCTCGTGGTCGTCCAGGTCGCGCTGTCTTTAGTGCTGCTGGTGTGCGCCGGCCTGGTCGGGCGCAGCCTGCAAGTCGCGCAACGAACGCGACCCGGTTTTAATCCGGCGAATGCCGTCACTCTTTCGTTTGATTTAGGACTGCAGGGGTACAGCGAAGAAAAAGGCCGCGCTTTCGAGAAGCAAGTTCTGCAAAACGCCGCTGCCCTTCCCGGCGTGCAGTCGGCGGCGCTGGTAGGAACGCTGCCGCTGTCGCTCGATTACAGCTCGACTTCGATCTACGTCGAAGGACAGCCGGTCACGGGCACCTCGAATCTGCCGCTCGCGGTTCCGAACGTGATCAGCCCCAATTATTTTCACACGATGGAGATTCCGCTCCGCGGCCGCGACTTTACTGAACGCGATGACAAAGAGGAATCGCGGGTCGCGATCATCAACGAAACTTTTGCGCGCCGAATGTTTCCCGGACGCGATCCGATTGGCGGCCGTTTCAATTTCGACGGTCCTGATAAACCTTTTTGGGAAGTAATCGGCGTCGCCGCCGACGGCAAGTACAACACGCTGGGCGAAGCCGCGCAGCCGGCTTTCTACCGTCCGCTGCTGCGCAACTACAGCACTAACGCGACCCTGGTCGCGCGCACCAACAGCGGCGATCCGCGTTCGACAATCGCCGGCTTGCGGAACGAACTGCAGCGGCTTGATCCGACGCTGCCGGTTTATAACGCCAAAACTCTGACTGAGCACCTGAGCCTGCCGCTGTTTCCTTTCCGCGTGGCCGCGGTCGTGCTCGGCAGCTTTGGGGTGCTCGCAATCATCCTGGCCGCCATCGGAATTTACGGCGTGATGTCTTATGTCGTCGCCGGACGCACCCGCGAAGTCGGCGTGCGCGTGGCCCTCGGCGCGGCCCGCGGCGATGTGCTCCTTTTAATAATGAGACAGGGAACGTCGCTGGCGCTGATTGGCGTTGCGGTAGGGCTTTTGATCGCGTTTGCGACCGCCCGACTGCTGGTCAAGGTGTTGTTCGGGGTAAGTCCGGCTGATCCGTTGACCTATCTCGGAGTCTCGGCGCTGCTGGCGGCAGTTGCGGCACTCGCCTGCTACATCCCGGCGCGTCGCGCTACCAGAGTCGATCCGCTGGTGGCGCTGAGGTACGAATAGGACAAATGGGATTGATGGGTCAGATGCGACATATGGGTCGCATAAGTCCCTTAAGTCTCATCAGTCCCATTAGAGGAACTTTATGGAAACCTTAAGACTAGATCTGCGCTTTGCCATCCGCACCTTAGCGAAAAAACCTATGTTCACGCTGGTCGCGGTGGCAACTTTGGCGCTGGCCATCGGCGCCAATACGGCAATCTTCAGCGTCGTCAACGCGGTATTGCTGCGCGCTTTGCCTTATCACAAACCGGATCAGTTGGTCGCACTCATGACGATTTCCGGCGCGGGGGATCGTGACGGCTTGTCGATTCCCGAGGCTGAAGATTTCCGCGCGCAGATGTCCTCGCTGGATGACCTCACCTTCTTCCAAACTCAAAGCGTGAACCTGACGGGCGGCGAACGGCCGGATCGCGTGCGCGGCGCTTTTGTCGCGGCAAACTATTTCCAGGTTTTCAATCTCAATCCAATCCTCGGCCGCACTTTCGCTGATGGTGAAGATCGGCCGGGCGGGCCCAAGGTCGCCGTGGTCAACGAAAAAACCTGGCATGAACGTTTGCAAAGCGATCCCAACCTCAGCGACAAGAAGTTGATCCTGAACGGCGAGCCTTACACCGTGATTGGCGTCGTCCCTGCAAACTTCAAACATCCTTTCGATCCGGACGTCGAACTCTGGATGCCGGTCGTAAATTTTCCCGGCAACACCAATGACCGCGCGGGAAGATTCCTGTTCGCGATGGGCCATCTGAAGCCCGGGATCACCGTCGCCTCGGCGACGGCTGAGGCCGGCACCATCGCCAATCGTCTGGCGTCGGCCTATCCGAAAGAGAATACGGGCCGCAATGCGCGAGTAGAGAGTTTCCGTGAATTGGTAGTTCGGGACGTCCGGCCGATGCTTTGGTTACTGTTTGCCGCCGTCGGAATCATTCTGCTCATAGGCTGCGCAAATCTCGCCAACCTGCTGCTCGCGCGCGGACTCGACCGGCACCGCGAAGTTGCCGTGCGTGCAGCCCTCGGCGCGAGTCGTTGGCGTTTGATTCGCCAACTCTTAACGGAAACGACCCTGGTTAGCGTGTTGGGCGGCGCCCTGGGAATCCTGCTGGGTTACTGGGGCTTGTACGGATTGGTGAAGTTGCCGCAAAACTTCGTGAACACTGCCGATGCGAATTTGGACTGGCGCGTCCTGTTGTTCGCGCTCGGCATTTCAGTCGTGACCGGCTGGCTCTTCGGTTTGGCTCCGGCACTGCAATTTGCCCGAACCGACGTGCAGACATTTTTGAAGGACGGCGGCCGCAGCAGCGGCGAAGGGGCCCGTTGGAATCGTCTGCGCAGTGGATTTGTGATTGCCCAGGTCGCGCTTTCGATGGTCCTGTTGGTGAGCGCCGGTTTACTGATTAGAAGTTTTGACAAGCTGTTGCGCGTCAATGTTGGTTTCAAACCCGAGCAACTGCTCAGTCTCGAATATCGCCTGCCCCGCTCGAAGTACAAAGAAGTCCCGGCGCAGGCCGCTTTTCACCGGCAGGTGATGGATCGAATTCGGGAGGTGCCGGGCGTTCAATCCGTGGCCCTCGTGCGCGGATTACCGTTCAGCGGCAACGGCGCCACGACCGCGATCACCCTCCCTGATCGCGAGCCGCCGGTCAAAGGTCACGAACCCCAAGTGATGTTCAATTCGGCGACGCCCAACTATTTTGAGACGATGGGCATTCCTTTCCTCAAAGGACGTCTCTTCGACGATCACGATCAGCCGAACACGCCGCCGGTCGTCATCATTAACCAGACCATGGCGCGCAAGTTCTGGCCGAACGACGATCCGCTTGGCAAGCAGGTCAAGACCGTGACCGACGGCACAGTCGCCAAGGTGATTGGGGTCGTGGGCGATGCGAAACATTACTGGCTCGAGGAAGAGCAACAGCCGCAGATGTATGGCTCGTATTGGCAACAGCCCGGTTACTTCGCCACGGTGGTGATGAAGACGACGGTCGAACCGCTCAGCTTGGGCGAGCAGGTGCGCCACGCTTTGTGGAAAGTCGATGCGGACCAGCCGATGTGGAAAATGCGGACCGTGGAATTTCTGGTGACTCGCAGCGTGGCCGATCGCAAATTCCTGCTGGCGCTGATGGGCCTGTTCGCGTCGCTGGCGCTCATCCTGACGATCATCGGTTTGTACGGCGTCATCAGTTATGTGGTGAAGCAAAGGACGCAGGAGATCGGCATCCGGCTCGCGCTCGGCGCCCAGGTCAGAGACATCATGCAAATGGTTTTGAAGCAAGGCATGTTTTTGGTGCTGACCGGCGTGGCGCTGGGCCTGGCGTCCGCGTGGTTGTCTACCAGGTTGATTGCGCGATTGCTTTACCAGGTCAGCGCCACCGACCCGGTGACCTTTGTCGTCATCGCCGCTTTTCTGATCGTGGTGGCCCTGCTGGCCTGCTACATCCCGGCGCGACGGGCCACCCGGGTCGATCCGCTGGTGGCGCTACGGTACGAATAGGACAGATGGGACCGTATGGGACACATGGGTCCTCTAAGTCCTATCCGTCCCACACGTCCCATTTGATTCAAGGGGGAAAACAAATTCATGAATTCACTATTTCAGGATCTTCGTTACGGCCTGCGAATTCTTTTTAAGAGTCCGATAATCACCGGCGTGGCGACGCTGGCGCTGGCGATGGGCATTGGCGCGAACACGGCAATCTTCAGCGTCGTGCACGCGGTGCTGCTGCGATCGTACCCGTATGCCGATGGCGAACGCCTGGCGATTGTCTGGGAGAACCGCAAGAGCGGCAAAGGCAATCCACAAAACGTCATCAACCTCGGAAATTTTTCTGATTGGAAATCACAGAACACGGTCTTTTCCGATATGGCCGCGTTCTTTGATCTCAATACAAACTTTACCGGTGACGGCGATCCCGAGGAAATCCCCGGCCAGATCGCCACGACCAATCTGTTTTCGCTGCTCGGAGTAAACCCGATCAAAGGCCGCACGTTTGCTGCCGATGACGGCAAAACCGGACAGCCGCGCGTCGTCGTCATCAGTTACGACCTTTGGCAAAGACGTTTCGGCGGTGATGCAAACATCGTCGGCCGAAAAATCAATCTCAACAATCAACCAAATGAAATCATCGGCGTGCTGCCGCCGGAGGTGGGCTGGTATGTGCAGAAAGGTTCGCAGCTGAATCGCGCGCCGCAGATCTGGTCGCCCTGGCAAATTACCGACGAACTGCGCCAGCGACGAGGTCGCTTTGCGCGCGCGGTCGCGCGCCTGAAGCCCGGCGTCACGATGGCACAAGCGCAGAACGAGATGACCGTGATCGGCGCGCGCCTGACCCAACAGTATCCGGACTTCAATACGAATTGGGGAGTCACAGTCGTGCCCCTGCGGACGCAGTTCGCGGGAGAAATTCGCAAGCCGCTGATGATCCTGCTGGGCGCGGTCGCCTTTGTGTTGCTGATTGCCTGCGCGAATGTGGCGAACCTGCTGCTGGCGCGCGCGGCGTCGCGCCGGAAAGAGATTGCGTTGCGCGCCGGACTCGGCGCCAGCCGCTGGCGGATCGCGCGGCAACTCTTGACTGAGAGTCTTCTGCTTTCAGTGTTCGGCGGCGTGCTGGGCCTGTTCCTCGCCTGGTGGGGCACCAAAGCTTTGCTCACCTTGAGTCCGCCGGAGCTCGTCGACCTGCGCAGCACCGCGGTGAACATCCCGGTGTTGCTCTTCACTGTCGGACTAACTTTCCTGACGGGGATTCTTTTCGGACTCGTGCCGGCGTTCGAAGCTTCACGGTTTGATATCAACGAACCGCTTAAGGAAAGCGGCAAAGGCGTAGTCGGCGGCACGCGGGCGCAGAAGGTGCGCAACGTGTTTGTGGTCACGCAGGTGGCCATGGCTTTGGTGCTGCTGATTGGCGCTGGCTTGTTGATGAAAAGCCTGAACCGGCTGCAGGCGGTCGACGCCGGTTTTGATCCGAATAATCTGCTCACCATGCGCGTGAACTTGCCGCAGCGCAAGTACGACAGCGACGCGAAGATCCTCAATTTCTTCAACCAGGCGCTCGTCCAAATGCGCGCCATTCCCGGAGTCGAATCAGTCGGCGCGATCAATACGATTCCTTTTGGCGGCCCGCATTCGGCCACGAATATCGATATCGAGGGCCAGCCGAAACGTCCTGCCGGGCAAAGCCTGGGAACCGGCGTCTGCGTGACCGACGCTAACTACTTCGCCACGATGCGCATTCCGCTCAAGCGCGGGCGCTTGTATACGCAGCAGGAAGTGATGGAAGAGCGGCACGTGGTGGTGGTCAACGAAGCGTTCGCCCGCGAGAACTTTCCCGGACGGGATCCGATTGGAAAACGCGTGACCATCTACATGAAGGACGACACTACGCCCAGCGAGATTATCGGCATCGTGGGCGACAGCAAACACAAAGGTCTCGATGTGCAGGTCGATCCGATGTCGTATTGGCCGCACGCGGAGCTGACCTATCCGTCGATGACTTTCGCCATTCGCACCCGCGCCGACAGTTCCGCGGTAGCGGGAGCGGCGCGCAACGTCATTCATCAATTGGATCCCGATCAGCCGATCGGTGAGGTGGTGACGATGAACGGCTTGATGGCCCGGTCGGTGGCCCGCGCCCGATTCAATTCACTGCTGCTGGCGATCTTTTCCGGCGTGGCGATGTTGATGGCCGCCGTCGGGATTTATGGCGTGATGTCGTATTCGGTCCTGCAACGCACGCACGAGATTGGCGTGCGCATGGCGCTGGGCGCGCAGAGAAGCGACGTCCTGAAACTGATCCTGAAGCAGGGCACGCTGCTGGCAATCACCGGAGTCATCGTCGGTTTGGCCGGCTCGTTCGGTTTGACGCGGCTGATGTCAACTTTGCTGTTCGAGGTCGGGGCCACCGACAAGACCACGTTTGCCGCGGTCGCGTTCGGTCTGTTCGTAATCACGTTTGTGGCCAGTTACATCCCGGCGTGGCGAGCAACCAAGGTCAATCCTTTAACCGCGCTGCGTTACGAATAAAAAGAGATGCGACTTATGGGACGTCTGGATCACCTACATCCCATACGTCCGGGACATCCAGGGGGAATTGAATGCTCGGCCTTTCCAAAGACATCAGCTATGCCATCCGGTCGCTGCTGAAGCACCCGTTGTTTGCCTGTGTCAGCATCCTGACTCTGGCGCTCGGTATCGGCGCGAACACGGCCATCTTCAGCGTGGTCAACGCGGTCGTGCTGCGGCCGCTGCCCTATGCCGACCCGGACCGGCTGGTCACGCTTTGGGAGACCATGCCGGGCAGCGATCGGCGATCGGTGGCGCCGGGAAACTTCGTCGACTGGCGCGAGCAGAATCACACCTTTAGTGAGTTAGGGGCGACCTTTTACGGCAACTTCAACGTTACCGGCGACGGCGAGCCCGAACGAATCGACGGCGCGACCATCACTGCCAATTTTATGCACGTGCTGGGCGCGCAGCCGCAATTTGGCCGAACGTTCCAACCCGATGACGATGAGCATCAGGATCGGAATCTCGTGTTGCTCAGCGATAGTTTGTGGCAACGCCGATTCGGTGGCCGGCGCGATGTGATTAACCGCACGATCACGATCGACGAACAGTCATACACCGTCGTGGGTGTCATGGGCCGCGGGTTTCAATTTCCCGAGCGCTCAGAGCTGTGGGTGCTCGGCCGCAATCGCAGCGCCGTACCCTTGACGCTGCTGACTCAGGCGCCGGGCAAAGACTGGATCCACGATCGTGATTCCCACTTCATTCGCGTCATTGGCCGGCTGCGGCCAGACGCCACCTTGTCGCAGGCCCAGTCTGATATCGCCACCATCGCGCGCCGGCTGGAGCAGGAGTTCCCGCAAACCAATGGCGGCCTGGGATCCAATCTCGTTTCCCTGCACACCCAAATTGTCGGCGACATTCGCGCAACGCTTTTCATTCTGCTGGGGGCCGTCGGATTTGTTCTGCTGATTGCCTGCACCAATGTCGCCAACCTGATGCTGGCGCGCGCTTCGCAACGTGATCGCGAAATCGCCATCCGGGCGGCGGTGGGCGCCAGCAAGCGTCGGTTAGTTCGCCAACTGCTTACGGAAAGTCTGTTGCTGAGCAGCCTGGGCGGCGCGGCCGGGTTGATCGTTTCAATTTGGATCGTCGACCTGTTTGTCCGTTTGAGTCCGGGCGATATTCCGCGCCTCAACGAGGCCAGCGCGGATCTGCGTCTGTTCGGTTTCGCGTTTTTGCTGTCGGTGTTGGCGGGAATTGGATTTGGGCTGCTGCCCGCGTTCCAGGCCTCTCGCACTAATCTCAACACCGCTCTCAAAGACGGCACGAAGGGCAGCGAAAGCGGGCAACGTCGCCGCGCTCGCAGCGCCCTGGTCGTCATTGAAGTGGCGCTGGCCCAGGTGCTGTTGGTGGGCGCGGCCTTGCTGTCGATTAGTTATGTGCGCGTCGCGCAAATCAAACCGGGCTTCAATCCTGATCGCGTGCTCACCGCGAAAATCGCTCCGGCCCAACTGAAGTATCCGAATCCAAAATCGCGAAGTGCGTTCTACACGACCGTGCTGGAAAACCTGCGGCAACTTCCGGGTGTGGAATCGGCCGGAATGGTGATGAGCCTGCCGCTTAGCGGCGCCAGCATCAACCGCGGCTTTCAGGTTGAGGGACGGCCTGAGGCCAAACCCGATCAAAACGTGACGATGGATTTTCAAATCGTCAGTGCGGACTACTTCGCGACGCTGGAGATTCCGATCAGGCGGGGCCGCGGTCTGACCGCAGCCGACACCGAAACCAGTCAACCAGTAATCGTGATCAACGAATCAATGGCGCGTCACTGCTGGCCCAACGAAGATCCGGTCGGCAAACGGTTGGCGCTGGGAAACACTTCCGGCCCGATGTCCTGGCGCACGATCGTGGGCGTGGTTGCCGACAATCATCACGCCAGTCTGAGTGAATCGCCGGTGCCTGCCGGGTTCATCTCTTACAGACAAGATTCGGAATCGTGGCAGCGCATGGCTTTTGTCATCAAGTCGAAAACCAGCGCCGAGAGTTTGACCTCGGCAGTTCGCAAAGCTCTAGCTTCAGTCGATCCAAACCAGCCGGTCTACGCGATTGAACCGATGACCAATCTGTTGAGCGCTTCGATCGCGCAGCGGCGCTTCATCATGACGTTACTGGGTTCGCTCGCGGTGCTGGCGGTGATCCTGGCGATGATTGGCGTCTACGGAGTGATTTCTTTTTCCGTCAGTGAACGCACGCGTGAAATTGGAATTCGCATGGCGTTGGGCGCGCGTGCCGTCGACGTCCTGCGCCTGGTCCTGGGTCAGGGGATGAAGCTGGCGATGGTGGGCATCGGAGTCGGCCTGGTCGCCGGATTGGCGTTGATGCGAGTCCTGACCAGCATGCTGTTTCAGGTCAGTCCGACAGACACGCGCACTTTTACCATGGTCGCCGTTGGTTTGGCTCTGGTCGCGCTGGTCGCCTGCTATCTGCCGGCGCGCCGCGCGACTAAGGTCGATCCGCTGCAAGCGCTCCGATGTGAATAGGACCGATGGCCGCCGAGAAATGGGACCATCCGTCCCATTTGACCCATCCGTCCCATCCGTCACATCGCACCACAGTTGAATGGGAAAACTATGGAAACCTTAATCAAGGATCTCCGCTACGCAATTCGCAGTCTGGCCAGAAGACCGTCATTCACCGCAGTCGCCATCATTACTTTGGCGCTCGGCATCGGAGCCAACACAGCCATCTTCAGTGTCGTGAATGCCACCTTGATCAGGCCGCTGCCGTTCAATGAGCCCGATCGCATCGTCATGGTTTGGGGTTACATCCCGAAAATGGCGAACACTGCGGACAAGTTCCCTTCCTCCGCCGGCAATTATTTGGCGCTCGCCAAACAGACCCAGTCGTTTCAACAGCTCGCGGCCTTTCGGCAGTGGAGTTGGCAGCTCACTCACGCCGGAGAGCCGGAACAATTGCAGGGGGTCCGTGTCTCAGCAAATTTTTTTGAAGCGCTCGGGGCCCGGCCCGTCCTCGGACAAACATTCAACGCCGATCAGGATCAGGAAGGCGCGGCGCCGGTGGCGATCATTAGTCACCGGATGTGGCAGAGAGAGTTCGGCGCCAGCGCGAATGTCGTTGGCCGCAGCTTGACGCTCAACGGCCGCACCGTCAGCGTCGTCGGCGTAATGCCGCGCGATTTCGAATTCCCCGGCGGCGCCAACATGATCCCCGGCCTGCAATTCGCGACGCGCAATGATATCTGGATGCCGCTCGCGATGAGCAGCGAGGAGCGCCAGAGCCAGGGCAGTTTGAACCTCGCGCTGCTGGGCCGGCTTAAGCCCGGCGTGACGGTCGTTCAGGCCGAGACCGAAGCCCGCGCAATCCAAACGACGCTGCCGCTGGGAACCGTTGGTTACACCGTCAACCTCATTCCGTTGCAGAAACAGATGGTCGGAAACATCCAGCGATTGCTGCTGGTGTTACTGGCTACCGTGTCGTTCGTTTTGCTGATCGCCTGCGCCAATGTCGCCAATCTCTTATTGGCGCGAGCTGCCGCGCGCCGCAGAGAGATGGCCATCCGCGGTGCACTGGGCGCCGGTCGTTTCCGAATCTTCAAGCAACTGCTGACCGAAAGCCTGCTCTTATCTTTCGCCGGCGGTCTCGCCGGAGTGCTCCTGGCAATTTGGGGGACACCGTTGCTCGTCTCATTCATCCCGGAAAAAGTTCCGCGCATACACGAAGTCAATGTCGATCTGCGCGTGCTGGGATTCGCCTTTCTCGTTTCGATTCTTTGCGGCGCGGTGTTTGGTTTGGCCCCGGCGCTGCAAGCCTCGCGCGTTGATCTCAACGAGTCGCTGAAAGAATCGTCCCGCGGTATCACGGGAAGCCTGCGCCAGAACCGCATGCGCGCCTTCCTGATTGTCTGCGAGGTCTCTCTCGCCGTCGTCTTAATGATTGGCGCCGCGCTTTTGATGAAGAGTTTTGTGCGACTGCTGGATGTGAATCCGGGATTCGATCCGGCGCAAACGCTGGCGATGGAGGTCGTTTTGCCGTCGGCGCCGCCGTCGAAATATGAAAATGAAAACGAGCGCGCGGCCTTCTTCGAACAGGTAGTCAACCGAATAAATCATGCGCCCGGGGTCATTGCGGCCGGAGCAGTCCTGAGTTTGCCGCTCACCGGCGCGGAGGAAAGCACCGACATTTTTGTAGAGGGGCGGCCGCGGCCGGAAGCGGGCCAACGACTTCAAGCCGACTTCACGATGATCACGCCTGATTACTTCCGCGCGATGGGTATTCCTTTGCTCAAGGGCCGGCAATTTACCGAGCGAGATCGCAAAGACACGCCGGCGGTAATCATTATCAATAACGCCCTGGCGCATCGCTACTTTCCAAATGAAGAGCCGGTAGGCAAACGAATCACCGTCGGCTTTGAAAAGTTTCCCCGCGAAGTCGTGGGGGTGGTGGAAAGCACCAAACAACAGACGCTCACCGCGGAGGCCCCGCCGGCATTGTTCATTCCGCACCTGCAACGCGCCGCCGAGACCATGACGATCGTGATCCGCACAAATGCCGATCCGGGAAAG